>RCUM01000423.1_pt1 | contig 25430 bp, 22 predicted proteins | sample 2166141 | NCBI WGS metagenome assembly RCUM01 (sample SAMN09932756, study PRJNA488358) | compost metagenome | isolation source: compost soil in crotonic acid-enriched | place: Germany: Experimental Botanical Garden
ATGGACAGATCTGGATGCGCCACAACCTTGGGGCAAATACGGCCTTAAACCCGGATCAAAACCCTTCAGTGGTGGGTCTTCATGGCAATTATTACCAATGGGGACGTAATGTATCTGTGGCAGCAGGATCAGCGAGCACCGTAAATGGCAATTGGAGCGGTAATACTGTATTGCCAAATAATTCTTGGAATGGCGGTACAGAAGCTGCGCCTGTCAAAACATCGACAGATCCATGTCCAGCAGGGTATGGTATTCCCACAGCAACAGAGTATCTTGCGCTTATATCCAATACCACTTCCTCTACTATAGGATCGTGGGGAGAAGGTCAAGGGAATTTTTCTGCAGCAAAAATACTGACCAGCAAAAGAAAGAACGGAGTCACCATAACTTTCCCGGCGCAAGGATATTTCTCTGTCCTTGGAGGAAGTACGCCTCCATACACTGCAACGTCAGTTAATGATCGAGGTAATTGGGGTATTATGCATACAAGTACCGTTCAATCTGTTCGTACGCTAATGTTTGCTTTTTTTACTGCAACTTCTGATAGTAATAGCGCATTACTTGGAGATAATCTTGCAAGTAAATTTACCAGTACACCAATACGATGTATAGCTAGGACCACTCTAACAAATCCTTAGTAGATTTAGCATTAAGTTTTCTATAAAATATTTGAGATGCGAAGTCTGATTGGACTTCGCATTTTTGCATGTTAGTTTTTTCTACTTGTATTCTTTTTGTTATGAAAATAATCGCGCATTAAACGCTTAAATAATGCAATGATTAGTAGTTTATTGATGTAGACATTCAATGAAATTTTGGTCTAGATATTCTTTAATGATCTGAAAAATGTATTGGGTATTGGTCCCAAGATTATGAGGCAATAAGGCTAATGTCAGATTTTTTTAGTAAATATATTGGATTTCTGAAGTTATTTTAATAAAAGGACAGTAGTCTTATCCAGTATAAGGTATCACTTTTAGACAAAGTCGGCATTTATTTTTAGCTACAATTTCGATCTTTACCTCCTTTGTTTCTTTAGGGGTGAGTTTGATTTCATAATCAGCATTTGATATTTTTGATGTATTCGGGATCTGCTAATACGACCTAGTATCAAATCAATTTAACTAAAATAATTTGATAGAAATCTGGTTGAGAATCAGGTAAAATTGATTTATACCCACCGAATGGAGGTAAGATCACACCGCTCATTATAGGGACGGTCCCCGAAATAATTGACGAATTATCTAATCTCCCCTTTTTTGGTAGGATGCTCACGACATGTACCAACCTACCAAGAAAATCAGAAATTAAAGATATTGGATTGACAGCGAGCTAAATAAGTGAGGCTAATCTGTTAATCCCACAGATTAGCCTACAGTACTTTCATCACTTTGTAGTAATTGATTTATAAAATAGGATGGGGGTATGCCCGTTTCTTTCTTAAAGATTGATGTAAAGACGTTTGATGATGAAAATCCAGAAGTTTCCGCTAGATAAGCAATCTTGTATTTTCTGAATTGTGGATCGTCATAAAGTTTTTGTATGATAAATTGAATGCGTAGTGTATTGATATAGCCATTGAAATTTTGCCCTCGATGTACTTTAATGATTTCAGAAATGTATCGCGTATTGCTTCCAAGAAGATGAGCCAATGAGGATAATGTCAGGTCTTTTCTAGTATATCGACCAGATTTTTCAAATTTTTCGAGTTTTTTTAATAAAAGGATTGTAGTCTCATCTAAGATATACATACTACTTTTTGATGTAGTAGGCGCTTTATCGACAACTTCGATCTTTTCTTCGACTGTTTCCTTTTGACTAAGTCTCATGATCAATGCTTGATATTTTTGATGTATTCGTGATTTGCTGATACGCAACCAATACCATACAAATAGGATTAAAATGAACACTACTATAGAGACAACAAAGATGATGTTTTTAAGATGCTGATTATAATACGAAACCTTTTTTTCAAAAAAAGCGTTTAAATTTACGTTATTTTCCACGGAGATACTATCGTTCATCTTAGAAAATAAAGTAGAATAAAACTTGGACGAGTCAATTTTATTGATTTCAAGGTATGACATGTATAAAATTTGATAGAATTTTTTTCTATACTTTGGAAGTATATATTTACTATTAATGCCTAAGCCTAATTGAGCGAAATTAATTGCAGCTCTATAATTCTTTTGTCGATGATAAAAATTACTTATATTTAAAAGTAATTGTGTCTTCTGAAATAATAGATAAAGAATTTTTTCGTCTTTACGCAGTTTATAAGCGGCAAGATAATAGATCTCAGCTGAGTCTAATTGTCTGCTGTCTTCGTACGCAGATGCAAAAGCTTCTGATTGTAATGCAAGCATATCATTTTTCGCTAACCTTAAATTATCGGATGTAGCAGCGACATTTTTTATTACATGTTGACTTCTATGAAGAGATACAAGTCTATTCTTATGATCTTTTTTAATAGCATAGTAGTTGGCAATATTTATATAGGTAGTTGCTAATGTTATATTTTTCTTGTTTATGTCGGAAACCTTTTCAGCATATGCTAATGCTTTCTCAAGTTGTTTAAAGCTTAAATCTATTAATCCTAGGTCACTATATGCAATACTTTGTAACTGGTATATTTGTATCAGAGCTGGGTATCGTTTTAGTTCTAGCGCCAGGCGTTCTCCGATCTTTGATTCTTCGATCAGTTGGGGTAAATCTCTTTTAGTATCAGTAAGTAGATCTATAATTTGTATCGTACAGGTGAGAGCTCCTTCAGAATAGCCAACATGTTCAGATTCTTTTCGTAATGCCCTAAAATTGCGGAGTAAGGAATCTGGATCACTCCCAGACACAAATGCATCATATTGTTTGTTTATTCTATCGTCAATATCTTTGTATAGACTTTTATTATCCTGTGCGTATAAACAGAAAGAGTAAAATAGGTAAACGGAAAGAAAGAAAATTTTTTTTTTAAAGTTCATATTTTGGATAACGTTGATCGATTGACTATTTTACATATTCAGTCCTATTTATTCTTATTATAAAGATAATACTATTGCTACATTTAATAAAATATTTTTTATAGTACTCTTGATATATAAAAAGCGATGGTTTTTCTCATTTAACAATCTGTTAGTTGTTGTTTTGCAGGTATTTAACTTTTTTTTGAGGTGTTTTTCTTTTTTGTAATAGAAATTTTTTTGTTTATAAATGCAGTCATCAAACAGGGAACTTTACCATCGGATCAAAAGGATAATTAAAAATTGATGAAACGTCAACTAGAGTCCTAGATGGTGACAGAGAGGCGTTATCGATCAGATCTATTACCGGGTACCCCACGCTTAACGGGACGGAACCCTGCTGTTTGAGTATAGTCGTACTAGAGGGACCAGTGCACTGCATCTGTGGTCGAAAACTTCAAGTGATATCTCCAGACAGATGGATATATTGTCAACAACAGATATACCAAGGAAAAGAAAATCAGCTATTTGGTGTATATGATGTTTGCAATGCTCAAGTTTGCAAGCGCATGAGGTCAATCCTTTTAATTGGCTGAAATATATTCTAAAGAATATCGTGTCAATAAATCATAAAACTTAAAAGTTCTTTTCCGTAGAATTATACTTGGTTCTAGGCATCGTACCCAGAGGATTCGCGACCTATTGTTGAAAGATGTGACTGGAAAGTCTTTTAGCACATAAAAAATTGTAGTTCGAGGTTATCGGAATATCGATTTAAAATTCTGGGTCAAAAGTAAGTGACCTTCCCCATCTAGGATTAAAGAAAAACTCTTAGTTGATGTGTAGTTAATAAAATATGGTCAATACTCTCTTAATATTTAGGTTGACCATTGAAATGGTACAAGGTAGGTCGACAGCTTGTGCTTCTGTTCTCCATCGTGATCAGAAGGATGATGGGTTTCCACCGTACACCAGTATTCTAACTGAGGAAAGGGAGGAGGCGAGCAATGCTCCTTGCAATTATAGCTAAGCCGGTTAATACAATAAGTTTCGTTTTTCTTGTTGAAACTTTTATTGTACCTGTTGAACATGAACAAGACTTTGTCGGTCAAGTAATGTGTATGATTCTGGGCATTGTGATAAGATTCAAAAGAAACTGACAGTTACAAAAGTACTGTACAGGAGCTTCCATTCAGATTTGGGATTTAAAACTGAAAAATAAAAAATGTGGGAGTTGAGAACGACTTATTTCTAGTTGTAGGCTCAATACTTTTTAACTGCAAAGTAAGGTTTATCTAGAAATGAAAATATACCGATGTCATCTTAGTAGCAGTCTTTAGTCCCATTATTTTCACTGTAGGTGTAGTTTTAAGTTACTGCATAATTTTATAATTATTTGATATGTATTGGTCTGATTATTAGTTTAATATGTGATTTTTTTATTCCCGTAAATTCGGAATATACACTATTGTTGATTTTTTATTGAGGCCGTCTACCGATATTTTTGCATTCAATTTGTAATTAACAAGATTTAGTAAACAATTAACAGGAACAAAAAAACTAACATTACTTTGCAGCTACCCGCCTGGCGAGAAAAATAGCTCCTATAGTTCATACCCCTTATGCATGGATCTTGTTTTGAGATTCAAAAGGTATAGGACAGCAGAAGCGAAATTTGAAATGTCAATACTGTAGCAATACAAGGTAAAAATTAAAAAAAATCATGAAAAAAGAAGTAACGAATGTCGGTAAATACCTTCGCAGAGTCTATCAACCACCTAAGGTTGAGGTAATTTTTTTGGAAATGGAACAGGGTATTGCAGCGGGCTCCGCAGCGATTAACCCCAGCAATCAGACGGGAGATATCTTGGATGAATGGGATACAGGTACGGACAGAAATACAGATTTAAACTGGTAATACGTAAATATTATGGACAGGTATATAAAAAATATGACATTTAGTGATTTTCAAACGGTGATGATCAAATTAGTAATGCTGGTGCTGGTAGGACTTTGTGTAATTTCATGTAAGAGCGGTACTGGTGAGCTTCAACCGGTTTCTGGAGGCCTTACTTCTGTTAAGGTCAATATTTCAGAAACCTTATTTGAAGGAGTGACCGCTATAGGAAGTGGGAATAAGGCTTCTTCACTGCGTGGGGGCGGACATATCAAGGGGCATGGTGGTATACAGAAGAGTACAGTTGCATTTAACAGTGAGTTTGACCTTGTAATGGAACTGTCTGCGGAAGCACCGGTTGCAAACCGATTAGGAGCATCAGCCTCAGGAGCCAAAAGGGCAGCAACAGAAACGAACGTATTGAAACCTGGCGTTAGGTACAAAGTTGTTGCCTATGACAATGCGGGCAAATATGTATTGGAAAGGAATTACGTACGCGGCCAGGAGAACACGGTTACGGATTTTTTATTAGATGGTGGCCAGACCTATACTTTTGTTACCTACTCGATCAACAGTACATCTACATTGCCTGATGTTACGTTTACGGATAACAGCAATAAGACTTTATCGGGCTCGAGTGTGTCTGTGAACGGCAACCTAGATTTCTTATATTCCTCAAAGAGCCAGACGCTGTTAAGTGGGGTGAGCAATGATTTGAATGTTGTATTGAAACATAAATTCAGCCAGATAACCACTACGATAGATGCGACGGCAACGGGTTTTAACATTACGGGTGTTACTTCTGTTATCGGTCCGCATATTCCCAATGCAAGCATTGCATTATCTACTGGAGTTATCAGCCGAAGTGGTAGTGAGGGCAATGTAAACGTTACCTTCCCCACTCTGGGGGGGGCGACAGCTGTTGGTTTACCCAATATCATCAATGCCGCAAGTAACGTTGTGACAAGGTATACGATTGGATCGATCACAATAGGACCGCTGACACAGACGAATATTAATGCTTTTACGGATCTGGTCATCACACCAGGAGTTAAATACAATATGAAGATCAACATCATCCCTAAGGACCGTTTTCTAACACATGCGGGTCAATCTGCTGTTCTAATAAATGGACAGATCTGGATGCGCCACAACCTTGGGGCAAATACGGCCTTAAACCCGGACCAAAACCCTTCTGTGGCGGGGCTTCATGGCAATTATTACCAATGGGGACGTAATGTATCTGTGGCGGCAGGATCAGCGAGCACCGTAAATGGCAATTGGAGAGGTAACACTGTATTGCCAAATAATTCTTGGAACAGCGGTACAGAAGCTGCGCCTGTCAAAACATCGACAGATCCATGTCCAGCTGGGTACGGTATTCCAACAGCAGCAGAGTACACAGCACTTATGAGGAGCACCACTAGCAGCGCTATCGGATCATGGTGGGAGGGTCGAGGGAATTTTTCTGCGGCAAAAATACTGACCAGCAGAAGAAAGAACGGAGTCACTATAACTTTCCCGGCGCAAGGATATTTCAATGTCGGTGGAGGAAGTACGCCTCCATACACTGCAACGTCAGTTGTTGATCGCGGTAAGGGGGGGACTATGTATACAAGTACCGTTCAACCTGATAATACCGTAATGCTTGCCTTTCTTAGTGCAACTGCTATTGGCTTTTCCTCATTTGGAGATAGAGGTACTCTTTCTAGTAAATTTATAAGTATACCAATACGATGTATAGCTAGGACCACTCTAACAAATCCTTAGAAGATTTAGCATTAAGTTCTCTATAAAATATTTGAGATGCGAAGTCTGATTGGACTTCGCATTTTTGCATGTTAGTTTTTTCTACTTGTATTCTTTTTGTTATGAAAATTAATCGCGCATTAAACGCTTAAATAATGCAATTATTAGCAGTTATATAAGTAGCAATAGTGAAATTGCAAAAAATCACAGCACTATGATAGATAAAATGATTTTGGCCAGATTTCATTCTCTACATGGGATTATTCAAAACTTTGGAGAATATATAAGTAAAAACTTAACCAAGGATCAACTGCTAGATGTATGTGTCGTGCATGTTATTTTGTCTTTTTCATTGACAGATTTGGTTTGTGATATCAGTAAGAGTCTTCGCGACGTACGACCGGTACTTTAAGCCATTTAGGGATGAGTATAGTTACTAATGAAGGGGATCGCTGCTGAGATTAATTCTATTTTAAAAGACAATGCTTATTCACATTTAAAGATCCACGCCTGTTGCTTCTATTTTACTGGTAGTAAAATTACAAAAAGCAAATTCTATGATCTAGAAAGTTGTTGTTTTTTGTAATTCTATTTAAGCATAGATAATTCTTTTTGATGTGTTATATATCTGTTGAACAATATGTTGTGATGTGTTTTAGTGTCTATAATTTCGGAATTATGAGTGTGCTTTTCTTTAATTACCCTAGTAAAGTTACTAGTTTTGATAAGGCAATAATTAGGAAAAAATAATTATAAAAGGAGTAAAATAGAATTGTATAATTTGAAATGATAGTATTTTTATGGTGTATAAAACTTATTTGATTGACTCACCATTGTTAGAAATATTTCATCATTTGGATTATACAATAAATATGTAAAGTATAATGGAAAATAATAAAAATCAAAGGAGAATCTCGGATAAAATGCGACTCCAATCTGCAATTTCAGATATAATGAATGGTTACTTACTTTTAAATGAGGCTGTCGAGAAATATGAAGTTCGAGCCTCCACTATTATTCTGCATTTAGAAAAGATCTAAAAAGAAAAGGAGAAGACTCTACAATTGAACAATTCTATTAAATAAACTATGCTGACAAACAACTAACGAAACAAAGAAAAGAATTAATAAGAATAAATAACTAAACAAATGAAAGATAGTAAGGACATTATTGAAGTTTTGGATAATAAATATAGTGCATATTTGGAAGATGATGGGAAATGGCTCAATGAGGGATTTAGCAATATTTTTTTCGAGAGAGAGGCTAAAAGAGAGAATTTAAAAGCCACAGTATATCTGATGTTACCCAGGGAGGTAAGGGTATACGTGGATCAGCTTTTATCGGAGGTGAGAGTTTAGTATCAGCTGTGTTGTGGGATTATAAACCTCGTTTCAGCTAAGTTTGCTTTACCATAAAGGGATGCGATATTACTGACCAGGAAATGGGTGAGTGTTGGCTATATCTTACGGTTTGAAATATCAGATTTCTCAAATGAGAAATCAAACATCGGCCGGCTCAATCATTAATATGGGTTCTGTAATGGTCGGGTAACAGATCAGGGAATTGTAGGTTATACTTCATCAAAACATATTTTGGTGGACATTACTAAAACCCCTGAATCGGAAAACGGTACGCATGGCATTTGCGCAAATGCTGAAGGTTCCGGATTTATTGAATCCCCTTTGTTATTAGATAATATAGATAAAGAACAGCTTCATAACATTGACCTCTCCCCAAAAAATTGGAGCATTTAAAAGTAGAGAATTCAGTGATGAATTACTAATTTTAAAAGGGAGGAAAAGCGATGAAAAAATCAAAGTTTACCGAAGCACAGATCGCCTTTGCGATCAAACAGTCTGAGACAGGTACCCGTGTGGAAGAAGTCTGCAGAGAAATGGGCATCAGCGAGGCTACATTCTACAACTGGAAGAAGAAATACGGCGGTCTGGGCGTATCGGAGCTTCGTAAGCTTCGGCAACTGGAAGAGGAAAATGCACAGCTTAAAAAGCTTGTGGCAGATCTTAGTCTGGATAAAAAGATGCTCCAGGATGTATTAAAAAAAGCTTTAAAGCCTTCGCAGCATAGAACAATGGTTACCGGACTCATTTCTGATTATCGAATTTCCTACGCAGAGCATGTGAGGTTTCTCTGCTGAGCACCTCGGTTTGGTATTATAGACACCATAGACCTGATGACGGTCCTTTACGCCTTCGCATAAAAAGCATTGCTGAAACACGTGTCCGTTACGGCATAGAGCGGATCGTTGTTTTGTTGAAACGTGAAGGCTGGCGGGATAATCAAAAACGGATTTATCGAATTTATAAGGAAGAAGGCTTAACTCTACGGGTGAAAAGGCCCAGACGTTGCCGCGCCGCCGCTCATCGATCCGAGAGACCGGTTTTTTCCAATTTACATGACTGTTGGAGTATGGACTTTGTCGCCGATGCGCTGTTCGATGGTCGGAAAATCCGCTGCTTAACTATAGTGGATAACTATAGCCGTAAATGTATGGCTATTGAGGTCGGACAGGGGCTTAAGGGAAGCGATGTTGTTTCTGTTTTGGAAGAACTCCGACTACTCCAGCAGGCAATACCCAGGAAAATCCAAGTGGATAACGGATCGGAGTTTGCTTCCAAGGAACTGGATAGGCGGGCATATGAACATCAGGTGGAATTAGTATTCTCCAGACCGAGAAAACCAACAGATAATCGGTATATTGAGTCATTCAATGGAAGTTTTCGGGACGAGTGCCTAAATGCGCATTGGTTCCTGTCATTGGAAGATGCGAAGGAAAAAATTAAAATCTGGAGGGAGGAGTACAACACCTTCATACCCCACAGCTGTTTGGGGGATCTGACACCTGAAATGTTTATCGAAAAACAGATCAAAACAGCGGAATTTTCTACTTTAGAACACTCCTAAGTTCGGGGAGAGGTCATAAAAATATTGCCCTGTAATCAAATATGTAGTTCGTCGGGCGGATATATCCTGATAGGATATTCATAAGACTACTTAACTTCTACGCGAAATAGTTTTACCTTAAAATCAGTGTAATTGAGTAAAAGTGAGTGTGTCAATATAAAGATGTTTGTTTTAATATTGAATGAATTGAAGTTTATATTCTCGAAAGTTAAGGATATTAATAGGTATAATCGAGATAAATCTCCGTGATGTGAGATTTAATTTTTTAGGTGATTATGTTTGAAATCACTAATAATTAGTCGATATCAAGTGTTTAACATAGAGCATCCATCCAAAACTACAATAAAGGATTTATATTATGTTCACTGAACTATCTACCCTAGAGTCATCAGCGTATTCTTAGGAAAAGAATCTGTCTGAGATAATCTTTGAAAACTAGATCAATTTTTTTATAAAAATCTATTAACAAAACGAAAATGAATAAAATATTACTTTTAGTTGCCGTAATACCTACCGTTATTACGCTAAATGCACAACAAAAATTTCAACCACCTTCAACGCCGATAAGTGCGGTCGTTGACGTACTACATGGTGTCTCTATTACCGACAATTATCGTTGGCTTGAAGACCACAATGATAAAAAAGTTGTAGAATGGACTAAAAAACAGCATGATTATGGAATCGAATACTTAAGTAAAACCCAAAAAGTACATCCTAAACTGAGGGAGCAAATTTCCACATATATGGATATGGACTATGAAGGACCTTTAAATAATGTAGGTACTAGAATATTTCAAACAATTAAACGCAAGGGCGACAAGCATGCCAAAACATATACTATCCTAAATGGGAAAAAGCAATTGATATGGGACCCGTTACAGATCGATAGTGGTGGTGGAGTATCCACTTCAGGAATTAATTATACTTATGATGGGGAGCGGGCTGCGGTTTTAACACAAAAGAATGGAGCAGAGGTTAATATGGTTTATTTTATCGAAACCCGTACAGGTAAATTTTTGCATAGCCCGTTAGAAAATGTTTTTAGTTTTCACTGGGCTAAAGATCAGCTACATGCATATATTACTTTGCGTAGTCAACAAGAGATAAAAAAACAGATGCCTCTTAAAACCTACTGGCTAAAGGTAGGTGATCCTATTGAGAAAGCTATACTTCTAGGCACAACTAAAGATGCGAAAAATAGTTATAGCATTTATGATAGTAGATACAGCGACGTTACCTTTAGCAGTGAGGGTGATTTTCTCTCAAACAGCGTACGAATTAGACCAACTGGAAGTTTGAACAAGGGGAAATTAATATTTGAAAGTGCAACATCAACTGCTTATCCGCAGGCAATAGGTGATCGTATTTATATTATGACAAATGTTAATGCCCCAAAGTATAAACTGATGGTTGCTGATAAAGAAAAGCCTGAAAGCAAATTCTGGAAAACGCTCATTCCGGAAAATAGTACGGTCTTAGAAAACTATATAGTAACAAAAAAACACATCATAATTCAGGATAAGTTGGATCTTGTAAGTCGTCTTACGATATATGATTTAAATGGAAAGAAATTGCAAAATTTATCTTTACCCGAGCAAGGAAATATCGACGAGATGAATTATAACCGAGAAAAGGATTCAATTTATATTTCGCTGACAACATTCACCTCAACACCTAAAACATATGTAGCGTCTCCGAAAGATTACAAGTGGCGGTTATACTACCAGAGAAATTTGCCTATTGATATGAGCAACATTGCGGGTGAAATAAAATTTTATTCCTCTAAAGATGGTAGTCGGGTACCAGTTTTTGTCATTCATCGTAAAGATATTAAGATGAATGGAAATAACCCTGTTTTGCTTACCGCCTACGGAGGTTTTCAGTCTGGAATTAAGCCCGGATATTATGGGTACTATGCTCCATTTTTAAATGCTGGTGGCATAGTAGTAGAAGCTGGCATACGTGGTGGCAACGAATTTGGGGAACAATGGCACTTGGATGGAATGTTAGACAATAAGCAAAACAGTTTTGATGACTTCTATGCGTGCGCTGATTGGTTGATAAAAGAAAAATACACTAATCCTTCGAAGATAGTAGCAATGGGCGGAAGTAATGGTGGATTGTTAATGGGAGCTGCAGCTACACAACGACCAGATTTGTTTAAAGCGATAGTATGTGAAGTTCCTTTGTTAGATATGATAAATTATCACAAGTTTCTTATTGCGCGTTATTGGATTCCCGAGTATGGTTCGTCTGACGATCCTAAAGCTTTCAATTGGTTGATGAAATACTCGCCATACCATAATGTTAAACCTGGAATAAATGTCCCTTCAATGTTAGTCAAATCGGGAGCAAATGATACGCGTGTCGATCCGATGCACGCCAAGAAGTTCGTGGCAGCGCTGCAAAACAACCCCGGACAAATAAACCCAATTGTCTTACATATGAATTATGACGGTGGACATGGAAGTGGGCAGAATACGCAACAATTAATTGATAATGCAGTATTCGTTTTTGAATATATAATGAATCAATTAGGAATGTAAGCGTTTAATCAATTTTTAGACAAGAGTATATTTATTTGGGAGAAATACCTTTAAAAATCAAGGGTATTACAGCGATTGTAATACCCGAATGTATCACTTGAAAGAGCAGGACTGCTGAAAACGGATCAAGGATAAATTGAATCGCGATGCTTTGATCTTGACATCAGAGTTCAAAATGATGACTGATGAATTCAGGGGCCATTATCTACACGTAGACAGATCGGATTACCGCGCCAGTCTATTATTTGTTCCAGTGTCCATGTTACCCGCAGGGAAAAAATTGAGCTAGCTATTTCGATATACAGTATCCCACGGGAACAGTCATCCATTAAAAGATGGTTAGAAGCAGATGTTCTATTGCAGGACGAACTTTGGAGAAAAGGTTTCAAGGAACACCGCAAGGTGGTGTTATAAGTCACTTTTAGCTAACATATTTCTTCATTTTGTATTTGATAAATGGATGGAAAAGAACTTTCCAAATATCCATTTTGAAAGATATGCCGATGATATTGTTGTTCACTGTCGTACTTATAAGCAATTATAGTTTGTAGAAAGAAATCTGAAAGATCGTTTGGCCACATGTAGATTGGAGCTATGCTCGGAAAAGACTAAAATTGTCTATTGCAAGGATTCAAATCGGCCAGAAATCTATGATACGTATAGTTTCGACTTTTTAGGCTTCACATTTAGGCCAAGAAGTAGTCGCTGTAAAAATGGAAGTCTTTTCGTGAGTTTTTCTCCCGCCGTTTCTCAAAAGAAATTAACTTTAATGCGTGCGAAGCTAAAGAACCATCCTGTAATTAAAGGGTGCTATAGTATGAGTATAGAGGAATGTGCGAAAAATATCAATCCAGTCATTGAAGGTTGGATAAACTATTATGGAAAATTCAGAAAGTCATTCTTAAATTCTTTTATCGGTATATCAATGATAAGCTGACAAATTGGTTAATGAGGAAGTACAAACCTTTACAAAGACGTGTCACTGGTGCTGGGAAGTTTTTAAGACAACAGTATCTTAAAGACCCAAGATGATTTGCTCATTGGAAACACTATAAATGGTTGGCTGAATAACAAGAGCCGTATGAGTTGAGAGGCTCACGTACGGTTCTGTGAGAGATTTAGGGGTGAAACTCCCCTTTATCTACTCGACCTGTCGCTGAAAGTTTTTTCAAGACACTGAAGGTGGAATGATGTGTATATCAGCATAAATTCTCTCACAGGGGGCAAGCTGCGCTTATTGTCTTTGAATATATTGAGAGACGTGGTACAACGAAAAAGGCAACATTCTGCATTAGGATACTAATCACCAGAGAAGTTTGCTAGAAGAATCAATAAACAAAATATTGCAGCTTAACTAGGTGTCCATTTTATTGTTGCAATTCCAGATAAGCCGTATTTATTTATCGTTGACAAATAAGGTGAGGTTTAAGGGACAAATTCAACTTTCTTAACAAATACAGCCGATATTTCCTTTGCTTAAAATTTTACATAAAATGGACATCAGTCTATTAAGCATAAAGCGAGTATATATGAGTGTGATTACGCAAGTAATTTGCTCATTTTTTTTTCTTTTTTTTGCACAACGTTTAAAACATTACCATATTAAACCTGATTTTTTACTATTACAGCGGTAAGAAATCACCTTAGCAAGGTGACTTAGACAATGTTATTTCAACATTGAACATACAAACGATCGCTTAAAATAAGTGAAACCTTAGTCGAGCCATTTATAAATATAGTCTGGTGTTGAAATATTTTTAACTATTTATTTTTTTATAAAGTTACTATGCTTAAGTATCAATTTATTTTTACCGGTGTCTTCATACTGATTAGTACATCGGTAACTTTTGCCCAACAGAAAATTGAGGTCGGTATATCTGCTGGATATACTCGCAATTCACTTACTACAGACAATGTGTACAGGTCATTTACACGACACTATCCTCTTAACGGTTTTCAGGTTGCTGTTCCCATGCGGTATAATTTTTCCGATTGGCTTGGTTTGCAACTAGAGGTTGCATACATGCAAAAAAACTACGCTATTCGTCGATCTTTTTTTTTTAAGGGAGTTGAGAGCGAAATAAAAAACAGCTCTTTACAGTTGCCTCTTATGGCTCACTTTTCTTTTGGAGGTGAGGATCTTCGAGTTTTTCTAAACCTAGGAGCTTATAGTGAATATTGGGTAAATAGTCGAATTCGTGGTGCACATGGAAGTGGGTTCCGAAATCCAAATGATGATGAAGTTGCAATAGAAAAAACTAATGTCCTGTTTTCCGATTTGATTAAACTTGAAAATTTTGATCAAAAGGTTGATTTCGACACTAGACGGGATCGTCGTATGCAATTTGGGTTAATTGCCGGAGTAGGGATGGAATATCGGTTAAGTCCTAAATTCAAAGTATTTACAGAAGCGCGTTACCAACATAATCTGACTGATTTACAAAAAAACTACATGATTAATCAGATACCTCGCTATAACAATACTTTTGGAGTTCAGTTGGGGGTCTTTTACGCGATCGGAAGGTAGCTTTAATAGTTTCTAATGTTTACATTTTTTTACAACTAATATGAAAAATAGAAAATTAACTATATTTAGTGGTCTAATAGTATCAGTTATCGGACTGATCGGGCTTTCTTCTTGCCGTAAAGACATGCCGGACTTAAATAGTCCTGCAGAGTATTCCAATGCAAGTTTTTCTGAAATTTTCGAGTCCTTTTGGAATGGAATGAACAACAATTATGTTTTTTGGGATGTTGACACGACTGATTGGGATCGTGTTTATAAAAAATATAAGCCGTTGTTTGAAAAATTGTCTGTAGGAGACGAAGTCGATGTGCGACAAAGTTATACCTATTTTAAGGAGATGACTAGCGGACTAATTGATGGACATTATTATATAACTTTCAAATCACAGATACTTGCCGATTCTGCGAGGCTTAATCCCTCTTTAGACCGGATACGAGCGAGGAGAGATTTTCGACAACCTATTGGGTTTAAACATTTTCTCGTGTCAATCCCTGATCGATATCTTGATCCTGGATTCTTCAGGGAGGTAGTTATGAAAGACAGTTTAGAATCTTTAATCCAAGCAGTGAGTGGAACGATCTCTAATGATATTGCGTACTTGCGCTTTGACAAGTTTGATTTAAAAACAACTGCCCATACAAAGCCAGGGTTTGCTGCCTTAATGAAGAACTTTTTCGACCTGATACAAAAAAACAAACAACCTCTTGGGATCATAATTGATGTGCGAGGTAACTTTGGTGGTTATTTGGATGATCTGGACTTTTTATTAGGTAGAATGATTGACAAACCGCTACTTTTCGGATACACTAAAACTAAATTGAATAATAATAGGTTGGACTATAGCCCTTGGGTTCCGGTCTTTGTAAGTCCGTACAAAGATGCAAGAGCTATTACTTGTCCCGTAGTAGTATTGGCGGATAGGTACTCGATTAGCATGTCCGAAATTACAGCAGCGGCCGTTAAAGCTTTGCCTAAAGGTCATTTTATCGGCGAGCGAACTTGGGGGGGGATGGGTCCATTATATTCAAATAATATGTTCAATGCGGGACAGTATTCAACAAGTTTTATGAGTTTAGTTTACACATCTTCTTTACAATTCAAAGGTATACATGGAGAAAGCTTTGAAGGGGTTGGATTTTCGCCCGATACCGAATTAAAGATTGATTTTAATGGATTAGCTCATGGTAAAGACAATCAGTTAGAAGCAGCTATACGGTGGATCAATAGCAACCAATAAGTCGCTATGTTTTGGTGGTGGTCGGTCGTCCTCACCGAAACATAATGGAGCGACTTTTTCATTTTAATTTAACCTTTCTAAAGAACACGGTACTCCCTATGGTGGCCAACCAGAATTTCGAGTTCGAACATTCTGAACAACTGATTGCCTGGCAGTTTAACCGCAATTCTATTGTATCGTTGACCCCTGATGCTGAGGTGGATGTGTGGAATTTCTGTTTTATTACATCCGCAAACCCTGTTTATAGTGCTTTCGCAACAGGACATTGATGATATACATCTGACGGGCCAGTGTTGTGAAACGGATATGCGAATGAATGATAGGATGGAAAACGTATCCGCCTGATCAAGTGCATGTCTGATAGATTGGATTGTAGTTAATGCAGAACTTTGCTGTATGGAGTTGCAATAATAAAATGGACACCTAATTAAGCTGCTTCAAGCAAATAACAAACTGGGGTCTAACGGCAATATTAGTCTTATAATTCCTTACCTCCTTTTGTTTAATTAATTAAATTTTCGTATCTTAAAGATATAAAAACCCCAGTCAGATTATTGACTGTTCGTTAAGCTATATTTTTTGATTATAAACTGATATTATATCTGCAGCAGCGCTGTAGGAATCATTAGCTATTTAACCGATATCCATATGAACCTAGAGTCAACAGATCAGCATCCAGTATTACAGGTATTTCTCAGTGATACGCCAGTGGCTCCAGAACCAAATGCCAATTTTCATTTATCAGCTCAGGGACCCATAGTGCATTTTCAGGAATATATTTTTGGTGATTCTACCATCAAATGCCATTCCCTCTATGGTAAAAATATTACTGCCTGCTATTCCGCCTGTTTTATGGAAGATGAAAAAGAAATATACACTATTCCCGCTCAGCCCATCGTCGCCTTTCATATCCAAGTGTCTGGTGACTGCCTTGCTAGATTTGGCAAAGGACAGGAGGAAAGCCGCTATACCAAGGGGCAAAGTCTTCTATTTTGGCAGAATGATCATACTTTGGAATATGTATTACCACCGACAGAGTCTGATTACTTTGATTTATATATCCGGCCCGGCCATTTACTGGATATGGCAGACCGTTACCCGGTACTGAGGCAATTTGCAATGGCGGTAGCTACATCTTCGCCTAATGTCATGGAATTTTTTGTAAGTCGGATTGACCAACAACTATTAGACTCCATTGACGAAATGCTTCTTGAAGTTAAGAACTTTCAGGTAAACGAACAGCGTTTTACCCATCTGTGTGAATGTCTCCTGCTCCAATGTCTGGATATTCCCATTAGCGTAGAACCTCCACCCACAGATTCGGTCAAACGGTCTTTTGATAGCGCTTTCGCTCATTTGGAAGATGATGTATTTTCTGAGGAGCAAAATAGTCACTTGTGGAGCATAGCCCGCTATTATAACAGAAATCAGCTTATAGACAAGTTTTACGAGGTCAAACAAGAATACCTACGTTCTCAAGCAGCAGCGTGCCAAGGATAACGCCCTTAAACAGGAGGTCAGAGCATGTTATCACCGGGTTATGGGCGAATCTGCGGTTCTGCTAGCCGAGACCTACTTTTGGATGGCACAGCAGCTGGACGAGCAGAAGAAAAGATTTAGCCTGACCGAAGGTGAGAAACAAACCGTGGCCGAGGCGATTATTACTGTCTGCGATCAATCCTTTGAGCTGTGTATGCCCGGTGCAGATCAGCTCGAGTTTTATACCCGTTATACCGGGCAGCCCTATGCCGGAGATCTGGGACTGGAGGAGTTTGGCCGGATATAGAATATGGTCGTACCCGATTTGGATCTGCCCCTGGATAAACTGGACGAAAGTAAAGAGGGCGGGGCGATCATGGATCAATACCTACAAGACCATCTCGGATTTACACCCTTATCGCATTTTACAGAAAAAGGGGAAATGGACAAACCCCCAAAAGTGGTGGAGCTTTATCATACGCTTATGCAGCGTATGACCGATGAGCTCACGATTACCGAGACCGGAGACATCAAAAAGAGCGATCTAATCCGTATTCTGGATCATGCTTATCAGCAGAACGATATGATTATGCTGTTGATGTTTGAGATCGACCACCTGACAGATCAGGAAGATTATGTCAAGAGTCAAAAGTTCAATAAAATAAGCGCATGGCTGATGGTGCTGGATGAAGCCAACGAAAAATGGTATGACCAATCTTACAGCAGCAAGCAAGATGAGCTATTCGGTCATTTGGTGCATGTATATATGCGGTCAGGAAATGAGATGGAAGCTGTGGCGCAACAAGTTAGAGAAACCAAGGACATATATGACAGGATGGTGCCGGCACTTCTGGATGTTGGCTATGCCATGGTGTCACAGACTAAAAAGCACATGTTTATGCTGTTGGCAGAATCATTGATTATCGCCGCCCAAAATCCTTTTGAGAAAGGGAGGACGTAAAATATGAAAAGGAAAAAGAAGACCAAAGCTCCAGTTAATACCGCTAAAGAGACACGAGAAAGATATCATGCCTTTACCAATTCGATTAAATTACCTTTCGAAAAAATGGTCGGTCCCGGTTACTTTGAGATGCTTTCCCCTATACTATTGGCACAGTTTTATAAAAATCGTTATCCGGCGCTAAAGATCATCGTTGATGAAGACGTTATTGCCGGCACCCAGGCTAGGGACAATTATCGGGCAAGTATTACAGGTTTTATCAAAAAACACATGCTGACCCTACCATCGGGTGAGGAGATTTCTATTCCAACTTTTTTTACGGATTTAGCGCTTATTGTTCATTTTATTGAGCTTGTTTCCATCCACTGTATTAAAGAGCATGTCAAGTTGAGGACTGCTTTTGCACCCTATTTCACCTCCGGAGACTGGCTTTTACAAACGAAGAATAGGGCTTTTTATACACTGAGCTTTACGAATGAGCAGTTTTACGATCCTGTTAAAGGTACCTTGCAGTTTGATGTATCCGATCTCGCACTGACTACGCCCGGAGGGCGTAACCAGATCCGTTTGCGCCGACTGAAAAACAAATTAGATAAGCAAGAGATCGATGGCATCACGCGCCCAATTGTGGCCATTGGTGACGCTCCGGTTTTCGTAGGCGACTGGACGCAATGGATACCATTCGATCCGGCGCGGTTCGGTATCACGCATATTTCCGATACAGAAGCCAAACCCCTCTATATACAGCACCATGCGCTCAATCGTTTTGAGGAGCGCAGCTATAGTCCCAAAGGCTACGTACAGGTTTATCTTGCTAAGACTTTTATTCACGGCACACCGGAGGTAATCGTCTATCGTGGACAGGTACTCATCGCCTGTTATTGTGCCCGGCACAAGATTGGCTATTTTCTGGTGAGCTATCATGGTGATAAATGGGTGATACGTACCTTTCTTTTTCTGACGAATGAAGGTACTCCCGAAGGTACAAAGCTTAAAGAGCTCGTGGGATTGGAAAAAGAGGACGCTAAATATCTGATGATAGACAGGGTCACCGCATTTTTGGATTATGATATTGAGCATGATCAGCGCCTCCGTACGCTGTTTGAAACTGCCGGTTGCGGTTCGCTTTTCAATTATATCAAACTTTTTGTGCGGCCAGAAGATGATGTCAAAAATAGTGCATCAATTGCTAATTATCTTTTCGGCAAAGCAGATTATATCGACGAGGTTATATAGATATGATAAGAAGAAAGCAATATCAGCCTTAAATTACTGAATTGTTCATTTTTAACTCATGTTCATGTATCATGAACAGCCAAATTTAATGAACGCATTTTTTGAAGGGCGGTTCTATCATCTATCAATTACAAGTACCTTCGATCACGCAGATTTCGAACCAAACTTCAAAAGTGTTTGATTTCTTCAACGCTCTTTTATTCCTAAACAATATTTCGGATATTTGGACAAAGGCCAGTTTTTAGTTAAAAGATTTTACCATGTCCGATATTCAGCAGTTAATAGCACAGATCAGAGCATTCAGGGATGCCAGAGATTGGGAGCAGTTTCACAATTCCAAAGATCTTGCAGTGGCTTTGAGCATTGAAGCTTCAGAACTTCTTGAACTTTTCCTGTGGAAAGGAAATGAAGATGCCAATCCCGATAAGTTGAAGAATGAACTTGCCGATGTACTGATGTATGCACTGCTACTTGCTGATAAGCAAGGACTTGATGTCAAGCAGATCGTGGAGGACAAGATGAAACTCAACAACGAAAAATACCCAGTCGAAAAAGCCAAGGGAACCGCAAAAAAATATAACGAATTATAATGCCGAAACAGTTTCAGGTTATTCCATATCAGTTTGATTCACAATTAGAGTATACGCTGCTCCAACAACATCGTGATTACCTGTTGTGGCCCATCGTTTATTTTTTGCAGAATAAAAAAGAAGCCTACGTCGGTGAGACTATTGATGTGGTTACCCGGATGAAGGCGCATCTTAAAACCGAAAAAAAACAGGATCTTAAATCCGTATCCCTGATATTGAGTGATCTATTCAATAAGTCTGCTACTTTGGATGTAGAGTCAAACCTGATCCGTTATATCGCTGCTGACGGTCAGTTCAACTTGCTGAATGGCAACCTGGGCATCTCTGATCACAAGTTCTATCAACAAAAGGAAGTCTACTGGGAACTGTTCCGCGATATATGGTCCGAGTTGCGGTCTCTCGGTATCGCTCGCCATTCTTTGGAGCATATCGATAATTCTGATCTGTTTAAATATTCTCCATACAAGAGTCTTTCACGCGAACAGACCAATGGCTTGAAATTGATTCTCAATTGCTTATTGGATGATCAGGCCAAGATCAGTCTGATTCATGGTGGGGCTGGTACCGGCAAATCCATACTGGCGATTTTTCTGTTTAAATTGCTGAAAACTGATCTCAAAGATTTTAATCGGGCCGATTTTGACGAGTCTGACGAAGAACTGTTCCAGCTTGTTGAATCAGTCCGGCAAAAATATGGTGATCTTGAGATGGGCTTAGTTATCCCAATGCGGTCGTTTCGCAAGACAATCAGCAATGTCTTTAAAAATATAAAAGGATTATCCTCAAAGATGGTCATAGGACCTGCCGAAGTCGCAAAAAGAAAATATGATCTCCTTATCGTCGACGAGGGACATAGATTACGTCGATGGAAAAATCTTGCTGCCTATTATGGTACATTCAGAAAAGTCTCCCAACAGTTAGGATTCGATGAACTTACCTGTTCCGAACTAGATTGGATCGAACTGCAGTCTGACAGATCAATTATATTCTATGATGAATTTCAGTCTATCAAGCCATCTGATGTCGATGCACAGCGCTTTATTGATCTACAGCTAAAAAGTAGCACGAGAATCGAACGCTTGCGTTCACAGTTTCGTGTCAGAGGTGGGGCACCCTATATGGATCTTATTTATGGGGTATTCGCAGACAATACGACGGTCACACCCAAACCATTTGAAAGTATCCATTACGATTTTAAGCTTTTTGATGATCTGGACGAAATGGTAGAAACCATCAAACGTAAGGATGCGCAGGATGGGCTCTGCCGTATGGTTGCTGGCTTTGCCTGGGAATGGATCTCAAAGAATGACCGGACACTAAAAGATATAATAATTGGTGAGAGCCAGTTACAATGGAATAGTGTAGAAGTTGATTGGGTAAACTCAGCCAATGCCATCAATGAGGTTGGGTGTATCCACACGACACAAGGTTATGATCTGAATTATACGGGACTGATCATTGGGCCGGAACTGGACTATGACTTTAATACGAAGAGCTTTGTCGTTTATAAAGATGAATACAAGGACAAAAACGGTAAGATTTCCATTACTGATCCAACTGTTCTTAAAAATTATATCCTTAATATTTACCGTACAATCCTATTTCGAGGCATTCAGGGAACCTATGTCTATGTCTGTAATGATAATCTGAGAACGTACCTTTCCCAATTCATCAGATTGCAACAAGAGCAAGACGTAGAGCAAAAGGATGAGCTGGTGATCAGCGATGATCCTTCGGATAGCTGTATTCCATTCTATGACTTAGCCGTTGCAGCAGGTAGTTTTTCGGAGTTGCAGCAACATGAAAGTGTTAAGCATATACAGTTAAATGGAGGGTACGATCACCAACACTATTTTGCTTGTAAGGTGGTAGGAGAGTCCATGAATAAGATTATTCCCAATGGTTCGATCTGTTTATTCGAACGCTATCAGGGCGGCTCTCGAAACGGTCTGATCTGTCTGGTTGAATCCAGTAGTTTTGAAGATCGCGATTTTGGAGCCAATTATACCATTAAAGAGTATTCCAGTAAAAAGACCATTACCGATGAAGGCTGGCAGCATCAGGAAATTATTCTTTTGCCTAAATCAACGGATGACTCTTACAGTCCAATTGTATTGAAAGATGAAGAGACTGTAGATCTTCAGGTGATCGGTGTATTTAAAATGGTATTGTAGGTAAAGAAGGGAATTTAGAACTGTTATTTTAATACGATAGATTGTTTTGTTGTAACAAATATTTACTAAATTTGTTACAGGTTAAATGATTTTTAATGTCAGAAACGTCTAGAAATAAGATAGAAACAAAGATTTTTAAGTCTTCTCGTGGCGAATTTTTTTTCGCAGACGACTTTAGAAATTATGGAACACCAGAGAATATCCGGTTGACACTTTTTCGCCTGGAGAATGATGGACTTATTGAAAGATTGGCTCATGGTATTTATATTAAACCTAAAAAGGACCCTTTATTGGGTACAATATATCCTAGTATTGAAGAAATTGCTAAAGAAATTGCAAAGCGAGACAAAGCTCGTATTGCGCCGACAGGTGTACTAGCTTTATATTTATTAGGGCTGACTACGCAGGTGCCACTAAAAGCCGTTTATCTAACAGATGGTTCACAACGGGATATTAAAATAGGTAAGCGTACAATCAAATTTAAACGTACTGTACCCAAAAACTTTGCGATAAAAGATGAATTATTGCAGTTGGTTGTTTCAGCTTTTAAAGAACAAGGTCAAGAGGGACTTTCTGAAGAATTCTTAAACATAATCAAACATTCAGTCAAAAAGATAGAACAACAAGTTCTTGATTCCCAGTTGAAATATGCGCCAGTATGGATTCAAAAAGAAATAACTAAGCTTTATCAATCCTAAAATTATGTGGTTAAATCTTAAGACAGAACAAAAGAGGCTTGTATTAGATCAATTGAGCAATATAATGGGATTGCCAGCTTTTGTTATTGAAAAAGACTGGTGGGTGTGTATTGTTCTGAAAGCTGTTTTTGCTACGAAATATGCAGAGTCTATTATTTTTAAAGGAGGTACGTCGTTAAGCAAAGCATATCAACTGATAGACCGCTTTTCAGAAGATATAGACTTAATTATCGATCGAAATCTATTAGGTTTCGACGAATTAGATTCGAAGTCTCAAATTAAAAAGTTAAGGAAGGCTTCTGGAGGTTTTATCGTTAATGAGTTTAGGGAAGAATTGATCATCCAATTGGAAAAACTGGGAGTTTCCAAAGAGTTCTATGAAATTCGGTATAATGCCCATGTAGACGATACCAGCGATCCCAATACGCTGGAAATTTATTATCAACCGGTGACACCTGTTGGCAATGTTTACATTCAACAGAGAGTTCTACTCGAAATGGGGGCAAGATCACTGACAGAACCATTTGAAACGCAAGGGGTCGTATCTTTTATAGACAACCATTATAAAGATCAGGATTTTATTCAACCACCGTTTAATGTTCGGGTTGTAATTCCTACACGGACTTTTATAGAAAAGATTCTCTTACTACATGAGGAGTTTTCGAAACCGGTTGACAAAATCAGGACAGATAGACTAACTAGACATTTTTATGATATAGATCGGATTATGAATACTGATTTTGGGGCAAAGGCCATTGCTGACGACGAACTATTTAAAACAATAGTCCGACATCGGAAAACAGTGACTCCGCTACGAGGAGCTGACTATTCCAATCATCAAAAAGGGAGGTTGCGTATCCTTCCGCCTGTAGAAGTGATAAAAGAGTGGGAAGCGGATTATAAAACCATGCGTGAAAATATGATTGTAGGAGAAAGTCTTGCATGGGAAGATCTTCTAAAAAGTGTCAAAAGAATTCAAGATAGCATGAATAGTCAGGTGACGAAATAGCGTCGTAATTTAGGCCATTAAGTAAATATAGTTTTAATCGGTAAAAGGAGCCGATTTTCTGCAATTGGTGAAGAATACTTACCGCGTTCTGTTAGGGCAGGGAATGAAAGCTTGTTATGTTTATTTTATGGATAAGAAGACTGAATGGTATTTTAGGAGTAGGGTGAGGAAATAATTAAGTATAATAACGCCCGAAAGCTTCCTTATTAAATACAGTAATACGGCGGACTAATTATGGCTGGACTATTTTAAGTGATTATAAGGTATATTCGGATAGGTTATCTCCGAGGACTAATAATCTTTTTATTTACAAGTGTTATTGGATCACTGCTATTTATTGGTACTCTATTATCGCTTTATACAGCTTTTTAGCTTTCTAAAGGAAAATATTGTATATCTATTCCTTAATAATTTATATAGTATTACTATAATAACCAGACTTAAAATTCTGAATTTTTAGTCGAATGAAGATGCTAAGAGTTTATCGGGATTTAGTTTATACTCGATGACCTTTACTTCAACAGATTCAATATCAAGAAATTTTGCTAGACACAGTCGATGCTGACCTGATGAAGTAAAGTATTGATTTTCAAATTGTAAAACTTGCTTCTCGTCGCCATATGGAAAATGAATATGCTTTACAACTTCGTCATAGGTTTTAAAGTTTTTAATGATATTATGCAGGTTTTTAAGAGAGGTGAAAAGTTTAATCCAGTCAATCAATTTCCGATCATTATAGCGGTCTGCATAATAGATCCCATTAATCTGCTTCGGAGAAATGGATTTAATCGTCCTTTTTACCTCTTCATAACAATTTCTATTGTAGACGTCACGATCAGGATGGTCAACGTTCCAATTATGCCAGTTTTTGGCCGTAAAATCTGAATAAATGGTTTTTAACCATTCTACTTTCTCATAATCTTCCATTCAATTGTTTTTTAAGCACGTTATTTTTCCAACAGCTGCGATTGGACTTTTCTAATTTAGACATTTATGACCAGTTTTAAGCTGTCTGATTTTTTGGGATACTTACTGATACTATGTATTGCTTCGTAACATCCCTTGTTTAATCATATTTCCTATTTCAGAATATCTATTAATTCGTTGCATATTTGGATTGTCATCTGGTAAATTAGGGCCATCAATTTCGAATTTAACATTACTTAGATAAAAGCTAAAGTATCCGTTATTAATGATTTCAATGGTTATAAACTCGAAGTGTGGCTCAATTTGATCCAAATATTCCTCAGATTTGAAATGTGGATTAACTATTGCATCAAACTTCGATGGTGTTAATATCAGATTATGTAATTTGCCTTCTCCTGTAATGTGGTCTACTTGATATAAGTAATTGTCCGGTTCCACTAATAGATTTTTAGATTCTGTTCTCAGATGAATATTCCGACAAAAGTACACCACAGGTTCCGGACGAAAGTACACCAGATTTA
>RCUM01000425.1_pt1 | contig 25396 bp, 24 predicted proteins | sample 2166141 | NCBI WGS metagenome assembly RCUM01 (sample SAMN09932756, study PRJNA488358) | compost metagenome | isolation source: compost soil in crotonic acid-enriched | place: Germany: Experimental Botanical Garden
TTTCTTCCCTGCCGCTGCCAGCCGAACAGTTGGCCAACCTCAACGAACTGGGGTATGCCGAAATGACGCCGGTGCAGGCTGCCGCATTGCCCGCCATCCTGAAAGGGCAGGACGTACGTGCCAAAGCAAAAACCGGCAGCGGTAAAACGGCGGCGTTCGGCATCGGTCTGCTGGACAAAATTAACGTAGCTCAGGTGGCCGCGCAGGCGCTGATCCTGTGCCCGACGCGTGAGCTGGCTGACCAGGTGAGCAAAGAATTGCGCCGTTTGGCGCGCTTCACCCAGAACATTAAAATTTTGACCCTGTGCGGCGGTCAGCCGATGGGGCCACAGCTTGACTCGCTGGTACATGCCCCCCATATCGTGGTGGGGACGCCGGGGCGCATTCAGGAACACCTGCGCAAGAAAACGCTGGTACTGGATGAACTGAAAGTGCTGGTGCTGGACGAAGCTGACCGCATGTTGGACATGGGGTTCGCCGATGACATCGATGACGTGATCAGTTACACGCCGCCGCAGCGCCAAACGCTGCTGTTCTCGGCAACCTATCCGAGCGGTATCGAACGCATCAGCGCCCGCGTGCAGCGCAGCCCGTTAAATGTGGAAGTGGACGACGGTGAAGAACAAACCACCATCGAACAACGCTTCTATGAAACCACCCGCGATCAGCGTCCGGCGGTGCTGGTGTCGGCAATCCGCCATTACCAACCTTCTTCCTGCGTGGTGTTCTGCAACACCAAGCGCGACTGTCAAAGCGTGTATGAAGCGCTGGAGTCTCGCGGCATCAACGTGCTGGCGCTACATGGCGATCTGGAACAGCGCGATCGTGACCAGGTGCTGGTGCGTTTTGCCAACCGCAGTTGCCGGGTGCTGGTGGCAACTGACGTTGCCGCGCGCGGCCTGGATATCAAAGAGCTGGAGCTGGTAGTTAACTACGAGCTGGCATTTGATCCGGAAGTGCACGTTCACCGCATTGGCCGTACCGGCCGTGCCGGTTTGAGCGGCAAGGCGATCAGCCTGTGCACACCGCAGGAAATGACGCGCGCACATGCCATTGAAGACTATTTGCAAACCAAGGTTAAGTGGGCGCCGGTATCTGAGCTGAGCGGGGCGGGGAATACCACGCTGGAAGCCGAAATGGTCACCCTGTGCATCGACGGTGGTCGCAAGGCCAAAATCCGTCCAGGCGACATTCTCGGCGCATTGACCGGCGATGCCGGGCTGACGGCGGCGGAAGTGGGCAAGATCGACATGTTCCCGGTACATGCCTATGTGGCGATCCGCAAGGAAAGCGCCCGCAAGGCACTGCAACAGCTTCAGCAGGGCAAAATCAAGGGTAAGAACTGCAAGGTGCGGTTGTTGAAATAAGTCGCGTCAGGGGTGCGCTTGCATCCCTGCGTAAAATCACCTTATACTGTATAAAAATACAGTATTCTAACCTTTGAGGAATGCACACATGGCCGTTGAAGTAAAATATGTGGTGGTGAGAAACGGTGAGGAAAAGATGACTTTCGCAACCAAGAAAGAAGCCGATGCTTACGACAAAATGCTGGACCTGGCGGACAGTCTCGGTGAATGGCTGCAGCAGGCGCCTCTGAACCTGGATGACGAGCAGCGTGAAGGGCTGAGCTTCTTCCTGGCGGAGCATAAAGACGCGCTGGGGCAGATTCTGCGTGGCGCCGCGCCGGCAGAAACACCGAAGAAACCGACCAAAGTGAAAACGGAAAAATCCGTCGCTACCTCAAAAGAGGGATCTGCGTCAGAAAAGCAGGCAGCATAATGACTTATGTTGCGGCAATGTGATGAAAAAGGATCTAGAATGAGCCGTGAAATAACTTTCTTCAGCCGCTTTGAGCAAGATATTTTGGCCGGGCGCAAGACCATTACCATTCGGGATGCCAGTGAATCCCACTTTCAACCCGGTGAGGTATTGCGCGTTAGCCGCAATGAAGACAACGTCTTTTTCTGCCAGATTGAAGTGCTGTCAGTCACGCCGGTGCGCCTGGACGGGTTAACCGAGCAGCATGCCCGGCAGGAGAATATGTCGCTCAGCGAACTGAAGCAGGTGATCAAGGAAATCTATCCGGGGCTGGATGAGCTGTTTGTCATCACCTTCGCCAAACGCTGATCTGTTGCCAGACCAGTTGTGAGCCAAGGGCCAATGCCTGCGGATAGCGTTAATCACAACTGGAGGGAATATGAAAACAACGGGACTGAGTTTGGCGGTAGCGCTGTTGGCCATGGCGGGGTTAACCACCTCGGTGCAGGCGCAGGAGCAACGTAGCGCCAAAGTCGCGCAATGCGCGGGTCTGCAACCGGCAGACGTTGCCGCTCAGGTGAAACGCGATTTTCTGCAAAACCGTATCACGCGTTGGGAATCGGATAAAAAACTGCTGGGTACGGCCACCCCGATCGCCTGGATCAGCCCGGAAGCCATTACCGGTAAAGATGCCGTCTGGCAGGTCCCTTTGACGGTTCGTGGCACCAAACAGGATAAAACCTATCACGTGATCCTGGACTGTAACGCCGGTAAGATTACCTACAGCGAACCACAGTAATTACATAAATTTCAGGCGGTGCTGCGTATAGCTTGCCCAACTGAAAAAACTCAGCCCGCCTAATCAGCGGGCTTTTTGTTTTAAACCGTCGGCCTTAGTCGGTGAACGGGATCACTAATTCACCCGGTTTCACTTCCAGTCCTTTCGCCAGTTTCTTGGCCATCGCCTCGGTTTTACTGTTATCCGGGTTCAGCACGTAGGCCGGCTTTTGGTCGAAGTAGGATTTCAGCGACTGATTCAGGTAAGGCGTCAGCGCCTTCATCACCGTCTGCATTTTCTCTGGCTGCACGCTATAGTCGGTCAACTCCATATCCTTCAGGAATACCGCGCCTTGCTCGCGGTCATAGACCGGCTGTGCCTTCAGCGTCAGCTTCAGATCCGCTGTCTGCGGGCCAAGGATCGAGGTAATATTCACTTTCGCATCGCCGGAAAGGGTGACCTTGCCAGGTTCACTGCGGCCGATTTGGCTCTGCAACTGCGTCAGCACGATATTGGCGTCCAGTAATCCCGGCACGCCGATCTGCTTCTGGTAATCGTTATGCTTTTGCAGGTAGTCGTTCACTTCCTGCTCGCTAAGTGTGTATTGGGTCAGTTGGTTGCAGCCGACCAATGCGCCAACAAATGCCAGGGCTGCCACACCCATTAGGATCTTTTTCATAAGTACTCACGTGTTGGGGGCGTAGCTATCTGCCCCGATTGACATGGCCGCAGTATACCGCGGCCCTTCCAGAACATGGGATAATATTGATAATGCGCGGAAAACTTGTCACGACCTATCGGATAACGCCGAAACTGTTCAGCGCCGCAAACGCAATGCCAGCAACAGTACTCCCCCCAGACAGGCTAACCCGCCCAGTGACGGAAACAGCGGAATGCCCCACAATCGCACCGAGGATTGCATCAGGTAGGGCGCCAGACCCAGCGTGAAGGCGGCGGTCACTATGGCAATGGCCAGCGTGACGGCAGCACGTTCCAGCGCCTTGCTTAACTGACGGATGTTCTTGAGGTTGATATCGGCGCTGATTTGCCCGCGTTTTAGTCGGCGCATCAGCAGACGCAGGGTCTGCGGAAGTTCTTCGCCCGCATCCAGCGCTTCACCGCCTAGCGCCAGCATCCGCCGACGTACAGCCTCAGGGGTGTAACGCTGCAGCATCACCTGTTGCAGCATGGGTTTCAGGGTGGCAATAATGTCGAAATTGGGATCCAACCGGTGCAACACGCCGTCTGCGGTGATTAACGCCTTGAACAGCAACACCAGATCCGGTGGCAGCGCCAACTGATGTTCACGCGCCATCACCAGCAGATCGGTCAATGCCTTACCCAGCGTCAGGGTTGCCGAAGCCTGCTTATCGAGAAAGTTTTGCGCCGCCAGTTCCAAATCCAGCAGATCCAAAGGATCGCTGTCCGACCAGGCGATCAAGGTATTGACGATACCGCCGGACTCCCGCTCGGCAATCGCCTGCAGCAACAGCAGTAACTGATTGCGCCGCCGTTCGGAAAGTTGGCCGACCATACCGAAATCGATAAAGCCGACGCGATTATCCGCTAACGCCATCAGATTACCCGGGTGCGGATCGGCGTGATAAAGCCGGTGCTCCAGCACCATTTTCATAAAGGCCTGTGCGCCGCGCTGTGCGAGAAGTGGGCCATCAAAACCGGCGGTTGCCAATTGCTGTGGATTTTCCGGCGCGATGCCGGGCAGAAACTCCTGCACCAGCAGACGTTTTGACGACCATTGCCAGTAAATTTTCGGTATTACTACCTCGGGCTGTTGAGCAAATTGCTGAGCCACCCGTTCACAGTTATTGCCTTCGTGAGTCAGGTCCAGCTCATGATTAAGCGCGGTTGCCAGCGCTCGTACCATCTGACGTGGCCGATAGCGGGCCAGCGCCGGGCTTTGTTGTTCCACGGTTTCCGCCAGATAGGCCAGCAGGCGCAAATCGGCGTGAATGGTTTTTGCCAGACCGGGGCGTAATACCTTGATCACCACGGCTTCACCGCTGTGCAAACGGGCGCGATAAATCTGTGCCATCGATGCGGCGGCCAGTGGGGCTTGATCAAACTCGGCGAACAGGTGGTGTGGGTCACCCCCCAAATCGGCGGTAATCTGCGGCGCCAGTTCGCTCCAGGCCAAGGTTGTCGCCTGGCTGTGCAGGCGATCCAGTTCGTCGGTCCAGCTTGAGTCCAACAGGTCTGAGCGGGTAGCCAGGATCTGGCCGAATTTGACAAAGGTTGGCCCCAGCGCTTCCAGTGCGGCACGCAAGCGTTGTGGCAAGGTTTGGTTATCTTGCGGTTCACCGCCGCCTTCACCGCCGCTTAGCAGGGTGCTCAGGCCCAGCAGGCGAATGACATCCTGCAGGCCGTAGCGGATCAGCACCGCGGATATTTCTTTCAGCCTCGCCCGATCGCGGGCGGTAACCAGCACCATTTTCAACATTTGCGTGCTATATCCTTATTGCGGGGGATCACTGTTCCATATCGAACAGCAGTGGAATATCACTGCGCTGCGCCATCCGGTTACGATAGGCTTCGATGTTATCCGGCAGCGTAAGCCCGGCGACGATCGACAGCGAACGCAGCAGTGGGAACAGATGAATATCGTCCTCCGACAGGGTACCGTTCACGGCATCAGGGGCGGCTATCAGCCCGGAAAGCACCTGGAGATCGGCTTCCAGTTGAGCGATCAGATCGGCGCTGTCGGCAAGGTGCGTGGAGAAGTCACCGATTGAAGCCTGCTTTTTGTCGGTAAAATACTGACGCGCTGCTGCTGTGGCGAACTCTTCGAAATCCGCGTTGGCGAAGCGTGGCAGCAGCAAATTGAGGCTGTAGCTACCGACCCGTTGTAGCCATTCGGCGATCGCCGGGTTGGTTTTACCGGTCAGCAGGGGGTTACCGTCGAGTTGGTCGACGTAATGCACGATATCCATGCTTTCCGGTAGGTAACTGCCGTCGTCTTTTTGCAGAATGGGCGCCATTTTCTTGCCAATCATGCCGATCGGCGTCGCTTCATCATCGTTGAGCAGAGTGACCAGGCGGACGGGCAGATTTTTCAGGCCAAAAATCATACGGGCTTTAACGCAGAATGGGCAATGATCGTAGATAAACAGTTTCATGCTTGCTCCGGTTGTCAGGTTTTAACAGCAATAGTTATCACAGCATACTGAGGCTGTCGCGAAGAGTTCTTGTTGGAAGGTGCGTTATTGTTGAATGGCCCGCGCAAAGTACGCGGGCCAAAGCAGGCGTTATTTTTTGGTTGGAACGGAATTGATCACTTCTATCAGGTGGATACGCGCCTCTTCCAGATCGATTTTATCCCGTTCGTTGCTGGCGTTGACTATCTGCAACTGTTTGATGATGTCGCTCTTCAGGTTGGCATCTCCAGCAATGATATGGGCCAGTGCTTTTTCTACCAGAGTTGAGCGCGCGTACAGCATGCGCAGGTTCAGTACCATGTGCTCCAGTAACTGCGGTAATTTTGATTCATCGGTCATCGCCAACTTCTCCTGTTTATGTTTTTACTATCAGGATAGCAGCTATGGGAAATTCAGCTGATTTTCTGGCAACTTAGAGAAAAAATTAGCCCCCGGGGGCAACTGCCGGTGCGCTGCTGCGCGGGTTGAACTGCCAGTAAAGTGCGAACAGGGTAATAAAGCCTACGATACCCAGCAGTATCCACGGCAGTTCCGGCATATTCAGCGAGTGGCCGGTGTCGTACATCCAGCCGCCACCGGTGTAACCCAGTGCGCCGCCCAATGCCAGCCCCAGGCGGCTGAACCCCATGTAACTGCCGCGTGCGCGGGGATCGGCCAGCGAGGCGCTGAGGGTTTCACGCGCCGGTTCGGCGATGATGGAACCGAGATAGAAACAGCAGATCAGGGTAAAGACGCCCTGCAGGCTGGTTGCCAGCCCAACCGGCATCAGGCTGAGGGTCATCAGCAGCAGGCCGGCCATCAAGCGTTGCTCCAGCCGAAAACGTTTTTCGCTCCAGCGAGCCAGTGGATACAGCAGTGACAGCGACAGCGCGGCTTCGATGGCATACATCCATTTTACCGCCGTGGGTGAACCGGCGATTTCATTGACCACGATCGGCAGCATCAGCATCACCTGTACCGACAGCATGTAGTAGCCGGTCAGCGTCAGCACGTAGGTCAGGAAACGGCGGTCGCGCAGTACGCGCATCATGCCTTCCTTCATTGGGGTGCGGACGGTAGAAATACGGTATGCCGGCAGCAGCCAGGCGTTCCAACCCGCGGCCAACACGAAAATGCCCGCGCCGACCCAGCAAACGAAGTGGAAATCATATTGCAGCAGCCAACTGCCGATCAGGGCGCCAATCACCGCCCCGGCACTGTCCTGCATCATTAACAGAGAGTAAAAACGGCCGCGTTCATGCGGACGTGTGAGCTTAATCACCAGCGCGGTGCGCGGTGGGTCAAACAAGGTGCCACCGAGGGCGGAAAGGGCGCAGGAGAACCACAGCAGCCAGGGCTGATCGGCCATTGCCATGGTGGCGAAACCGGCCGCGCGCATCAGCATGCCGGTGACAATCATCGGTTTGGCACCAAATCGGTCGGCGATTGCTCCGCCAAAAATCCCTAATCCCTGTTGGATTAATTGCCGTAAACCCAGTGCGGCACCGACCACCACGGCCGCCCAGCCAAGCTGATCGACAAAGCGAATCGAAATAAGTGGAAAGACTACAAAAAAGCCTAAAACCACTAACAGGTTATCGAGTAATAGAAAATACTTACCCAAGCTCCGAGCTTGCGATACCAGAGACATGCTTCACCACGAGCAATTAAGAGGGAGAGGAGTGCAACCCGTCTAGTTTGTACCCAATCTCCGTTTACCGATAGGGGCCAGGTAGATAATATTTTTTTATCGTCAATACGTTACCTGCGCGACAAAACCGCACGAAAATAGCCGTAAAATGACTAATCGCTTATTTACTGAGCTGTCGGGATTTTACCTCCGGGGCAGGCTACGGTTATATTAAATGAGGGTAAGTGCGGTTCTGCGCCGGTCGTTGAAAAATAATGGCTCAGGATATGATCGTTACGGGATTATTATCCGGACGCGCCCCAATAAATACTTCTTATCGAACCGTTCTGACCGCGGGGGAAATGATGTTTGGCTATCGCTCTGCATCACCAAAAGTACGCCTCACCACCGACCGGCTGGTTGTCCGTTTAGTTCATGAACGCGACGCCTACCGGCTGGCGGAATACTATGCCGAAAACCGAGCCTTTCTTAAGCCCTGGGAACCGGTCCGGGATGAAAGCCATTGTTATCCTTCCGGCTGGCAGGCACGGCTGGGGATGATCACCGAAATGCAAAAGCAGGGCAGCGCCTACTATTTTATCCTGCTCGATCCGGAAGAACATGAAGTGCAGGGCGTGGCGAACTTCAGCAATGTGCTGCGTGGTTCTTTCCATGCCTGTTTCCTCGGTTATTCATTGGCCGAAAAATGGCAGGGGCAAGGGCTGATGTATGAAGCGCTGCAGTCCGCAATCCGCTATATGCTGCGTCAGCAGCGAATGCATCGCATTATGGCCAACTATATGCCGCACAATCAGCGCAGCGGCGCGTTGTTGACCCGCCTGGGATTTGAACGTGAAGGTTATGCCAAGGACTATCTGCTGATCGACGGGCAGTGGCAGGATCACGTACTGACGGCATTAACCAATAAAGAATGGCTACCGCCACGCTGAGGCCAGAAAATGAAATATGAATTAAGCGCTAAAGAAGCCAGGGTGATTGGCTGTCTGCTGGAAAAGCAGGTCACTACCCCGGACCAGTATCCCCTTTCTCTCAATGGCATCCAGCTTGCCTGCAACCAGAAAACCAACCGCGAGCCGGTGATGGAACTGACGGAAAGCGAAGTGCAGCAAATTCTCGACCTGTTGCTAAAGAAACATTTTCTGCGCACCCTCAGCGGCTTCGGCAATCGAGTGGTCAAGTATGAGCACCGTTTCTGTAATTCGGAGTTCGGTCAGCTAAAACTGTCTGTTGCCGAGGTAGCGGTGGTTGCCACCCTGTTGCTTCGTGGCGCGCAAACCCCCGGTGAACTGCGCACCCGCACCAACCGCATGCATGAGTTCAATGATGTCAGCGAAGTCGAGCAGGTGCTGACGAATCTGAGCGCCCGTGAGGATGGGCCTTTTGTGGTGCGTTTGGCACGTGAGCCAGGCAAACGTGAAAGCCGATTTATGCATTTGTTCTGCGGCCAGATTGACGAGGCACCGGCAGAAGCCGCATTGGAAAATGACGCTGAATTGAGCCAGCGCGTGAGCGTATTGGAAAGCGAAGTCGCGCAGCTTAAACAACAACTGCAGGCATTATTGGAGCGGGGGACGCATGACTAAATTACGCGTTGGCGTCGTGGGGTTGGGCGGCATTGCGCAAAAAGCCTATTTGCCGATCCTCAGTCAGGCGGCGGACTGGACGCTGGTCGGCGGCTTTTCTCCTAACCAGCAAAAGGCGCAGCCGATTTGCGACAGCTATCGGATGGCCTGTTTTTCGGGGCTGGATACTTTGGCTCAGCAATGCGATGCCGTTTTCGTCCACAGCAGTACCGCCAGCCATTTTCAGGTGATCGGCGAATTACTGCGCTACGGCGTTCACGTCTATGTCGACAAGCCGCTGGCGGAGACGGTTGAACAAGGCGAGCAGTTAATCGCGCTGGCTGAAAAGCAGGGCAGAACGCTGATGGTGGGTTTTAACCGTCGCTTTGCGCCGTTATATCTTCAGTTGAAGCAACAGATGCAGCAACCGGCATCGATTCGCATGGACAAACACCGCGCCGACAGCGTGGGGCCAAACAGCCTGCGCTTTACCCTGCTGGACGATTATCTGCACGTGGTGGATACCGCGCTGTGGCTGGGCGGCGATGAGGGGAAATTACTCAGCGGTAGCCTGCGAGCTACGGCGGCCGGTGAGTTAATGTATGCCGAGCATCATTTTGAGTGCGGCGAAACGCTGGTGACGACCAGTATGCATCGCCGGGCCGGCAGCCAGCGCGAAAGCGTGCAGGCAGTCACCGACGGCGCTGTCTATCAGTTGAGCGATATGCGCCAGTGGCTGCGAGAAGACTCACAAGGCGTGCTGGAGCAACCGACGCCAGGCTGGCAGACCACCCTGGCACAGCGTGGTTTTGACGGTGCAATCCGCCATTTCCTTGCTTGTGTCAGCAACCAGACGGTGCCGGAAATCGCCGGAGAGCAGGCAATTGCTGCTCAAAGGGTGATTGAAAAACTGCTGCGCGATGTCGGTTTATAAGGTAACTCCATGTAACATATGGCGGTAGCTATTCTGCCGCGGATGGGTAAACTTAGCCGATAGTTTTACTGACGCCTGCTGATGCAGGCGTCGACATTTACAGGGCACATCAGAAAAACCACATGAACCTACTAAAATCGTTGGCCGCCGTCAGCTCTATGACGATGTTTTCGCGGGTGCTGGGCTTTGCCCGTGACGCTATCGTGGCGCGGGTGTTTGGCGCTGGAATGGCAACAGATGCCTTTTTCGTGGCGTTCAAACTGCCCAACCTGCTGCGGCGTATTTTTGCCGAGGGCGCATTTTCTCAAGCCTTTGTGCCGATCCTGGCCGAATATAAAAGCCAGCAGGGTGAAGAGGCGACGCGTACCTTTATCTCCTACGTTTCTGGTCTGTTAACGCTGATACTGGCGTTGGTCACGGTGTTGGGGATGCTGGCCGCCCCCTGGGTTATCTATATTACCGCACCGGGTTTTGCCGATTCGCCGGACAAGTTTGCTCTGACGTCGTCGCTGCTCCGCGTGACCTTTCCCTACATTCTGCTGATTTCGCTGGCCTCGCTGGTCGGCTCGATCCTCAATACCTGGAACCGTTTTTCAATCCCGGCGTTTGCGCCGACGCTGCTAAACGTCAGCATGATCGGTTTTGCGCTGTTTGCCGCGCCTTACTTCAATCCACCGGTGATGGCGCTGGCCTGGGCGGTGGTGGTCGGTGGGGTACTGCAACTGGGTTATCAACTGCCGCATTTGAAGAAGATTGGCATGCTGGTGCTGCCGCGCATCAAACTTGGCGATGCCGGCGTATGGCGCGTGATGCGTCAGATGGGGCCGGCGATTTTTGGCGTTTCGGTTAGCCAGATTTCACTGATTATCAATACCATTTTCGCCTCGTTCCTGGTCTCGGGATCGGTTTCCTGGATGTACTATGCCGACCGTCTGATGGAGTTCCCTTCCGGGGTGTTGGGTGTGGCATTGGGCACCATTTTGTTGCCGTCGCTGGCGAAAAGTTTCTCCAGCGGTAACCACGACGAATATTCCCGACTGATGGACTGGGGGCTGCGTCTGTGCTTCCTGCTGGCGCTGCCGAGTGCTATCGCACTGGGGATCCTGGCCAAGCCGCTGACCGTTTCGTTGTTCCAGTATGGCAAGTTCAGTGCCTTTGATGCCGCCATGACTCAGCGTGCGCTGGTGGCCTATTCGGTCGGGCTGATGGGGTTGATCGTGGTCAAGGTGTTGGCGCCAGGATTCTATTCGCGCCAGGACATTAAGACGCCGGTTAAAATCGCCATTATCACGCTGATTTTGACCCAGGTGATGAACCTGATGTTTATCGGCCCGCTGAAACATGCCGGGCTTTCGCTGTCGATTGGTCTCGGGGCCTGCCTTAACGCTTCGCTGTTGTACTGGCAGTTGCGTAAGCAGAAGATTTTCCACCCGCAGCCGGGTTGGGCGATGTTCCTGACCAAGTTGGTGATTGCGGTGATGGTGATGTCGGTGGTGCTGGTCGGTGTGATGTGGCTAATGCCTGCCTGGGATCAGGGCAATATGCTGGAGCGCCTGCTACGACTGGCGGTCGTGGTGGTCACCGGCGTGGTGGCTTACTTTGGCGTATTGGCTGGCTTGGGCTTCCGGCCTCGCGACTTTGCACGCCGGGTGGCATAAACGGATATTGCCGTTACCAAAGCATAAAAAAAGGGTCGCCGTGGCGACCCTTGAGTTTGATGACAACGTTGTCTTTGAATCCGAGATACCCGGGCCTAGCGCACCGAGGGGCACTCCGGCGGGCAAGCCGCTACGACCCCTTCGGCACGCTCTCCCTAATAACGGGCTTTGTCAGTCGTCTGAAGGGTCGCCGTGGCGACCCTTTTTCGTATTCAACCCCGAGAGGTTACATACGTTCGACGGTTTCGATGCCCAGCGTGTCCAGACCGACCTTCAACGTTTTGGCGGTCAACAGTGACAGTTTCAGGCGGCTCTGACGCGCTTCTTCGCTGTCCGCATTGAGGATCTGGCAGTGCTCGTAGAAGCCGGAGAACAGGCCCGCGAGGTCATACAGGTAGCTACACATCACGTGTGGGGTGCCTTCGCGCGCTACGGTGGTGATCACCTCTTCAAACTGCAGCAGACGGGTTGCCAGCGTGATTTCACGCTCTTCGGTCATCACCAGTGGCAGGGTCAGGTTGCTTTCATCGACACCGGCGCGTTTGAACACCGAGGCAACGCGGGTATAGGCATACTGCATATAAGGTGCGGTATTGCCTTCAAACGCCAGCATGTTATCCCAGTCGAAGATGTAATCGGTAGTCCGGCTTTTTGACAGGTCGGCGTATTTCACCGCACCGATGCCAACGGCATTGGCCAGGCTTTGCATTTCTTCTGCCGGCATATCCGGGTTTTTCTCGGCGATCAGTTTGCCGGCGCGGTCCACCGCTTCATCCAGCAGATCGGACAGTTTCACCGTGCCGCCTGAGCGGGTTTTGAACGGCTTGCCGTCTTTACCCAACATCATGCCGAACATGTGGTGTTCCAGCGACAGCGAGTCCGGGATATAGCCGGCTTTACGCACGATGGTCCAGGCCTGCATCAGGTGCTGGTGCTGACGCGAGTCGATGTAATACAGCACACGATCGGCGCCCAGCGTTTCATAACGGTATTTGGCACAGGCAATATCGGTAGTGGTGTACAGGTAGCCGCCATCCTTTTTCTGGATGATGACGCCCATCGGCTCGCCGTCTTTATTCTTGTATTCATCGAGGAATACCACGGTGGCGCCTTCGCTTTCCACCGCCAGACCCTTGGCCTTGAGATCGGCAACAATCCCCGGCAGCATCGCGTTGTACAGGCTTTCACCCATCACGTCGTCTTCGGTCAGGGTGACGTTCAGACGGTTATAGGTCAGCTGGTTTTGTGCCATGGTAATGTCGACCAGCTTGCGCCACATCTTCAGACAGTACTGGTCGCCGCCTTGCAACTTCACCACATAGGCGCGAGCGCGCTCGGCAAAATCGGCGTCTTCGTCATAGTGTTTCTTCGCTTCGCGGTAGAACTGTTCCAGGTCGGACAGACCCATATCGCTGGCGTTCTCGTTCTGCATTTTTTCCAGATAGGCGATTAACATGCCGAACTGGGTGCCCCAGTCGCCAACGTGGTTAGCGCGGATCACCTTGTGGCCCAGGAACTCCTGGGTACGTGCGGCGGCGTCACCGATAATGGTGGAGCGCAGGTGGCCGACGTGCATTTCTTTCGCCACGTTGGGGGCAGAGTAGTCAATAACGATGGTCTGTTGCTTGACTGGTGCAATATCGAGTTTTGGCGCACTCAGCACGCGATCGGCTTGCTGGGCAACCCATTGGCTGTTCAGGAAAATATTGATAAAGCCGGGGCCGGCGATTTCCACTTTGCTGGCGACGTCGCCGAGGTCAAGCAGTTGCACCACTTTTTCCGCCAACTGGCGCGGCGGCATGCCGAGTTTTTTGGCGACGGACATCACGCCATTGGCCTGATAATCACCGAACTGTGCTTTTGCTGATTGACGGACCTGCGCTTCGCAATCGGCTGGCGCGCCTGCGGCAATCAGCGCCTGGCTGACTTTATCTGAAAGAAGAACCTGAATATTCACCGGGTTACCTTAATGACGAACGAGGGGCCGTATGCCATGCCCCTGCGGGATTCAAAGGTGGTTTTCTGGCTGCGCGTCAAGACGGCGGCCCACCACAAAACAGCCTGTAATTGTAACCGATCTGATGGGTTACGTCAGCAGTTGGCGCGGGAGGATTAGGTGAAAGTCTTGGTTCATTAATGCCCGCCTGCAATGAGTTGCGGTGGCAGAGTGAACGGCATACGAGAAAAACATGGATGGGATAAAATGGAATCAGCAGAACTAGTGCTTTTTGTTTCGGCGGCCGGCATCCAGCGTGTTATTGCGACGTGATTTAAAATGACGATATATCGCATAGGCAGCAATAACTACCAATAGCAAAGAAACTATTAAAAGGAACATAAGTGATTATCTCTGACTCAATTTTCACTAAAGTAGCTCAATTGATATTTCCAAGCAATTACCGTACTCGTGTTTAGGAAGATTCTCATGCTTGGTTTATTGTAAAATCTTTAGTTAACAGGTTGTTACTGTTTGTTTTTGTATGGGGATTCATTTCCAATCGTTTTTTGCTACGTATGAATTAACTATTTCTTAAGCATTTATGAATGTTGACAGCGCTGAATTATTTGGCTTAATAAGTTAGCAATATCTTCAGTGCTCTGGTCATAAGAAAAAGCTATAAACTTATGCCATAGCCTTTGTCAGGAATTAAAGGCTTAAAAAGTAAAATCCGCAGTGTAATAAAAAACGTGAAAATTATTCTTTCGTGCTTTTTATGTTCAGCGAATAGCCACTTTATCTTGTCGCGATTTTTGAGAGCAAAAAATATTAACTCGCCGCGTCAGCCGGGTGGCTAGCAGCACCTCAGACGTGTAAATTACACCTCCTGAAAACCGCTTCCGCAGTATCGAGGACGTTATGACCACTTTCCCGGCGATGGCCGAACTTAACGATTTAGCGCTGGATTTACCCCGCTTTGAACTGGCGTTGAGCCGGTTTGCCGAAAAGCTGCATTTGGATTTGTCCCAGTTTACGGCGGATCATATCTCGGTGCGTTGCCATCAAAACACCACGGCCGATCGCTGGCGGCAGGGGTTGCTGCAGTGTGGCTCATTGCTGTCAGAGTCGATGATCAATGGCCGTCCTATTTGCTTGTTTGATCTCCAGCAACCGCTCAAGGTCGGGCCATGGTTGATCGACTGCGTGGAGCTGCCTTATCCCGGCGATAAACGCTATCCGCACGAGGGTTGGGAACATGTGGAGCTGGTGCTGAGTGGCGAACCGGCCACCTTGTATGCGCGGGCGTTGAGTCATTTGCCTGATGAAGCGTTGTTGGCACCTGGGATTAAATTGAAACAGAGTTCACCGCAGGGCGAGGGCGAACGTTTGCCGAACCCGACGCTGGCGATCACCGATGGGACTGTGACTATCAAATTTCATCCTTATTCCATCCGGGAAATCGTCGCCAGCGAGCAAGCCTAATTTGGCATCAGCGCCTGGGTCGCCAGCATCATGCGATCCAGCGCCTGACTCAGCAGTTCGCGCCGACAACCGAAATTCAAACGGACGAAATGTCGGTTGCCAAAATCCAGCCCCGGACTTAACCCGACGCCAGCCTGTTCAAAAAAGGCGTGCGGGTTATCGACCGCCAGTTGACTGCAGTCGATCCAGGCCAGATAAGTGGCTTCGATGGGCTGCAGCAACAGTCCGGGCATGGCATTAATACGCTCGGTCACCAAATCACGGTTGGCGCGCAGATAAACCAACAGCGCGTCCAGCCAGTCTTGGCCATGCTGGTAGGCGGCCTGGGCGGCAACCAGCGCCAGTACGTCCACCTCTGGCACGATGCCGCTGCGAGCACGGGCCAGCTTCTGACGTAACTGCGGGTTGGGAACAATCGCCATCGAGGCGCCAAGACCGGCAATGTTGAAGGTTTTTGACGGCGACATCAGCGTGATACTGCGCTGGGCCGCATCTTCATTCAAAGTGGCAAAGGGGATGTGCTCACAGCCGGGTTCAAGCAGCAGGTCGCAATGAATTTCGTCCGAACAGACTGTCAGCTCATGGGCCAGGGCAAACTCATGGTGTTCCAGTAACTCCTGCCGGCGATAAACCGTACCGCCCGGATTTTGCGGGTTGCACAACAACAGTAATTTCTCTTTGCCGTTGAGCTGCCCGGTAATGGCGCTGAAATCCAACAGCCAGCGACGGTCGCGCAGCGTCAACGGCACCGGCAACTGGGTGCGTCCGGCGAATTTCGCCGCTTTGCGAAACGGGGGATAAATGGGTGACGGTGCCAGGGTGCCTTCTCCTTCGACGGTAAAGGCACGCACGCATAAATTAAGACCGCAAACCAGACCGGGCAGGAAAATCAGCCATTCGGGGTTGATTCGCCAGCCGTAACGTTCCAGCATGCGGCGGGTAAAAACCTCAATAAGTTCGGGTGAGGGATGACTGTAGCCGAACACCGCATGGGCTACGCGCTCCTGTAATGCGTCGATGATGGCCGGTGGTGACGGGAAGTCAGTATCAGCGACCCAGACTGGAATAATGTCGCGGTCGCGATATTTATCCCACTTAACGCTGTCACTGTGACTACGGTCTACCCATTGATCAAAATTGAATGCCATAGTTACTACCCTGTATAGGTTGATAGCTCTTTATCAGCCTAAGAGATAAATCGAAAAATTAACAATTGCCGTCGCAGGTTAGCCGTCATCTGGGGGTGACAATGATAAAACTGGAAGTTTGTTGCTATAGCGTCGATTGCGCGCTGACGGCTGAGCGGGCAGGTGCCGATCGCATAGAATTGTGCGCCAGCCCGAGTGAGGGCGGTTTGACACCCAGCTACGGCTCATTACGCCTGGCGCGCGACAGAGTCAGCGTGCCGGTGCATCCTATTATTCGTCCACGCGGTGGGGATTTTTGCTACGGTGCGGTGGATTTTGATGTGATCAAGCATGATATTGCGCAGATCCGCGATATGGGTTTTGCCGGTGTGGTGGTCGGCATGCTGGATGAAGAAGGGCATATCGACCTGCCGCGCATGCGTGAAGTGATGCGCTTGAGTGGCAATATGGCGGTGACCTTTCATCGCGCGTTTGATATGTGCCAGAACCCGATGGTGGCGCTCAGTCAACTAACTCAGTTGGGCGTGGCGCGGATACTGACTTCCGGCCAGCAGCAAAATGCGGAGCTGGGTTTACCCTTGCTGCGTGATCTGCTGCAGGCCAGTCAGGGGCCGGTAATTATGGCCGGTGCCGGCGTGCGCCTGAGCAATCTGCATAAATTTGTCGATATCGGTATTCAGGAGCTGCATAGCTCATCCGGTCATGCGGTGCCTTCGACCATGCGTTATCGCAAAGCCGGCGTGACCATGTGTTCAGACAGTGAGTTTGATGAATTTAGCCATTATTGCGTGGATGGCGAAATGGTCGAAGCCATGAAAAACTCGTTGGCGCTGGTCGATCCGCTGGTGCAAAGTGCCTAATAGCTAATAGATAGCAAAGGGGGCAGCCGTAGAGCTTCGGCAGTCCCCTTGGCGCCACTCTCCGTAAGTATTCCTTCCGTATCTACCGTTAATATAAAATCGGTAAAGCAAGAAATTATGTCAAAAATATATCGGCCACTCGCGATGTGATACCCATTGGCGGAATACAATAATTTTTCGTCTGGGATTTGTTTTTCTGGATGATGTTATGTATTCCCTTGAACAAGTTATTATCAGCTGATAGATTTTGTTTTTTAATGTCGGATGGCATTATTTTTATAGATTAATTTGATTGTAGTTATTTGTTTTGTGAATGTGTTTGATTAAATGTTAACGGTCCCTTGTTTTTATTTTAACTGATTTTATTCTATGTTATTAATTTCATTGGTTTATTAAATTTAAATGCCGTTAGCGATACCTGTGTTGCAATATGATTACTGCGACCTGTCTCAACGCGCCAAGTGGCCGTTATGGACATAAACTGAAGTCCTTTTTGGACTTAATAATGGAGATAAAAACAATGACCAGAACGGCATATTGCCTAACCGCTACACTTTTGTTGGCCATGACATTGACCGGTTGTCAAAAGGTTAAACGCCCTGTGACCGCCGTGAATAAAATCGGCGCAACAGAAACGATAGAGCAAGATAAAAAACAACGCGAGGCCGAACGTATACAACAATGCCAACATGAACTTGAGGCAATGAGAAATATGGATCCCGAGAAGTACAAAAAATTCAAACTCGAATTTGACACTTTGATGAGCGGCGCGGCGCAATATGCCGGTGTACGATCAAGTGTCACGATGGGCACTCAGGAAACCGTTGATGCACTTTACCGTTACCGCATTAGCCGCACTTGCGCCGATATCAGTGCCACTATGATGACCAGCCTCGCCGATCGGGGAGAACGTATCCAATGACCTCTTGTTCCCGATTGACTCTTTTGGGGTTAATGCTGCCGCTGATAGTGGCACCGGGCTCGCTTTATGCGGATGACGGCGTACCCGCTTTACTGCAGTTTGCAGAGCAATATCACAGGCAGGAGCCACAGCAAGCTCCGAAAGACAAGTCACCGCCGGCCAAGGCTCCGGCCCCAAAACCCGTGAGCAAGGTGGGTCCGACGCGAGAGCTTAGCGTGCGTCAGCAGCAGCAATTGGCGGCAGCCCGGGCGACACTGCGTGAAAAAGAAGCTCAACTGGAGCATCAGCAGGCCAGGATACAGTCTTTGCAAAAGGAGTTAACGGCATTGCGCGTGGAGGCATCAGACAATGTACTGTCACAACAGGATCTTAACGAATTAAGTAAGTTCGCCAGCGGCATACGACAGGCGTTTAATTTGACGCCGAAGGAACAACAGATGCAGGCGCTAATCGCAAAGACGCAGCAGGAGCTGGAACAGCAAAAGTCTGAGGCCGCCAAGGCGATAAGTGGGCTTCAGCAGCAGCTCACGCAGCTTCAGGATAAGAATCTGCAGCAGGCGAAACAGTCTGATGAAGCGCAGGTCACTGCCAATCGGGTGCAAAAAAACCTGCGTGACGAAATCGAAGGGTTGCGTTCCCAGGGCAGACTCTTGCTGGACCATCAGGCATTGGAAAAAGACCGGGATCGGCAGAGTTATGCCGCCGGTGTGGCACTGGGACGAGATATTCAGACCCTGCTGGGTGAACGTAAAAGCTGGGGGATTGATCCCGATAGAACAGCGCTGTTGGCCGGCGTGATTGACACTTTTAATGGTCAGTATCAATTGAGTGAAAAGTTATTGGCAAGCTCGCTGGCAGAATCAGAACAAGCCGTGAATGTTGCCAGAGGCCAGGTGCTAAAAGATCAGCGTGCCAAGGGCGAATCTTTTGTCGCTGAATTCAAAAAGAAAAAAGGGGCAAAGAAATCGTCCTCCGGTTTCTGGTACCGGATTGACTACCCGGGTGACGGAGCCATCGCTGAAACCTCTCGGATAGATGTAGTGGTAAAAGAAACGCTGACCGATGGGCTCGTCATTCAGGATATGGAAAGCAGTGGGAAGGTACTTTCCCAGTCGTTGTCGGCTTTCCCGCCGTTATTCCGTGAAGCCATCGGTTACCTGAAAAATCATGGTTCACTGACGATGGTGGTTCCGCCAGAGCTGGCCTATGGAGAGGCGGGCTACGCGCCCCAAATCCCACCGGATGCCACTATGGTGTATGTACTGCGGATTGTGGATGTCGACAAGTGATAATACAGGGCCTGGTCTCCCAGGCCCGATTGGCAAGCATTAAGGTTTTTTAGCCACCAGCACGGCACGCAGCGGGGCGGGGTAACCTTCGATGGTTTTGCCCGGATCGTTAGGATCAAGGAACTCGGCCAGTGACTCGCTGGTCATCCAGTCGGTGCGGCGTTGCTCTTCGGTGCTGGTCACGCACATGTCGGCGATTTTCACGTCGACGAAACCGCACTTCTCCAGCCAGCACTTCAGCGCTTCGGCAGACGGAATAAAATAGACGTTACGCATTTGCGCATAGCGATCGCCGGGCACCAATACCTGATTGCGGTCGCCTTCTATTACCAGCGTTTCCAACACCAGTTCACCTTCGCTGACCAATTGGTTTTTCAACTGGTAGAGGTGATCCAGCGGCGAGCGGCGGTGATACAACACACCCATCGAAAATACCGTGTCGAAGGCGGCCAGTTCCGGCAGTTGCTCAATGCCGAGCGGTAGCAGATGAGCGCGCTGATCGCCGCCCAGCAGTTTACGCACCGCTTCGAACTGACACAGGAACAGTTGCATCGGGTCGATGCCGACTGCCAACTGCGCACCGGCGCCAAGCATGCGCCACAGGTGATAACCGCTGCCGCAGCCGACATCAAGAATGGTGCGACCGGCCAGCGGTGAAATGTGCGGTAAAACGCGATCCCATTTCCAGTCGGAATGCCATTCGGTATCGATATCGATGCCATACAGCGAGAACGGCCCTTTACGCCACGGCATCATGGTGCGCAGCATTTTTTCGATGCCTTCCAACTGACCCGGTGACAGAGGGGTGTCCATCTCGGCACGCACGCCGTTCAGCAAATCCAGACGGGTCGGAGTCAGTGCCGGCAGGTGCTCAACCGAATTAAACCACTGTTTGAACTTGCCGTGCAGCGACTCACGCTGCCAGGCGCTAAGCTGCGCGGGCAGTGTATCGAGCCAATGGCTGAGGTTGCCTTTTGCGATGCGTTGATAAAAATCACCAAACTCAATCATGCTGCCGCCCCCGATTTCAGGGCGATCAGTGAACCGAAGTTAAAGCACTGGAACCAGACTTCCGCATGCTCGAAGCCGGCCTGCTTCAAACGCGTCTTGTGGGCGGCTACGGAGTCGGTCAGCATGACGTTTTCCAGCATGCTGCGCTTCTGGCTGATTTCCAGTTCGCTGTAGCCGTTGGCGCGTTTAAAATCGTGGTGCATGTTGAACAGCAACTCGCCGACGTCGGCATCTTCAAAACTGAATTTCTCCGACAGCACCAGTGCGCCGCCCGGACGCAGCCCGCGATAAACCTGTTCCAGCAGGCGCAGGCGGTCGGCCGGCTCCAGGAATTGCAGGGTGAAGTTCAACACCACCATCGAGGCATTTTCGATTTTGATATCGAGAATATCAGCCTCAATCACTTCTACCGGGGTGTCGGCGCGGAAGGCATCAATATGGCGGCGGCAGCGTTCCACCATCGCCGGGGAATTGTCGACGGCAATGATGTTACAACCCGCCACCTTGATATTCCTTCGCATCGACAGCGTTGCGGCGCCCAGTGAACAGCCGAGGTCATACACCTGGCTGTCGGGCTGAACGAAACGTTCGGCCAGCATGCCAATCATCGAAATGATATTGGAATAGCCGGGAACGGAACGCTGGATCATGTCAGGGAACACTTCAGCGACGCGTTCGTCGAAGGTCCAGTCGCCCAGTTTGGCGATTGGGGCAGAAAAAAGAGTATCGCGGTTTGGCATGGCGGCAAATCAGTTCAGAATTCGAAGGCGCATATGCTAACAGAAAATGGCAAGAAAGAGCAGCGGAAGCAGGCGGCGTAACCGCCTGAGGTGGTGCGGGGATCAATGAAGGCTGAAAATAATATCCCACGGCAGATAGAAAATATTGGCCAGCACCATTAACACCAACGAAAGGTAGGTGGCAGTCATGCCGGAACGACGCCAGCGGACTTCACGATTGCGTAAACCGTAATAATGCACCAAACGGCCGGCCATCAACATCAGGCCACAAATATGGATCATCCATACTTCAGCGCCGTTCATCTCCATGATCACCAGCAAAACGGCGGCGATAGGAATGTATTCTACGGCATTGCCGTGAACGCGGATGGCGGTCTGTAGCTCGTAAAACCCGCCGTCTCCGTAAGCGACACGGTATTGCATCCTTAGCCTAACCACGTCATAAGATAGTTTGAGCAACAACAGTGCGCCGAGCACGACATAAAGCGCGCTTACCATTTTTAACTCCATTCCCTAACCAAAACTGGCAGCCAGCATCATAGCCGCCATTGCAATCACTGTCGCGAGGAAAAATCTGATGTAATTGGTCAGATTAATCGGTCAAAACAGCGCATCCTGCTCCGGCCAGTCCGGTGGAGGGGGTAAATTCGGAATAGCCTGATACAGCTGCTGCCAGATTTTCTGTGCCTGCTGGGGGGAATCACCATTATCCGGCGTATGTATAAACAGAAAAGGTTGGTGCTGTTGCTGCCAAACGGGCAATTTCTGCTGCCAGGCGTCAAACCAGCGCAGGTTATCTTGCAGCACATCGCCGCCGATGAAACGTACCAGCGGATTGTTGGCGGTGACCAGAGCATGCACCGGCAGCTTGGGCTTTTTCTGCTGGGCATCGCGGACGGCGGCGCTGTTGGGCAGGGCGTGATGCACCGGCCGGCTGTCGAGGATCACCCGGTTGATACCCCGCTGGTGTAACCCCTGATTCAGCAGCCGCTCTTCCTCGCCTTTGTCGAAAAACGCCGGATGCCGCACTTCCACGCCATAGGTAAACTCTTTCGGCAAAGCGTCGAAGAACTGCCACATCGCCGGTAATTCCGCCGGGCCGAACGCCGCCGGCAATTGCAGCCACAGCTGGCCTATGCGCTGATGCACCGGACTCAGGCTGTGGTAAAATGCCTGCAGTTCGGCGGCGCAGTTACGAAGTGCAGCCTGATGGCTGACGGTGGCGGGGAACTTGAAACAGAAGCGAAAATCATCGGTGGTCATATCGCGCCAGCGCTGGACTATTTCCAGTTTGGGTAACGCGTAGAAGGTGGTATTGCCTTCCACGCAGTTAAAATAGCGGCTGTAATCCGCCAGATCGCGCAGCCCGATGCGATTCCAGGCTGTGTGCTGCCACTGTGGTAGTCCGATGTAGATCAACGCGTCATCTTCCTTAATTTATCTCATCAGTTTACACGTTAACGTTACTGGTCGAGCGCGGCAAGGATTTCGCCGGTGCTGCGCACGCGAGCCAGGCGTGGGAAAATATTGTCGAAGGCAAACCGGTGCATCTCAGTATTTTGTGCGCTGCACAGGTCTTCGGCTATCACTAACTCGTAACCGTGCTCCCAGCCGGCGCGGGCGGTGGATTCCACGCCGATATTGGTGGCGATCCCGCCCAGCACCAAAGTTTTAATGCCGCGGCGGCGTAATTGCAAATCCAGTTCGGTACCGTAAAACGCGCCCCATTGACGTTTGGTCACCAGAATATCGCCGTCGCTGACCGCCAGAGATTCCGGGAATTCCCACCAGTTTGCCGGTAATCCGCCCGCCGGCGATGGCGTAGGTCTGTCCACCGGCTGTTTCAGCGCATCGGCAAATGTGTCGGACCAGCCGACGCGCACCAGGATCACCGGCGCGCCGAGCGAGCGAAAACGCGCTGCCAGTTGCGCGCCGTGGGCTACCACGCTTTCGGCACTGTGCGGCCCGCCGGCGTAAGGCAGAATGCCGTTTTGCAAATCAATCAGCACCAGCGCTGTGGTTTGAGCATCGAGTTTCAACATCGGGGTCTCCCGTTACTGGGTGGATAAAATATGCGCAGCCAGAACGGCGCGCTAAAACCAGGGTGAATTCAGGCTACGTGAAAAAAGGGTCACCGGTTAATGAGAAATTTGTTAATCAATGTGTTACTTCGGACAAAAACACGCCATTTAGTGCTGCAACAAAGCTGTGTTCGCACTTATCTGGAGCATGAATTTCCTTTATAATGATCGCCTTTTTTCAACACACTTTACTCCAACGAACTATGCCGATTTATGAATATGCATGTGGTGCTTGCAGCCTTCGGTTAGAGAAATTGCAAAAATTTTCCGATGCGCCGCTGACTGACTGTCCGGCGTGTGGGCAGCCCGCGTTAACCAAGTTGATTTCTTCCACGGGTTTCCAATTAAAGGGCACCGGTTGGTATGCAACAGACTTCAAACCGGGTAATAAATAGAGTTCATCAGTTAACAGCCGCGTGGCCGGCGCAAAAGCCCGCGCGGAATCGGCTTAAGCCAAAAGGATAGCGTATGCGTACTGAATATTGCGGGCAGTTGAATCTGTCTCACGTGGGCCAGGAAGTCACTTTGTGTGGTTGGGTCAACCGTCGTCGCGATCTGGGCGGCCTGATCTTTATTGATATGCGCGACCGCGAAGGCATCGTGCAGGTGTTCTTCGACCCGGACCAGAAAGCCGCGTTTGACAAGGCATACGACCTGCGCAACGAGTTCTGCATTCAGATTGTCGGCACCGTGCGTGCGCGTCCGGACAGCCAAATCAATAAAGATATGTCCACCGGGGAAGTGGAAGTGTTCGCTCATGCTCTGGAGATCATCAACCGCTCCGAGCCGTTGCCGCTGGACTCCAACCAGGTCAACACCGAAGAAGCGCGCCTGAAATACCGCTACCTGGATCTGCGTCGCCCGGAAATGGCCGATCGCCTGAAAACCCGTGCCAAAATCACCAGCTTTGTGCGCCGCTTTATGGACAGCCACGGTTTCCTCGATATCGAAACCCCGATGCTGACCAAGGCCACGCCGGAAGGCGCCCGTGACTATCTGGTCCCGAGCCGCGTACATAAAGGCAAGTTTTATGCGTTGCCACAGTCGCCGCAGCTGTTTAAACAGCTGTTGATGATGTCCGGTTTCGACCGCTACTACCAAATCGTCAAATGCTTCCGCGACGAAGACCTGCGTGCCGACCGTCAGCCTGAATTTACCCAGATCGACGTGGAAACCTCTTTCATGACCGCCGAACAGGTGCGTGAAGTGATGGAGAAACTGGCGCGTGAACTGTGGCTGGACGTGAAGAACGTAGATCTGGGTGATTTCCCGATCATGACCTTCGAAGAAGCGATGCGCCGTTACGGCTCGGACAAACCGGACCTGCGTAACCCATTGGAACTGGTGGACGTTGCCGATCTGGTGAAAGACGTAGAGTTCAAAGTGTTCTCCGGCCCGGCTAACGATGCCAAAGGCCGCGTAGCCGCGATTTGCGTTCCGGGCGGCGCGCAGCTGACGCGTAAACTGATCGACGAGTACGGCGCTTTCGTTAACATCTATGGTGCCAAAGGCCTGGCCTGGTTGAAGGTCAATGACCGTGCCGCAGGCATGGAAGGCGTACAGAGCCCGATCGCCAAATTCCTCAGCGCAGAAGTGCTGGAAGCGATCCTGGCGCGCACTAACGCGCAGTCAGGCGACATCCTGTTCTTCGGCGCCGACAGCTTCAAAATTGTCACCGATGCGATGGGCGCACTGCGTCTGAAACTGGGCCGCGATCTGGAGCTGACTAAGCTGGACAGCTGGGCACCGCTGTGGGTGGTTGACTTCCCAATGTTCGAAGAAGACGGTGAAGGCGGCCTGGCAGCGATGCACCATCCGTTCACTGCTCCACGCGACATGAGCCCGGAAGAGCTGGCTGGCACGCCAACTAACGCTATTGCCAACGCTTACGACATGGTTATCAATGGCTATGAAGTGGGCGGCGGTTCAGTGCGTATTCACCGCAGCGAAATGCAGCAGACGGTGTTCAGCATTCTCGGTATTAACGAGCACGAACAGCGCGAGAAGTTTGGCTTCCTGCTGGACGCGCTGAAGTACGGCACGCCGCCACACGCCGGCCTGGCTTTTGGCCTGGATCGTCTGGTAATGCTGCTGACCGGTACCGACAACATTCGTGACGTCATCGCCTTCCCGAAAACCACCGCAGCGGCCTGTCTGATGACCGAAGCGCCGAGCTTCGCCAACCCGGCGTCGCTGCAGGAGCTGGCGATCTGCGTGGTGAAGAAAGCCTCTGAACAAGAGAGCGAGTGATGAACTACAAGCGGCCCGAGTCTATTCTGGTAGTGATTTATGCAAAATCCAGTGGTCGGGTGCTGATGTTACAGCGGCGCGATGATATCGAATTCTGGCAGTCGGTGACCGGCAGCCTGGAGGAAGATGAGTCGCCGCCGCATGCCGCACGGCGTGAGGTCATGGAAGAAGTCGGCATCGA
>RCUM01000427.1_pt1 | contig 25384 bp, 23 predicted proteins | sample 2166141 | NCBI WGS metagenome assembly RCUM01 (sample SAMN09932756, study PRJNA488358) | compost metagenome | isolation source: compost soil in crotonic acid-enriched | place: Germany: Experimental Botanical Garden
TAACAAGCCCCTCCTAAGGGCTAGTTACTGGTTCGATTCCAGTCGGGGACACCATAAGCCTATTGCCCCCCACTATCGAAATCCGCAAAAACCGCGCCACACAAGGCCTTAAACCATTTTCGTCGTCTAAATACTTCGCTGTTATCAGCATGATGCGTGAGCACTTCCCACAATCTGGCACAGATTCCAGGATTAAAGGTATAATCGCAGATACTATTTACTCGATTTTAGAAACGAACATGACAAAACTAACATTACAAGAGCAGATGCTTAAAGCCGGATTGGTCAACAGTAAGAAACTGGCGAAAGTGCAAAAAACCGCTAAAAAATCACGCGTTCAGGCTCGTGAGGCCAGAGAGGCGGTGGAAGTCAATAAAAAGGCACAAATCGAACGTGATAAACAGCTGAGTGAGCAACAAAAGCAAGCTGCCCTGTCTAAAGAGTATAAGGCTCAGGTAAAACAGTTAATTGAAATGAACAGGATCGTTATTTCAAAGGGAAATATCAGCTATAACTTCACAGACAATAATTTAATTAAAAATATCAATGTGGATAAAACGACTCAAACTCAGCTAATTAATGGTCGTCTCGCCATTGCGCGTCTGCTTGCGGAGAATGGCGTTGATAGCGAATACGCAATTATACCCGCGATCGTGGCCGATAAAATTGCGCAACGTGATGCGAGCGGTATTGTGTTAAATGCAGCGCTTAGCCAGGAAGCACAGGACGAAGAAGATCCTTATGCCGACTTTGTTGTTCCTGATGATTTGATGTGGTAGGAAAAAGCACGTATTGCTATCACATAGCTGTCATATATTGCGGCATGTTAGTTTAGGGCAATGGGCTGTGACCATTGCCTTACCTCAAAAGCCCCTATTTTCACAGTCATCCAAGAATAAATCGTATTTTAGTTCCACTGATTAAAATGTTAATATTGCTCTGTGTCGCGAATGGAGTAATAGCATGTTCCCCAACAAGAAATATTCACAACGGGCCAATCCGTTAACCAGCTATCAATTTTCACGGTTGCATACTTTTGAATGCGTCGCTCGTCACCTCTCTTTTTCATTGGCGGCGGAAGAACTGTCAATTACCCCCAGCGCTGTAAGTCACAGAATCAACCTGCTGGAAAAAGAGCTGGGCTTTCTTTTATTTCAGCGTTTTCACCGCAGAATTACGCTCACACCGGAAGGAGAGCGGATGCAATGGTCGTTAAGCAACTCCTTCGATGCCCTGACTCAGGAAATTCTTGATATTAAAAACCGAGAGCTGACGGGCACCCTGACCATTTATTCCCACCCCTCCATCGTCCAATGCTTGCTGATTCCGCGGATTGGCGAATTTATTGCCCAGTACCCCACCATTCATTTGAACATTCTCACCGGGCAGGAGAATATCAACCTGGCCAACCGCGGCGTTGATTTAGCACTGTACTTTGGGCTTCTGCCGTCAGGTAAACAGCTGGACGAAACCTTTATGTCGGAGTCCATGGTGCCGATCTGCACTGCGCAATACGCCAAAACGCATGACCTCTACAATGCTCCTGAAAACCTGGCGCACTGCACCCTGTTGCATGACCGGTATAATTCGGGTGAAGACGAATGGCTGACCTGGGCACAACATTTTGATTTAGGGCTGGATACCGACAGCAAAAGCATGGAGTTCGATCGTTCAGATTTGGCGGTGCTGGCGGCGACACAGCATCTTGGCGTCGCCATGGGCCGACTCAATCTGGTGCAAGACTGGATCAAAAGCGGTGAGCTGATTATCCCCTTTACCAACATGACCCTGCCCTGCGAACACTGCTATTTTGTGTCGACCATATCCGAACGTCAGTGGCCGAAAATTATCGCGTTCAAACAGTGGATGATGAAAATAGAGCCTCTGGTCTGATTGCCAGAGGCATTGGCCGGTGGTTTAAAAATGATTACCAAGTCTTGGGAGTATAAGAAAAATCGAGTGCGCAGCTGTATAACTGCCCGGCCTTTGAGTAATAAATATGTTTGCGGCTGTTATCCCATACCACAGTATAGTTATTGGAGAACTTTATTATCTCGACCGGCGTCTGGTTAGATAACCGACCGCGCTTAGTACTTTTCGCCACAAAAAAATCGCCATTATCACTGAGCGTGATCAAAGGATAACCCCAGGCATATTTCGATATTTGCATAGTGATGGTGAATTGGCTTTCACAACTTATTTGATAGGTATTAACATCAACATCCATAGTTTATATTTTAGGTACAATCCCTCTGTTGAGATAAAATAAATAAGAACAGCTCACGACAATCAAACCTAAAACGATCAGGATAGAACCCAATACAAACTCAATCTGCAGCGGCTCCCCCAATATCACTACCCCGGCTAAAATACCAAAAATGGGCGTCATAAAGGTCAGAATGCCCAACGAGGACGCCTGATAATCACGCAGCAGAGAAAACCAGATCAAATAGCTGATAAAAGAAACCACCAGCGTTTGGAATATCAGGCTGGTCCAGGCCAATGCCGTCAGGTTGAAATGAACGCTCTGCGTGGTTATCGCCAGCAGAGATAACAAAATGCAGGCTCCCGAGAGCTGAAACAATAATGTTTGTTTTGATGAGCAGTTTGCCAACCCGGTAGTGCGAATGACAATGGTTGAGCCGCCCCATGACATTCCCGCCAACAGCCCGTAAATATCGCCACGCAATGAGTTCTCTGCGCCCGAACTGTCACTCATCCCGGAGATGGCAAGCACCACGCCGCCAAAGGCGATGGCAATACCGACCCATTGTATCAACGACAGCCGCTCATGGCGGATAACAAAATGCAGCCCGATGGCGGAAAACAAGGGGGCAGTATACAAAAAGACCGCCATATGCGATGCGCTGGTATAGCGCAACCCTTCGGAAACGAAGAAGAATTCCAACGCGAACAAAAAACCGACGCACAGACCTGCTAACAGCGTGGGGCGATCAAATACGAACTTTTCGCGACGGTAACGCGCCAGGAGATAAACCGCCAAAGCGGCAATGCCCGACCGAATGGCGATTTGCAGTACGGCAGAAATGTCCGGCTCGGCGGCCTTGATCGCCACCTGCTGCAGCCCCCATATGGCGCATATCATCATCATGGCGGCGGCAGCTCTGCTATCTATGTTTTTTCTGGCACTCATCACACCACCTCAAGCCGCTTAAATAAAAACACACCCTTCCCTCACCGCTAATAAAAAGGTGATGGATAAATCCGAGAAAAATATAAAAGGTTAGTCTTTATAAACCACTATTTCCTGGTACATCTTAATGACTTCATTATCACTGTCGACTTCACCGGTATATTCCGTTTGTTGCGCCACGTGGGTCACCTTCCAGCCCCGCTTGGCCAACTCAGGGATGGTGACGCGCCCAATATCACGACAGGTAAAGAGGGTGTCATCACTCAGCCTAAGATTACCAATACTTGCATAATCATAAGCTTGTGACTGGCAAACGTGCGACTCAGCCGCCATCAAGGGTAATGGCAACAGACCGACAATCAACATTAAACACTTTTTCATAGCCATCTCCATGCCTCTTATTAACCTTATCCATTTTGCAGATATCACTTTGGTCAATTACGTTATATCCGCTTATTTAAATATCTTTCTGCGCGATGAAATTACACGATATATACCATTCACTGACAAGTGAAAAATATAAACCTTCGTGTTAGCTGAATTCATCCGAACATCATCGTCATTGCTGCGCCATTAAGTTAGGTTTTTACACCGCCTGACGGCATCGCGGCACTTCACTGCTGACAGTTACAGAAAAAACCAATAATTAGCAGGAAAAGTAACTTTTTGTGACGCACATTGTGTTACATATGCATTTCGCTTCACCCACGCTAAAAGCAATGAAAACGCTCAGAAAATTTCCTGAGCAAATCACTGATGCCAGAAGGTTCAGTGAGGTCGGCAAGTACACACAGGGATAAAAAATGACATACAAATTGCGCGCATTAACCCAGGCAATTGCTCTGGGACTGGTCGTTGGCAGTGCTTCTTTCGCCGCCCAGGCTGAAATTACCCTGCTAAAGCAGGATCCACAGGCGGGCGATCCGCTGAGCCGTCTTAATTTTACCGTCGGCGGCAGCATCCGTCCGCAGTTCAACAATATGACCGGCGATGGTGATAAAGGCTCTTACAAACGTAACGGTTTTGACGGCGGAACCCGCTTCCGCTTCGCCGCCGATTACTACCTGTTCGACGACATTAGCTGGATCAGCTACTACGAGCTGGGGGTGAATATCCCCGCGCTGTTCAACTGGGATAACCACTATGCAGAGGGCGCCAACAACACCAGCCGCCGCATGTTGTACACCGGTTTGAAAAGCAAAACCTGGGGACAATTGACCTTTGGTCAACAAAACAGCGTGTACTACGACGTGGTTGGCGCCAAAACCGATATCTGGGATTACGACATGCTGGCCCAGGCTCCGGGGAACGGCATCAACGGGGATTACGACGGATCTTACCGTTCACGTAAAATGCTGAAGTACAAAAATACCTTCGGCGATGCGGATGTGTATGCCTCTTACCTGTTCAGCGATAACGAGTATCTGCCGGGGAATGGCCTGCGCTACAAGCGCGAGGGAGGCGGTTCATTGGGTGTGGATTACCACCTGACGCCGGACCTGACCTGGGGCACCGCGTGGAACTATACCCGCGCCGAGATGCGTGACCCCGCCACCCACGCTACGAAAGATTATGACCAGAACATCCTGGGTACCGCGCTGAGCTGGAAACCGGATAACTGGACGCTGACCTTTGGCGGCGGCTGGTACAACAACTTCCTGACCACCAAAAAAGCCGACGTTGACAACTACTTCGCCGGCGACGCCTGGGGTATCGAGTATCTGGCCGGTTACACCGTGCCGGTGGGCCAATATGCGGTGAAATCCGTAATGCCTTACTTTATGGGCGATCGTCTGGAGTACGTAAGCGGTCGCAACTATCAGCGTATCGATAACGGCCTGGGCGTTACGGTGCAGTTTGATTACGGTTTCCGTGTCGATGTGGAACACGTGCTGACTTCAAGTACCGATAACCTCGGTGATATGACGTTGGTGCGCTTGCGCTACGATTTCTGATCGGTATAGACGTAAAAAAGGCCGTTTTCACGGCCTTTTTCATTGTTATCCGCGCATCAGAACCCGCCGCGCGCCGAGCGCCCCACCGCTTCGCCCAACTGCCACACTGCCATGGCGTAATGGGTGCTGTGGTTGTAACGGGTAATGGCGTAGAAGTTCGGCAACCCGTACCAATATTGGTAGCTGGTGCCCATATCCAGCCGCAGCAGGCTGGCTTCCTGCTCAGTGCCGAGCGAGCCTTGCGGGGTCAGCCCGGCCGCCGCGAGGGTGTCAAGCGAGTAGCGAGTTTTAAAGCCGTTATCCAGCCCCGGCGCCTGGCCGCTGGCCGGTACCGCCACGGCCTCGCCGCTGATCCAGCCATGTTCTTTAAAGTAGTTGGCGACGCTGCCGATCGCATCCACCGGATCCCACAGGTTGATATGGCCGTCACCGTTGAAATCAACCGCGTAGCTCTTGAACGAAGAAGGCATAAACTGGCCGTAGCCCATGGCACCGGCAAAGGAGCCGCGCAGATCCAACGGGTCATCCCCTTCGGCGCGCGACATCAACAGGAAGGTTTCCAGCTCGCCGGCAAAGTAATCGGCGCGGCGCGGATAGTCGAAGGCCAGCGTGGACAAGGCATCGATAATGCGGGTTTTACCCATCACGCGGCCCCAGCGGGTTTCAACGCCGATAATGCCGACAATGATCTCTGGTGGCACGCCATAGGTCTGATAAGCACGCTGCAGCGCGTCCTGATACTGATTCCAGAACTGCACGCCGTTTTGCACGTTATCCGGCGTAATAAATTTATTGCGGTAACGCAGCCAGGAACCATTAGGGCCCGACGGTGCCTGGGTCGTTGGCGTCGGTGCCTGACGATCCATCAGCCGCAGTACAGAGTCTAACCGCCTGGCCTGGGCCAGCACGTCATGCAACTGCTGCCGATCGAAACCGTGTTCCTGCACCATTTTATCGATAAAACGGGCGGTGTTCGGATTGTTGGCAAAATCGCCCCCCAACGGCTGACCGGAATGCGCTGGTGTCAGCAGAAAACCGCCTTTCACGGTGTTGTCCTGAGGCGTGGCTGGGGTCGACTTCGGCCCGCTGCTACAGGCAGTGAGTAAGGTAAGCAGAGGGAGAAGAACAACTAAATGACGCATCGGATATCCATATAAGCCAGGCCAGTGATAAGTGTGGGTTATGTTAATCCATTGTCAGGTGCGAACAAACCGGATTATGTCGCCGATCACACCGCCACAAGCCAAAACTCAATAAAACGTGACGGGCAGCACAGAAACAACGAAAGACTTAGGGTAAGTAGCTGCACCAACGGCAACCAACACCTGGTGCCAATGAGAACAACTATCATCTCCACCCGGTACAACACTGGCTATCTGCAGGCCAAGCAGTCACAATGCCGCATCACTCCCGGCCCAAACAGGAAATACCATGTCTTGCCACTACCCCGCCCAATACTCCTTTGATAACGACAGCGACGCCTGGCAGATTCAGTTTCGTGATTTTCCTCAGCAACAGGCTGCCTGCTATAAGCGTGAAGACATCGAACTGGAAGCACAGGAAAGCCTGCTGATTGCCATCGCGCTGGAAATGGAAGAAGGCCGCCCGGTACCGCCCCCTTCTCGTGCCTTGCCGGATGAGCTGACGATCCACCTGCCGGTGCTGGTTAAACTCAAGCTCGAGTTGCATAACATTATGCTGGCCGATACCACGTCCAAAGCCAGCCTGGCTCGTAAACTGGGCTTTAACGCCGGCCAAATGGACCGCCTGTTGGATGTGGCCTATGCCTCCAAGGTAGAAGCGTTGGAACAGGCTCTTTACCTGTTGGGATATGAGGTACAAACCTCGGTAGCAGAGATCCGCCAGCAATAAGAAAAATATTTTATTCGGGGGCTAAATTTTCTCCATTTTTCGCCGATGTGTTCATTACCGAATCATCAAGAGCAAAAAGTGAAGGCTAAAAATGGAGTGGAGCCGCCGCAATATCTGGGCCGTAATTCTGCTGTGTTGCCTTGTCTTCTGGGCCATCCTACTGACCGGTGCCAACGCCGTCGCCTGATCCCTTTTCATAACATCACAGCAAGCATAACTATAAAGCCCGCTTCAGCGGGCTAATCCTTTTTTGCCTGATGAAAAAGGTAAATAAAAATCGTTTAGAAACAGTCACACCTGGTTAAAAAACCGTCAAAAAGTGTGATCAAAAACACAGTATTGTAATCAGGCTGAGATTGGGAGTACATTAACGCCGATCCTGTCGTGGTTCATGTTTTACCTCACGGACTTTGAAGCACGACAACCGGGTAATCCGTGGTCAAGGACGTTGTTCTTCCTGATTGAAGAACCCGCCAATAAACCGCAGGTTATCCACAAAATACTCAGCACAACAATCGGGATCATTGGCTTGCGAGGGACTCCAGAAGGGAGTTGTTCAGTGAAATATTTCGTATTTGGCGTTTCATTCATGTTGGTTACATGGATTGGCACCTTTATGCTGATGGTTGCATAACCAAGGCATAACCGGGAATATAGATAAAGGGGCGCACAGCGCCCCTTTGTTGTTTCTGAATGGGGCTATTTCCCCGACATCATGCGGCGCAGAGTGTTATCGACTGCGGTACCTGCCACTCTTCGAGCGGCTCAGTGGTAGCCGGTGTGCCATGCCGCCGACGCAATCCCAACCGAACCAACATCAGTAAAAAACCGGCGTGAATACGCCGGCCTGAAGTGATTATTTGGTGGTTGCCGGGCTGTTCTTGGCCGGTTTGATCAGCCCATCAGCCCGGAACATGGCTTTGATGCCGCGAACGGCCTGACGGATACGATCCTGATTTTCTATCAGCGCGAAACGCACGTGGGTGTCACCGTAGTCACCAAAGCCAATGCCCGGCGATACGCACACCTTGGCTTCCGCCAATAGACGTTTGGCAAACTCCAGTGAACCGAGATGCGCATAAGGCCCGGGAATTTTGGCCCAGACATACATCGCCGCTTTCGGGTTTTCCACCATCCAGCCCGCTTCATGCAGCCCTTTCACCAGCACATTGCGGCGCTGACGGTACTGTTCCGCAATATCCCGCACGCACTGCTGATCGCCTTCCAACGCGGCGATGGCAGCTACCTGCAACGGGGTGAAGGTCCCGTAATCGTGATAACTCTTAATCCTTGCCAGCGCGTTGACCAGCTCCGGGTTACCGACCATAAAGCCGATACGCCAGCCCGCCATGTTGTAACTTTTCGACAGGGTGAAAAACTCCACCGCGATATCCTTGGCGCCGGGCACCTGCATAATCGAGGGCGCTTTCCAGCCGTCATAAACGATATCGGCATAGGCCAGATCGTGGACTACCAGCACGTCGTACTGTTTGGCCAGCGCGACCACGCGTTCAAAGAAGTCCAGCTCTACGCACTGGGCGGTCGGGTTTGACGGGAAGCCGAGGATCATCATTTTCGGACGTGGAATGGTTTCACGAATGGCGCGCTCCAGCTCACCAAAGAAATCCACTCCCTCCACCAGCGGCACCGAACGCACCTGAGCGCCGGCAATCACCGCACCGTAAATGTGGATCGGGTAGCTCGGATTCGGCACCAACACGGTATCACCGTGGTCGAGCGTCGCCAGCATCAGGTGCGCCAACCCTTCTTTTGAACCTATGGTAACAATGGCTTCGCTTTCGGGATCGATCTCCACCTGGTAGCGATCGGCATACCAGCGTGAAATGGCACGGCGCAAACGCGGGATCCCCCGCGAAGTGGAGTAGCCATGGGTATCGTCACGCTGGGCAACGGTACAGAGCTTTTCCACGATGTGCGGCGGGGTTGGCCCGTCGGGGTTGCCCATGCTGAAATCGATGATATCCTCGCCACGACGGCGCGCAGCCATCTTGAGTTCGGCGGTGATGTTGAATACGTAAGGGGGAAGACGTTCAATACGCGTGAAACGGCGTTGCGGACTATTATCAGCCATAGATACCTCGAAGAGACGTTAGCGCCCGGACCATCCGAGCGACGCTGGCCAACCTAAAGATTGACCGGATATTGAACATATCCCAGCCTCGACTGACTTGTCGAGACCCAGTACAACTTTTTTATTCCCCGGCCTTAAATTCCCTCGCCAGCAGCCCGAAGTGCCAGTCATCACGCCACTGCCCCGCCAGCCGGTAATTATCGCGCAGCGTACCTTCCAGCAGAAAGCCACAGGACTCCAGCAACCGGCGCGAGGCAATATTGCCTGCGGTCACCGTCGCGGTCAGCTTATGGAAACCGCAGCCATTAAAACCAAAGTCCAGCACCGCACGCAGTGATTCCTTGCCATAGCCCTTACCTTGCGCGGACGGCAGCAAGGCGTATCCCACTTCCGCCTGTTGATTAGGCTGCCACATCGGACGAAAACCGGTCATGCCAGCCACTTCGCCGCTCTCTTTCTCTCGCAACACCAGGCACAACCATTGATCCAAATGCTTGTCCCAGGTTGGTAAACGGGCCTCGAAACGACTGAGGATGCCCTCATCGCTGTACGGGTCGGAGATGTAACGGATCACATCAGGATCCTTATACAGGCTTAAAAACAGCGGCCAGTCATCGGCAGTCAACGACTCCAGGGTCAAACGCTCAGTTACCAACTTCATTGCTTCTGTCTCCTAAAAACAAAGATCTCCGAAAAACAAAAATGAGGAAGTTACGAATGAAAGATATCCCTTTATTTTCCCCTATTAAATCCAGATAATCATTAACGTCAAAACAACAAAACCATAACGCCTTACCCGGTCCCCTACAACCGTCCGTCGTTGCCCAGCGGCAGCGCGAGGAGAACACCATGGCTTCCTTACTGATTGACGATATTCCCAGCGCCATTACCGCCGTTAAAAGGCAATTGCGACAGGCTTTGCCAAATTATCGCGAAACCTTTCTGGCGCTGGAAGACAACATCCGCCAGCAGGTTGAACAAATTCGCCAGGAACTGGCCGCCGGTCAGAACCCGGTGCCGCAAATTGATGCCGAAGATATTCTGCAGCAACGCGTCAGCGAGCAGCAAAAAGCCTTGATCAAACAGCGTGGGGCCTGCGCCATCCGCGGCGTGTTTCCTCGCGATAAAGCCGAAGCCTGGAACCGGGAAGTTGGCAACTACCTTGAGCGCAACAACTTCGTTGAACGCCTGAAAGGCGCTGCCGAAGATAACTACTTCGGTAAACTGGCCGCCAGCAAACCGCAAATCTACGGTATTTACTGGTCAAAACCGCAGGTGGAAGCCCGTCAGGACGCGCGCATGCACGCCGTGCAGGTGTTTCTCAACAGCCTGTGGGAAACCGAAAGCAACGGCAAACAGCATTTTGACCCGACTCGGGTCGCCACCTATGCCGATCGCACCCGCCGTCGCCCGCCGAACTCGTCTTCTCTGGGCCTGTCGCCGCACGTGGACAGCGGCACCATTGAACGCTGGCTGGATGAAAATTTCCGCTATGTCTACCGCCACGTGTTCTCCGGCGACTGGCAAGCTTACGATCCGTTCGCCGCCGATGGCCGCACCGAAGTGCGCGAAATCGCTTCGCCGGCAGTCTGCTCAATGTTCCGCACCTTCCAGGGTTGGACGGCGCTGACGCCGCAACGCACCAATGCCGGCACGCTGAATCTGGTGCCGATAGCCAACGCCATGGCCTACGTTCTGTTGCGCGCATTGCAAGATGACGTCGCCGAAGACGATTTGTGCGATGCCGCCCCAGGACGCGCGCTGTCAATCTCGGAAAAATGGCATCCCCTTTTACTCAGTGGGATTTCCCCTATTCCCGATTTAGAACCGGGCGACACGGTGTTCTGGCACTGTGATGTGATTCACGCGGTGGAAAACGAGCATAACGGCGAGTTCGACAGCAACGTGATGTACATCGCCGCCGCACCGGGCTGCGAGAAGAACGACGCTTACCTGCAACGCCAACTGCCCAGTTTTATGAGCGGCAAAACACCGCCGGACTTCGCCCCCGATGATTTCGAGGTGGATTTCGACGGGCGCGCCACGGTCGACCTGCTGACCCCACTCGGCAAAGAACAGTTAGGCATCAAATAACCGCGTCCCCGTGGTGCGCCGCCGGCCGCCACGGGGCCAATCCGCTGTGATATACTCCGCCCTATCTTTCCGCCGCAGCGAGAGCCCGTCGTGCACCCTTTTTTTGAAATGCTGTTAGCGGTATTCGATCGCGCAGCGCTGATGCTGATCTGCCTGTTTTTCCTCACCCGCACCCGGTTGTTCCGCCAGTTGCTGCAAAAAGAGGACCATACGCCGCTGGAGTTGGCCATGGTCACCGCCATCTTCTCGCTGTTTGCCCTGTTCAGCACCTATTCCGGCGTTAACGTTGAAGGTTCGCTGGTCAACGTACGGGTGATCGCCATCATGGCCGGCGGCATTCTGTTCGGCCCCTGGGTGGGGATCATTACCGGCATCATTGCCGGGGTGCATCGCTACCTGATAGATATCGATGGCATTACCTCGGTTCCCTGCCTGATCACCAGTATCATTGCCGGGATCGGTGCCGGGTATATCAACCTGAAGGTGAAGAAAGAACAGCGCTGGCGCGCCGGGATCATCGGCGGCATGCTGTGTGAATGCCTGACCATGCTGCTGATCGTGCTGTGGGCCAGGCCGACCGAACTGGGGCTGGATATCGTCTCCAAAATTGCCCTGCCGATGATCCTCGGCACGGTGTGCATTGGCCTGATCGTGCTGCTGGTGCAGAGCGTGGAAGACGAAAAAGAAGTGATCGCTGCCCGCCAGGCCAAGCTGGCGCTGGATATTGCCCGCAAAACGCTGCCGTATTTTCGCAATATCAACAGTGAAACGCTGGCCACCATCTGCGACATCATTCGCCACGACATTCAGGCCGACGCGGTTGCCATCACCGATACCCATCAGGTGCTGGCCTATGTCGGGGTGGGGGAAGAGGCCTACCCGATTGGCCGCGAAGGTCTGAGTCGCGTGACCCGTGAAAGCATCCGTCACGGCAAGATCATCATCAAAAATAATCTGGAAAACCCGGCCACGCCGCAGATCCACTCGCAATTGGTGATCCCGCTGTGGGAGAAAGGCGAAGTGACCGGCGCGCTGAAAATTTACTACTGCCACGCCCATCAGATAACCAATACGCTGAAAGTGATGGCGGTCGGCCTGTCGCAGATTATCTCCACCCAAATGGAAGTCTCGCGCATTGAGCATCTGCGCCAGATGGCGGACAAAGCGGAAATGCGCGCCCTGCAAAGCAAGATCAACCCGCACTTCCTTTTCAACGCGCTTAACGCCATTTCGTCCTCGATCCGCACCAATCCGGACACCGCGCGCCAACTGATTATCAACCTGTCACGCTACCTGCGCTATAACCTGGAGCTCAATGACGAGTTAATCGACATCCGCAAAGAGCTGCACCAAATCCAGGATTATATTGCCATCGAACAGGCACGCTTCGGCGCCAAGCTGACGGTGATTTATGACATCGATGACGATATTTCGGTACGCATCCCCAGCCTGCTGATCCAGCCACTGGTGGAAAACGCCATCGTGCACGGTATCCAACCCTGTAAAGGCAAAGGCGTGGTGGTGATTGCGGTGAAAGATCAGGGTGACCGGGTCAAGATTTCAGTCAAAGATACCGGCCACGGCATCGACCCACAGGTCATCGAACGGGTGGCCCGCAACGAGATGCCAGGGCACAACATCGGTCTGCTGAACGTGCATCACCGGGTGTCCCTGCTGTACGGTGAAGGGCTTCGCATCCGTCGCCTGGAACCCGGCACCGAAATTGCCTTTTACATCAGCAAAAATGGCGGCAAACTGCCGGTAGAGAACAACATACTGCCGGCCGGGGAGCTATCATGAAAGCCATCATCGTTGAAGACGAGTTCCTCGCGCAGGAAGAACTCAGTTACCTGATTAAAAAACACAGCAATATCGTTATCGAAGCCACCTTTGAGGACGGGCTGGACGTGCTGAAATACCTGCAGACCCATCAGGTTGACGCCATTTTTCTCGATATCAATATCCCGTCGCTGGACGGGGTACTGCTGGCGCAGAACATCAGCAAATTCGCACACCGTCCTTCTATTGTGTTTATCACCGCCTATAAAGAGCATGCGGTGGAAGCATTCGAAATCGAGGCCTTTGACTATATCCTCAAGCCCTATCACGAAGCGCGTATCGTCACCATGCTGCAGAAGCTGGAAGCGCTGCATAACCGCCCCGCCACTTTACCGGAGCAGGCCAGCGCACCGAATCGCAGCAGCCACAGCATTAACCTGATCAAAGACGAGCGGATTATCGTTACCGACATCAACGACATTTACTATGCCGCCGCCGATGAGAAAGTGACGCGGGTTTATACCCGGCGTGAAGAGTTTGTGATGCCGATGAACCTGACCGAGTTTTACGGGCGCCTGCCTGAAGAGCATTTCTTCCGCTGCCACCGTTCCTACTGCGTCAATCTGTCTAAAATCCGCGAGATCGTGCCCTGGTTCAACAACACTTATATTCTGCGGCTGAGCGATCTGGATTTTGAAGTGCCGGTCAGCCGCAGCAAGGTGAAAGATTTTCGCAAACTGATGCGTTTATAATCGCCGGCCGTTACCAGCGGCTACCGTCCAATAATGACCGTGATTATCGCGATCGCCTGCGGGTGATCGGCGATAAATCGCTAACAATCTTGATTTAGATCACGCGCCACCCGCTGCATTTCATCCCCTTTTAAGCCTTAAAACGGCAACTCATGCCGCGATAGATGCATTTCATTCCTTCCCTTGTGCAACTCATTCCCGATCCGCCGCCGGCTGGTACTACCAGCCATATAATATGCCCATACCGCGGGGTTCAAGACAGCGCCCGCAAATTTCAGCCAACGGCTAACGCCCGGCAATGCACACACAGGAAGGAGCCCGGCCATGAACACCAAACCGGCAAATCGCAGCTTAATCGTTCTGGGTACCATCATCTGCCAGATGGGTCTCGGTACTATCTATACCTGGAGTCTGTTCAACCAGCCGTTGGTCGACAAGTTCCACTGGGGCCTCGCTGACGTCGCCACCACCTTCTCCATCACCAGCTTCTTCCTGGCCTTCGCCACTTTATTTGCCGGCAAACTGCAGGAACGCTTCGGGATCCGTAACCTGACCCTGTGCTCTGGCATCCTGGTGGGTCTGGGCCTGATTGCCAGCGCCTACGTCAGCTCACTGAATATGGTTTATCTGCTGGCCGGGGTGGTGGTCGGTTTCGCGGTAGGTATCGCTTATATCTCTACCCTGTCCAACCTGATTAAATGGTTCCCGGCCAACAAAGGGCTGATCTCCGGTATTTCGGTGGGGGCTTTCGGTAGCGGTAGCCTGCTGTTCAAATACGTTAACGCCGCGTTGATTGCCGACGTTGGTGTGTCCTCTGCCTTCTTCTACTGGGGTGCCATTGTGATGGCGCTGATTGTGCTGGGCTCCCTGCTGTTGAAAGAGCCGGTACTGGTGAGCCAGTCTGCACAGCAAGGGACCAGCGGCCTGGGCAATGACTTCAGCGTCCGCCAAATGCTGGCGACCAAAGAAGCTTACCTGCTGTTCATCATCTTCTTCGCGGCTTGTATGAGTGGGCTGTATCTGATTGGTATCGTGAAAGACATGGGCGTACAACTGGCTGGGATGGACCTGGCTACCGCCGCCAACACTGTTTCCGCCGTCGCCATCTTTAACACCGCAGGCCGTATTATTCTGGGTACGCTGTCCGATAAAGTGGGCCGCATGCGCGTCATCAGCTTTACCATGCTGGTCACCGTTCTGGCGATTGTGGCGCTGAGCTTCCTGACGCTGAACCACACCTTGTTCTTCATCTGCGTCGGTGCCGTCGCCTTCTGCTTCGGTGGCAACATCACCGTATTCCCAGCGATTGTCGGTGACTTCTTCGGCCTGAAAAACCACAGCAAAAACTACGGCATTATCTATCAGGGCTTCGGTCTGGGCGCACTGGCCGGTTCGTTTGTCGCCAAATACTTCGGCGGTTTCCATGCGACCTTCATCGTGATTGGCGTGCTGTCAGTGGCTTCTCTGATAATCACCCTGTTCATCAAGGCACCGAAAGCGGTAGCGCAGGAAGAAGAACACTTCTCGCAGGCGCAGCTGGCAAAAGCCTAACGCCTAAAACGATAAAAGGGGCGCAACTTAACGGTTGCGCCCCTTTTTTAATTGCTGCGATTATTACAGATGCATACCCAGCGTCTGGCGCAGGTGAGCGCCGGCACCCAGCAAACCGGGTTGTCCATGGGTGATCATAAAGACCGGAATGTCGTGCACGTAATCCTTGAAACGCCCTTTATCCTCGAACGCCGCACGGAAACCGGAGGCTTTGAAAAACTCCATAAAGCGCGGCACGATGCCACCGGCAATGTAAACGCCGCCAAAGGTGCCGAGGTTCAGCGCCAGATTGCCGCCGAAGCGCCCCAAAATAACGCAGAACAGCGACAGGGCGCGGCGACAGTCGATACAACTGTCAGCCAGTGCGCGCTCGGTAATGTCCTTCGGCTCCAGCTTTTCCGGCAGGCGGTTATCGGACTTGACGATAGCGCGGTAAAGATTGACCAGCCCCGGCCCGGACAGCACTCGCTCGGCAGACACATGGCCCACTTCAGCGCGTAACACCTCCAGAATGATATCTTCCTCTTCACTGTTCGGTGCGAAATCAACGTGGCCACCCTCGCCCGGCAGGCTCACCCAGCGACGATTAACGTGCACCAGATGTGCCACCCCCAAACCCGTCCCGGCACCATACACCGCAATAGGTTTGTCTTTCTGCGCGCTACCACCGCCGAACTGCAATACATCCTCTGGCGACAGCATCGGGATCGCCATCGAAACGGCGGTAAAGTCGTTGATCACTTCCAGATGGCTCAGCCCCAGACTGGCCTTCATCTGTTTAATCGAAAACGCCCAGGTATGATTGGTCATCGCCACCCAGTCTTCAGTGACCGGACAGGCAATGGCAATACAGGCGTCCTGTACCTGGATATCCTGATCTTTTAAGTATTGGCGGATTACCGCCTCCAGGCTGTCAAACTCCAGGCCGGAATAGGTTTTCGCCTGGGTAATTTCACCCGTCGCCACAGTGCACAACGCCAGGCGGGCATTGGTGCCGCCTACATCACCTACGAGGGCATAAGTCATCAGTATCTTCTCCGCGAAATGAATAATAGAAAGCTGCCCACACTGTAAAATCCCGCTGCAAAAACAACAATCACCATCCGCTGCGCGGCCATCCATTAGCGATCCGGATCACAAAAAACGTTTCAGCCAACCCTTTTCAGCCCCATCTGAAACAAATTGCGGCAAAAAACGCGCCATAGTCACTGTTAACCGTCATGACAGAAAGGCACTATTAACCGGCTGCGGCCTTCACGCCCGGCCGGAAATATCATTGCGTGCCAGAGTGCCGATTGTCTGGCAAGCTGTGGCCATAACCATCACCCGTTCGGCCTGCCATCCAGCGCCATTGAAAAGGGATCCCTGCATGCTGCACCCGCGCGCCAATGCCATGTTGGCTTTCGCTCTGCCCGCTCTCGTTATCGGTTCGGCCTCAAGCCTGGTGCTCATTCTGGTGATGAAGTTCGCCGATGCGCTGCAGCGGTTGCTGTGGGTGAATATTCCTGCGGCTATGAATATCGATACTCATTCGCCCTGGTGGCTGATCGGCATTCTGACGCTGACCGGTGTCGCCGTTGGGCTGATAATCCGCTATATGCCTGGTCATGCGGGGCCTGATCCGGCCACTGAATCTTTGATTGGGATGCCGCTGCCGCTTTCGGCGCTGCCCGGTCTTACGCTGGCACTGATCGTTGGCCTGGTGGGTGGCGTCAGTCTGGGGCCGGAAAACCCGATCACCGCCATCAATATTGCGCTGGTGGTGGCAATAGGTTCGCGCCTGCTACCGAAAGTCCCCCGTATGGACTGGATTATTCTGGCCGCGGCCGGCACCATCGGCGCACTGTTCGGTACCCCGGTTGCCGCTGCGCTGATCTTTTCACAAACGCTGGCAGGCAATAATGACGTGCCGCTGTGGGATCGGCTATTTGCCCCGTTAATGGCGGCAGCGGCCGGTGCGGTCACTACACAGTTATTTTTCACGCCGAACTTTGCCCTGCAGCTTGATCCCTACACCGTCACCCGACTGACGGATATTTTCAGTGGTTCCATCGTCGCCCTGATCGCCATCGCACTGGGCATGGTGGCGCTATGGGGCTTCCCACACGCCCACCGTCTGTTCCACTCGATAAAAAATCCGGTGCTGATGCTGGGATTGGGCGGTTTTGTGCTTGGGTTGCTGGCGTTAATCGGTGGCGACATCACCCTGTTTAAAGGGCTCGATGAAATGAAGCGGCTGGCGATCGGAGAGAATTATTCTGTCACGGAGCTACTGCTGATTACACTGAGCAAATTGGCGGCTCTGGTGATTGCAGCCGCCAGCGGCTTTCGTGGCGGACGTATCTTCCCGGCGGTGTTTGTCGGGGTAGCGCTGGGCCTGATGCTGCATCAGCATGTTCCGGCGGTACCGGCGGCGATTACCGTTTCCTGCGCCATTATGGGGTTGGTATTGGTGGTCACGCGTGACGGCTGGCTCAGCCTGTTTATGGCCGTTGCCGTGGTGCCGGAACTGCACCTGTTGCCCATACTCTGTGTGGTGATGTTGCCCGCCTGGCTGGTGCTGGCGGGCAAACCGCTGATGCTGGTGGGCAAGCGCCACTCTGCGCAGGACGATTAAGCGAGCGCGAATTCCGCTGCGGCGCGCGCATGGATGGCGGTGGTGTCGAAGACCGGCACTGACGCATCCTGCGCGCTGACCAGCAGGCCAATCTCGGTGCAGCCAAAAATGATGCCTTGCGCCCCCTGCTGTTCCAGGTCGCCGATAATGCGGCGGTACTCATCGCGCGACGCATCACGGATTTTCCCCAGGCACAGCTCTTCATAAATGATACGGTGCACAATGTCGCGATCGACCGCCACCGGGGTCACCACTTCGATGCCGTATTTTTCCTGCAAGCGTCCACGGTAAAACTCCTGCTCCATGGTAAAACGCGTGCCGAGTAGCCCGACGCGGCGAATGTCCTGTTGGCGCACCTGCAATGCCGTGGCGTCGGCAATATGAATCAACGGCAAGCCGCTGGCCTGTTCAACCGCATCCGCCACCTTGTGCATGGTGTTGGTACAAATGACGATGGCCTGCGCACCGGCGGCACGCAGCGAGGCCGCAGCGGCAGCCAATAAACGCCCCGCGCCGTCCCAGTCGCCCTGATGCTGCAGGCGTTCAACCTCGTGAAAATCGACGCTGTAGAGCACAATTTTGGCCGAATGCAGGCCACCGAGGCGCTCTTTCACCTGTTCATTGATCATGCGGTAATAAGGTATGGTTGATTCCCAACTCATGCCGCCCAGCAGGCCCAACACTTTCATCGTTTGCTCCTCCGTCATTGCTGCAATGATCCGACATTACCTGAGAATCGCAGTGATGACGACGCCTTATTTAGCCGAGGAATTGACCGGCTGACGCGCCTCGAACCAGCGCTGACGCAGGGTATCGTACGCCCAGTTATAGAACATGGTGTACGGCAGGAAGAACAGGAAGAAACCAAGTTCCAGCATAAACGCCTGCACAAAGGAGATGCTCAGCATCCAGGCGGCAATCGGCACGCCGATCAACACAAACCCGGCCTCAAAACCCAGGGCGTGAAACACCCGCACCTTAAGGTTACGCACCACGCGGCCCACTGGCCACAGGCGGTCAAAAACGGTGTTATAAACCATGTTCCATACCATGGCGACGGTGGACAACATCACCGCCAACGCACCGACCTGTACCATCGAACGGTTTAGCAACCACGCGCCCAGCGGGGCGCAGATCATCACTGCGATGGCTTCAAAACCGACGGAGTGGACGATACGTTCAGTGAAAGACTTGTTTTGCAGTTGCATACATCACCTGTTTTTTTACTGTTATTGCTAAAGTCAGGTGATTATCATCGATTTTTTGGGTAGATTAAAAATAGGTTCCATCGATAAAGTAGATATATCATGCGCTATTCCCCTGAAGCCCTGCAGGCGTTTGTTGAAGCTGCCGCCCTCGGCTCGTTCTCTGCCGCCGCACGCAAATTGCGCAAAAGCCAGTCAACCATCAGTACGGCGATCGCCAACCTGGAGGCCGATCTCGGGCTGCTCCTGTTCGATCGCCAGGCACGCCAACCGGTGTTGACCGCCGCCGGCCATAAGGTGCTGGGCCACGTGCAGGAGATCCTTGCCGCCAGCGAACGGCTGGACGCACTGAGCATTCGGCTGGCGGACAATATCGAGCCGCGCCTCAGCCTGGTGTTCTCCGATACCTATCAGCCGAAACACCATGATCGACTGATGCAACTTTTCGAGCAGCGCTATCAGGATATCGAACTGGAGTGGATGATCGCCGAAGACGGCGACGTGCTTGACCTGTTGCAAAGCGGCCGTGCGCATCTCGGCATGGTGGAGGTTCAGGCCAGTTACCCGCCGGACATCGGGTTTGCGCGGCTGCCGGAACAAACGGAAATGGGGTTGTTCGTCACCCACTCGCACCCGCTGGCGCAAACGGCCTCCCCCACGCCCGAACAACTGTCCAGCACGCGCCAACTCATCCTCAATACCTATAGCGGCGCTGAAGCCGCCCGCTCCGGCGGTCTGGTGTGGTCAGCTCCCAGCTACCTGCTATTGCTGGAAATGGCGGAACAAGGGTTTGGCTGGGCCGTACTGCCGAACTGGTTGGTAAAACAATACGGCCATGACAAGTTGACCGAGCTCAAGCCCCGCGGCTGGCCGAAGCTGATTTCAGTGGATGCGGTATGGTCGAAACTGACCCCGCCGGGGCCGGCGGGGTATTGGTTACTGGAACGCCTGCTGGAGAACGCGGCGGATCAGGCGGCCGCGTTACGCGAGTGAATGGCGCGTGAAACGCTATCGAGCAGTTCGGGAATGTCCATCTTCGGCAGCATCACTTCCACAAAGGCCAGTTGTGGGCTGTCGCCAACTTCTTTCAGCGCCTGGCGCAACTGCTGCGGATCGGCGACCCGCAGCGTTTTCACCTGATGCTCGCCCGCCAGCGCCTGCGGTAACTGCGTCCAGTTCCACTGGGCGATGTCGTTGTAACGCTGTTGCGGGCCGTGAATGGCCCGTTCAACGGTATACCCCTCATTATTGAGCAGGAAGATCACCGGCTTTTGTCCATCACGCAGCATCGAACCCAGTTCCTGCGCCGTGAGCTGAGCCGAACCATCGCCGATCAGCAACACCACCCGCCGATCCGGCTCCGCCGTTTGTGCACCGAACGCCGCCGGCAGGGTGTAACCGATAGAGCCCCACAGCGACTGGACGATAAACCGGCAGCCTTGCGGCAGACCAAGAGCCGCAGCACCAAAGCAGGCGGTACCCTGTTCGGCGATCAAAATATCGCCCGGGCGCAGAAAGTCCTGTATCTGTTGCCAAAAGCCGTGCTGATCCAGGCCGCTGCCGTTCGGATCGGGCAACGCCGGGCGTTTAATGGCCGGTACTGGCCATTGTTTTGCCAACGATAGCGTCAACTGGTGCAGTGCTATTACCGCATCACGCAGCGGGATGTGGCTGAATACCTGCTGCCCTACCCGTGCTTCAAACGGCTGAAGATCAATGCATTTTTCCGCAGGCAGATGATGGCTGAAGCCGGCGGTAATGGTATCGGTAAAGCGCACGCCGACGTTAATCACCACATCGGCCCCTTCAATCAGTTGCTTCACCTGTGGATCGCTGGCGGCACCGGCGTAAGTGCCGGTAAAACAGGCATGGGTTTCATCCAGTACACTCTTGCCCAGCAGCATGGTTGAATGCGGTATCTCAACCTCATTCATCCACTGTTCCAGCACTTTTTCCGCCCCAAAACGTTCCGCCAAAAAATCCGCCAGCAGGGAAACACGCCTGGCCGGTAACAGCATTTGCCGCGCGGCGGCGATAAAAGCTTGCAGCGACGCCTCGGAAAGATGCGCCTGCCGTAACACCAGCGGCGCAGGCCGGGATGCCAACGGTGCTTCCGCCACCTCACTGGGTAACACTATATAGACCGGGCGGTGCTCAAACAGCGCGATGGTCAGCAGGCGGTCGATTTCCGCCTCGGCGTTGTCGGGGGTTAGGCTGGCCTGCGCGACGGTCACCTCTTTCGCCATACGGGCAAAGTGGCCAAAGTCACCGTCCCCCAGCGAATGGTGCAACAAATCACCGGCCCGCTGCGCGCGTAACGTTGGCGCACCCACCACGTGGATCACCGGCAGATATTCGGCGTAGCTGCCGGCAATACCGTTGAGCGCGCTCAGTTCGCCCACGCCAAAGGTGGTCAATAAAGCGGCGGCCGGTTTACAGCGTGCGTAACCATCTGCGGCATAGGCAGCATTGAGTTCATTAGCGCAGCCTACCCAGGTAATTTGCGGATGACTGATGACATGATCGAGAAACTGCAGGTTGTAGTCACCCGGCACGCCAAAGAAATGTCGGATGCCGATCTGAGCCAAACGATCGAGTAGGTAATCAGCCACTCTATAGGTCGTATTCATGATCATCACCTGCCAACACTTGAGATTGTCAGTATTAAGTATCGAAGATGTGGTATGAATTTCGAGCTTTGTGTATAAAAAACGACTGGCAACCCAGCGTTACATCTACGCCCTATTGGCAGGCATGGGGAATACCTCACCCGCCGTATTTGTCCCGTTATGGCGATTAAGCGTGATCGGGGACTCTGACAACCCTTGTGAAAACGCATACACTAAAATTCATTTCACCTCTGCTGAAAAGGGTTCCTATGCTCTACCAGGCTGATTCTTCACGTTACCAAAATATGGAATATCGCCGCTGCGGCCGTAGCGGCCTGAAACTGCCGGCCATTTCACTCGGCCTATGGCATAACTTTGGCGACACCACGCTGTATGATAACGCGCGTAAACTGATCCACTGCGCTTTCGACCGTGGGATCACTCATTTTGACTTGGCCAACAACTATGGCCCGCCGCCCGGTTCCGCCGAGGAAAACTTCGGCCGTATTCTCAGCGCGGACCTGAAGCCCTGGCGCGATGAGCTGATCATCGCCTCAAAAGCCGGTTACACCATGTGGCCAGGCCCTTATGGCGACTGGGGATCGAAAAAATATCTGGTTGCCAGCCTGGATCAAAGCCTGCAGCGCATGGGGCTGGAGTACGTGGATATCTTCTACCACCATCGCCCGGATCCGGATACGCCGCTGGAAGAAACCATGGCAGCGCTGGATTTGCTGGTGCGTCAGGGCAAGGCGCTGTATGTCGGGCTGTCCAACTATCCGGCCGACCGCGCGCGCCAGGCGTTTGCTGTTCTGCAAAAACTTGGCACGCCGTGCGTGATCCATCAGCCGAAATACTCAATGTTCGAACGTTGGGTTGAGCCAGAATTACTGGACACGCTGGAAGAACACGGCGTAGGCTCCATCGCCTTCTCACCGCTGGCCGGTGGCCTGCTGACCGATCGCTATCTGCAGGGGATCCCGCAAGATTCACGCGCCGCCAGCAGCAGCCAATTCCTGCAACCCGGCCAACTCACCGACGATAAGTTGGATAAGGTGCGTCGGCTCGATGCGCTGGCGCAACAGCGCGGGCAGAAGCTGTCGCAAATGGCACTGGCCTGGGTATTACGTGGCGACCGCGTCACTTCGGTACTGATCGGGGCCAGCAAGACTGGCCAGATTGAAGATGCCGTCGGCATGTTGGCTAATCGCAGCTTCAGCGATGACGAAATAACTCAGATCGAACAAATACTAATGTAATCGCTTACAATTCTCGCCGGTTTCCCCACCGGCGATACCCTATTTCGGCCAGACAAATCTTAAATCACTCGCCCCCGATCGTTTTTCAGATTCTCTCTAAGATTCAACCCTATCCGCAAAAGCTAAGATGCCGCTATTGCAGGCAAAACTATAAGGCCATTTTATAAACTGATGAACGCGCTTCATTACTTATAAAAAGGGCCGGGCCGCTGCGGCGGAAAGGAGAATTCATGTTTAAACCTCTGTTATTGGCCGCCCTGTTGGTGGCGTCGACACTGCCAGCCATGCAGCAAGCTCAGGCTGACGGCCTCAGTATCGATCTGATGCCGGGCGTTTCATTACGCATCGGCGAACAAGACAACCGCGGCCGTTACTGGGACGGTTATGACTGGCGTGACCGTGACTGGTGGCAGGGCCATCAGGGGCGCTACCTGGGTGACCGCAACCGCCGGGGCTACAACTGGGATGGTTATCGCTGGCGCGACAACGACTACTGGCGCAAAAATTATTACTATCATGAAGGCCGCTATCGCAAATACGATAAGCACTACTACAAGCATCATGAAAAGCACCACTGGAAGAAAAAACATCATGATGACCGTGATCATCGCCACCATGATCACGACGACTGACAGGCATCATGCCGTAATGCCTGCCAGCTAAGGTGAAATTGTTCCCTCTCCTTTGGGAGAGGGTTAGGGTGAGGGGATACATACTTACGCGAAAGCCCCTCACCCCGGCCCTCTCCCTCTGGAGAGGGGGACTATCGCTTTAGCAAAGTCGTACATTATTATTCAGAACTTTGCTTAGCTGACCGGCATTAGGCACTGCCGGCCTTTCATTTAATAGGCGCTCACAGCAGGCTACTGATCAGCAGATAACCGTTCAACCCCACCACGACTACCACGATCAACTTACCTATCGTCTGTATGGTGCGGCTGTTCACCATCTCGCCCATCAGCTCACGATTACCGGTGAACGACAGCAACGGCACCAATGCCAGTGCAATACCGAAACTCAGCAATACCTGGCTCAGTACCAAAATGCGTGTGGCGTCCATCCCCAACATAATGACGATAAACGATGGCAGCATGGTGACCACACGACGCACCCACAGCGGAATGTAAAAACGCACAAACCCCTGCATCACCACCTGTCCCGCCAGCGTGCCCACCACGGTAGAAGATAACCCGGCGGCTACCAGGCTCAGCCCGAAGATCGTGGCCGCCGCCTGCCCCAACAAGGGCTGCAGCGTTAGATAGGCCTGGTCAAGATCGGTAATACCGCTGTGACCATTAAAGTGAAAGGCCGCGGCGGCGGTAGCCATCATCGCCAGGTTAACAAACCCGGCAATGGTCATGGCAATGGCCACATCGACCTTGGTGGCAGCATACCTGTCGGCCTTTGAGTTTTCCCCGGCCGCCTGAGTTAACGACGAATGCAGATAAATCACGTGCGGCATAATGGTGGCACCAAGCACCCCGGCGGCCAGAAACACCGCATCACCGTTCGGCAAATCCGGCAGCGCCATGCCTGTTAACAGCGGGCCTAACTGCGGTTGGGAAAACACCAGTTCCACCATATAAGCCAAAGCGACAAACAGCAGCAGGCTGCCAATCACCCATTCCAAAGATTTTTGCCCACGTTGTTGCAACATCAGGATCAGGAAAGTCGCGATGCCGGTCAGGATCGCTCCCTCCAGCAAAGTCACGCCCAACAGCAGTTTGAAACCTATAGCCGCGCCGATAAATTCGGCCAGATCTGTGGCCATGGCAATAATTTCTGCCTGAACCCAATAAGCCCACACCGCCGGACGCGGGAAACGATCGCGAATATGCTCCGCCAGGTTTTTACCCGTGGCAATGCCCAGTTTGGCGGACAACAGTTGGATCAGCATCGCCATCACATTGGCCCACACCACCACCCACAGCAGGGTATAACCAAAAGAGGCACCGGACTGGATATTGGTAGCGAAATTACCGGGGTCAATGTAGCCGATAGCCGCGATAAATGCGGGGCCCATCAGGGAAAGTTTGATCTTCCTGGATGAGCGCGGGGTGGTCTCAACCACGCGACTGTTCAGCATGTTCTGAACCCTTACTTCTAATAAGCCTGGAGTTATCTTATGTAAATGATAATAATTATCAAGTGCATTTATGGCGGTAATACTTATCTCTGCAATAGGGAAAAAACACGGATTTAACGAAAGGTTTAGCAGGTAGATGAACATTTTCCGCACTCTTCCGGGCCAGATTCAGAGCACAATCCGTCTTATAATCAAATTAGTGGAGGAATAGGAATTTCATATGACTTCATTAAGCTATTGATTTTTTATGCTTTACCGTAATAATTTAAGACGTTTCCCAGTATGAATTTCCATATTTGCAATAGACCTCTCGTTTTTAAACGTGGCGTTACATAAAATGACATCCGAAATTCAGCCTG
>RCUM01000435.1_pt1 | contig 24992 bp, 23 predicted proteins | sample 2166141 | NCBI WGS metagenome assembly RCUM01 (sample SAMN09932756, study PRJNA488358) | compost metagenome | isolation source: compost soil in crotonic acid-enriched | place: Germany: Experimental Botanical Garden
GCTGTGGCGAAAGTTGAGACAATTCAGACACTATAAGTCTCCTGTGACAGCATTTTCAGCAGGGAGTGAATGCTGTGCGGTTAGGGTGAGTGGCTATCTGTGCTTCAGGCACGTGAGCCTGAGAATATCATTTTATTTGCGGCTGTGCGCGCCCCGTATAACGCTGTTTATCGGCTTGGGCTCCCCGTTTTACGGGCGGTTGCGCAGATAAGCCACGCGGCTCGCCACAAAGATATTCACAGGAAAAACGCATCAACTCCTCGGTTCAACTGGTATTCGTGGCGCGCAGTCTCTATAATCTCGCGCAACCTTTTTTCCCCCTGAACTACTGAGTAAGCCACATCTATTGCTGGCTGGGACACCATTCTATGAGCGAAAAATACGTTGTTACCTGGGATATGTTGCAAATGCAAGCGCGCAAACTGGCTCACCGCCTGCTGCCTGCCGATCAATGGAAAGGCATCATTGCCGTAAGCCGTGGCGGCCTGGTGCCTGCTTCGCTGCTGGCTCGTGAGCTGAGCATCCGTTATGTGGATACCGTCTGCATCTCCAGCTATGACCATGACAACCAACGCGAAATGAAGGTGCTCAAGCGCGCCGAGGGCGATGGTGAAGGCTTTATCGTTGTTGACGATTTAGTGGATACCGGCGGCACCGCCAAAGCGATCCGCGACATGTACCCGAAAGCCCATTTCGTGACCATCTTCGCCAAGCCTGCTGGCCGCCCGCTGGTTGACGATTACGTGGTTGATATCCCGCAGGACACCTGGATCGAGCAGCCTTGGGATATGGCGGTGACCTTCGTGCCACCGATCGGCGGCCGTTAATCAGCCCCTGCTTCAAACGCCCGGCAATACCGGGCGTTGTTGTTTATGCAGCGGTTTCGTCAAATTCGGTAAATTCCCCGCCTTCTACCCCCAGAGTTAGGTACACTAACACCTAGATATCCCGGCTATTCAAGCCTTGATGTAAGTCTCAGGAGGCTGTTGTTACCATGGCACAGGCCAACCTTTCCGAAGTACTGTTCAAACCTTCCTTTAAACATGTCGAAACCTCGACGTTAGTCACCCGTGCCCATCATGCGGTAGGTGCTGATATGCACTCTGCGTTGGAGGGGGACACCGACGGCAACTGGTATCGCATGCTCAATCATCTGCTGTGGACCTGGCGCGGCACCGATCCGTTGGAAATCAGCGAAGTGTTGGCGCGCATTGCGGCCTCCAACGCAGAGCATAGCGACGATCACCTGCTGGATACCGTGATCGGTTACCGAAACGGCAACTGGATCTACGAGTGGGTACGCCAGGGGATGCTGTGGCAGCAGCGGGCATTGGAGCAACAAGATCCGCTGGTCGGCGGGCAGTATTGGCTGAATGCCGCCAATCTCTACAGCATTGCCGGTTACCCGCATCTGAAAGGGGATGAGCTTGCCGAACAGGCGGAGGTGCTCTCCAATCGCGCCTATGAAGAGGCCGCACTGCTGTTGCCATACCAGCTCAAAGAGCTGGAGTTCGCCATTGAGGGGGGCAGCTCCATCACCGGCTTCCTGCATATGCCAGATAACGGCCAGGCACCGTACCCAACGGTACTGATGTGCGGCAGCCTGGATACTTTGCAGACCGATTACCACCGCCTGTTCCGTGATTATCTGGCGCCGCACGGTATAGCAATGCTGACCATCGATATGCCGTCTATCGGTTCATCCTATAAGTGGAAGCTGACGCAAGACTCCAGCTTCCTGCACCAGCAGGTGTTGGCTCAACTGCCTTCCGTGCCTTGGGTTGACCATACGCGTGTCAGCGCCTTCGGCTTCCGCTTTGGTGCCAACGTGGCGGTGCGCCTGGCTTATCTGGAGTCGCAGCGTTTGCGCGGTGTAGCCTGCGTAGGGCCGGTGGTGCATAGCCTGCTGTGTGAGTTGAAATGCCAGGACCACGTGCCGGATATGTATATGGACGTGCTGGCCAGCCGCATGGGCATGGCCAACGCCTCTGACAGCGTGTTGAAAACCGAGCTGAACCGCTACTCCCTGAAAACCCAGGGGCTGCTGGGTCGCCGCTGCCCAACGCCGATGCTGGCCGCCTATTGGGATGACGATCCGCTCAGCCCAAAAGAAGAGTCGCAGCTGATCGCGTCTTCTTCATTGAACGGCAAACTGCTCGCCATCCCGCGTACGCCGGTTTATCAGAGTTTCCATCAATCCTTACTGCAAATTTGTGATTGGCTAAGAGATAAAATGCGCTAACTAGTTGCTAATTTTTAACAGTTTGTTAAAAAGGGTGGACTACATTGTGGAGGTTGAAAAATGACGCTACCGAGTGGCCACCCTAAAAGCCGACTAATGAAACGCTTTGCCAGCCTGGGCCCTTACCTGCGCGAAGGGCAATGTGAGAACGACCGCTTTTTCTTTGACTGCCTGGCGGTCTGCGTCAACGTCAAGCCAGCGCCGGAAAAACGTGAGTTCTGGGGCTGGTGGATTGAACTGCAGGCCGATAAATCCCGTTTCACCTATAGCTACCACTTTGGTCTGTTTGACAAGGAAGGGCATTGGAACGAGGAAAAGATTAAAGATACTGAAGTGAAAGAGAAGCTGGAAACCACGCTGCGCGTGTTCCATCGTCGGCTGGGTGAACTGCTGACCACCATGGAGCTGAAGCTGGAACCCGCCGATGATTTCATCGAGCAGCCGATAAAACTCTCCGCCTAAATCAATTCCCCCGCATATTTACGCCGAAATCGCGTTGTGCCTGTTGGCATAACGCGTCTCTCCTGTTACAACGTCATTTGCATTCCTTTTAACTCCAACGGCAGAACTATTATGAACGGCAGCCAGACATTGGTTGTGAAATTGGGCACCAGCGTGTTGACCGGCGGTTCGCTGCGTCTGAACCGTGCCCATATTGTCGAACTGGTGCGCCAATGCGCCCAGCAACATGCAGCGGGCCACCGCATCGTTATTGTGACCTCCGGGGCGATTGCTGCCGGGCGTGAACACCTGGGCTACCCCGAGCTGCCCGCCACCATCGCTTCCAAGCAGTTGCTGGCGGCGGTGGGGCAGAGCCGGCTGATCCAGCTGTGGGAACAGCTGTTCTCGATCTATGGCATTCATATCGGGCAGATGCTGCTGACACGTGCCGATCTGGAAGACCGAGAGCGCTTCCTCAATGCGCGCGACACCATGACCGCGCTGCTGGATAACCGTATCGTTCCGGTGATTAATGAGAACGATGCGGTCGCCACCGCAGAAATCAAAGTTGGTGACAACGATAACCTGTCTGCACTGGCTGCCATTTTGGCCGGGGCCGATAAACTGCTGCTGCTGACCGATCAGCAGGGCTTATATACCGCTGACCCGCGTAATAACCCGCAAGCCGAGTTGATCCGTGAAGTACATGGTGTCGACGATGCGCTGCGAGCCATTGCGGGCGACAGCGTTTCCGGTTTGGGTACCGGCGGAATGGGCACCAAACTACAGGCGGCCGATGTGGCCTGCCGCGCGGGCATTGATGTGATTATCGCAGCCGGTAGCAAGCCAGGCGTGGTCGCCGATGTGATTGAAGGTAATCCGGTGGGTACCCGCTTCCATGCGTTGGAAACCCCGTTGGAGAACCGCAAGCGCTGGATCTTCGGTGCACCGCCTGCGGGCGAGATCACCGTTGACGATGGGGCGGTAGAAGCGATGATGGCCCGTGGCAGTTCACTGCTGCCGAAGGGCATCCGCGATGTTAAAGGTGATTTCTCACGTGGTGAGGTGATCCGCATCCGCAATTTGGCGGGGCGCGATCTGGCTCATGGCGTCAGCCGTTATAACAGCGATGCCATGCGCATGATCGCCGGGCATCACTCGCAGCAAATCAGCGAGATCCTGGGCTATGAATATGGCCCGGTGGCCGTGCATCGCGACGATATGATCGTAAGTTAAGGAGTGAACATGCTCGAGCAGATGGGGAAAGCCGCCAAACAGGCTTCCTGGCAGTTGGCGGTACTGAGCACGGCGAAAAAGAACCAGGTGTTGGCGGTGATGGCCGACATGCTGGAAGCCCGCAGCGAAGAGATTCTACAGGCGAATGAGCAGGATATGGCGCATGCGCGTGCCACCGGGATGAGTGAAGCCCTGTTGGATCGCCTGCTGCTCACTCCGGCGCGTCTGGCGGCGATCGCCAATGACGTACGCCAGGTCTGCCGTCTCAGCGATCCGGTTGGCCACGTGCTGGACGGCAATCTGCTGGACAGCGGCTTGAAGCTGGAGCGCCGCCGTGTGCCGCTCGGGGTAATTGGCGTGATCTATGAAGCGCGCCCCAACGTCACTATCGACGTCGCCAGCCTGTGCTTGAAAACCGGTAATGCGGTGATCTTGCGTGGCGGTAAAGAGACCCACCACACCAATCAGGCGACGGTGAAAGTGATCCAGCAGGCGCTGGAACAGTGCGGCCTGCCAGCGGCGGCGGTGCAGGCGATCGAAAGCCCGGATCGTGAGTTGGTGAATGAACTGCTGCGAATGGATCGCTATGTAGACATGCTGATCCCGCGCGGTGGTGCTGGGCTGCATAAGCTGTGTCGCGAACAATCGACCATTCCGGTGATCACCGGCGGTATCGGCGTGTGCCATATCTATGTAGACGACAGCGTAGACTATGACAAGGCGCTGACGGTCATCGAAAACGCCAAGATACAGCGGCCAAGCGCCTGTAACTCGGTCGAAACCATGCTGGTTAACCGGACTATCGCTAACAGCTTCCTGCCTGCATTGAGCGCACGTATGGCCGCCGTTGGGGTGACGTTGCACGCCAGCGATAACGCCATGCCGTTGTTGCAGGAAGGACCAGCGAAGGTGGTTGCGGTTGCTGCGGAAGATTACGATGACGAATGGCTATCGTTGGATTTGAACGTGACGCTGGTGGACGATATCGATCAGGCCATCGATCATATTCGCACCCACGGCACCAGCCATTCCGATGCCATTCTGACGCGCTCGCTGAGCAACGCCGAGTATTTTGTCCGCGCGGTGGATTCTTCTGCGGTATACGTCAATGCCAGCACCCGCTTTACCGACGGTGGCCAGTTTGGTTTGGGTGCGGAAGTCGCGGTCAGCACCCAGAAACTGCATGCTCGCGGCCCGATGGGGCTGGACGCGCTGACCACCTATAAGTGGATTGGCTACGGCGACGATTTGGTGCGCAGCTAGGTTTTCCGCTAGCCAGATTTGAACGATGTTTAAGGGCGCAGTGTGTAGATACTGCGCCCTTGTTGTTTCTGGTTATTGGCTACTCGCGACCTTTGTATAATTTGTTAAATCACAGTGGCATGCTTTTACACGCTCGGTCTAACGCCAATATATGTCTATTTTAATAGCTTGAGTAATTTGTCGCTGGTGATTTTTTTCCTATGAACATCATCATGGCAAATGTTGCATAGAGTAATAAGGTTTTCGACCGAGTTATCACCGCCATCAACATGATGGTGAATATGGTGAAGTTCAAGAAACGTTCGTGGATCATTATTTTTCTTCTTATCATGTGACCAATGGCAATTTCTACACTCATGAAGGTCTCTTTCTAGAACTTTTACTCTCACAGGATCAGGGATCTTGCGGTCATGGACTTCTGCTTGCCGATCTTCCTCAAGAAGATAAGAGCCAACTTCAAGTTCAGGACGACCAGAGTTCTTCGTTGCAATTGGCCATCCGTCTTCTGTTCGTAATTCACGGGTGCGCCGCGCCCACTCTTTACTATCGTTGGCCAGGTATCGCAATTCTTCACCAGTTACTGCTCGCCCGACATTCTTCCTTAGATAAGAAAGAATCTTATCTTTAGTAGAAGCTTTGCTTCTGCGAAGAACATTAGCTTCATTCCATCGTAGCGCAGCTTCTCTATCTTGAGCGACATTCATAATCGCATAGACATCAGTTTTGAGGCAGCTTAAGGCTGATGCTTGAAGTTCTTCCAAAGTAACTTCATTTTGGTCAACCATCTCTTTTAGTGTGGTGCCGCTTAACACTGGCCATCCGAATTGTACTCGCAGTTCACGAATTCTGCGGGCATATTCACTAATACCAGCAACAACCATCAGTTCATCACCATGAATGACTGTCCTTGGGTATTTGAGTAGATATGCGAGAATCCGTTCTCGAGCAGAATTGCAGCTTTCATCATTCACTAGAGAGCTGCCCAAATCACGCAATAGATGATTTGCAGGAACAAGTGCTAAAACTTGTTCCCGAAGAGATTCATCTAAAAGCTTATGTTCAAAATCAACAATAAGCTCTAAAAGTTGCTTACGCAGCGTTTCCGGTTCGTTCTTCTTCGTTCTTCTCGCCATTTTGTATTCTATATTCCATTAAATTAATAACATAGGATGCAATTTTCTGGGCAAACACAGGTGGAACAGCATTACCAATTTGACGGGCTATTTCTGTTTTGCTGCCAAGAAAAACAAAGTCGTCAGGAAAACTCATTAATCGCGCCGCTTCACGATGAGTTATCGGTCGGTGTTGCTCTGGATGGAGATAGCGACCTTTTTCTGGTTTGAAAAATTCTGTTCGAATGGTGACTGATGGACGTTCCCACCAAAGCCTTCCAAAGAGGTCTGTGCCTCCAGATTGTTTCTTAATCCAGCATGCGGGAGTTATATCAGGCCTATTTCTCTGCAAATCAAAACGGTTTCCTCCTATAGGAACAGCCCGATAGCGCTCTTGCGAAAGCGCAGTAGGATTTCTTCCAAAATGAAGATCCAAAGGAGCTGGGACGTTACGGACCTCAGTGCCCACAGGTTCTGGTAGATCTGAAATAAAATCTCTCACTGTCCGCCATATTGGAAGTGAACCTGATTTGTCAGGGTGTTGATGAGTAGGTGAAGGCGGAAAATCAGGAATGTCATCCATCATAAAGCACTCTTTTTTAATGCCTACAACAATTGCTCGCTTGCGAGTCTGAGGTGTACCATAATCAGCCGTGTTCAGCACCGAAGGGTTTAGGAGTATGAATCCCAGGCTTTTAGCACGTATTGAGATATCCTGAAACTCATCACTTGACAGCAAGCCTGTAACATTCTCCATTACAAAAAGCGATGCTGATGATTTCTCAATAATGTCCATGTATGGTTCCCACAGCGCTCGCCTATGGTCTCCTAAGCGATTTTTATTGAGCAGGCTAAAGCCTTGACATGGTGGGCCACCTATGACGATATCTGCCTTTGGGATAGGATTCTCTGCTATCCATGCTTCGATGTTCGCAACAACACCATGTTGACCAAAGTTGGCATTGTACGTACTGATAGCAGCACTATCATTATCAATGGCCAGAATGCTTTCAAAATGAGTGCCATTTACTCCTCGCAAGAAGCCACAGGATAATCCACCTGCGCCACAAAAGAGATCGATGACTTTTAATTTATTGATTTTTCTCATTTATTTACATCCTAACTCAAACTAAAATGCGATGAAAATGAGTCTATCATAAATTCATACTGTATGCATTACCAGTGCTGTTGGGTTTTAGATTAATTTAATATAATTCATTGATATTTATATTATTTTTTGGTTTTTAAAATGTTTTTGAATATTGCATTTAGTATGGGAGATAATTAATGGATTAATTCATCATGGGAGATTTTTTATCGTTAATGTTATAGATCGAGTTAGGTTGGAATAAAAAGCTAAATTCTAAATTCAATACCAACTCTATTACATGCGTTAGTGTGATATGTTTCGCATTATCAACTATCAATACATTTTTCTATTGATGGCTCCTAACTATCGAGATAGCTCGTTTTTGTTTGCTTTAAAGACCAGGGAAACTCCCCAATAAAAATTCATTCGGCATGAGGGGGGGAAATACCTCTGCGGTATACGTTAATGCCAGCACCCGCTTTACCAACGGTGGCCAGTTTGGTTTGGGCGCGGAAGTCGCGCTGACCACCTATAAGTGGATTGGCTACGGCGACGATTTGGTGCGCAGCTAGGTTTTCCGCTAGCCAGATTTGAACGATGTTTAAGGGCGCAGTGTGTAGATACTGCGCCCTTGTTGTTTCTGGTTATTGGCTCACTCGCGGTTTTTGATCACCGAGCCATCAAAGCAAACACCCCCCAGCCAAGGTATTCACGCGTGTACATCACGTGGCGTTTAGGCTCTGTCGTTAACTGCGTTCGGACTTGCTCCGCCATGTCATCGTCGGGGTTTGCCTCTAACCACCGGCGCATCGTCAACCACATGGCCGCGACGTACCTGTCCCAACCTTCCTGGTCTGCCAACACCATTTCCACAACGTCGTAGCCGAGTGTGTCGAAGGAGGTGACAAGATCTGCCAGGGGGAGAAAATCGGCGAGGGCAGTGGCACCACACTCTTTAGCAATTTCTTCCGTCGGTGGCATCAGACGCCAGTAAGGTTCACCGATAAGGATGATCCCGCCAGTCTTGACGCTTTTGCTCAGTAGCTCAATTGTCCCGGCGACGCCTCCAGCAATCCAGGTGGCCCCGATGCAGGCCGCCACATCACATTTTTCATCGGCTACATAACCGGCAGCGTCGTTATGGATAAAGTCGACGCGTTCGGCGACACCGAGCTCCTCTGTTCGCAGTTTGGCCTGCTGAGTAAATAACGGACTCATGTCGATACCAGTACCGATGATGTTGTAATCGCGTGCCCAGGTGCAGAGCATCTCCCCCGAACCGCTGCCGAGGTCGAGCACTCGCGCGCCCGGTTCCATACGTAGCACTGCGCCGAGAGTGGCGTACTTCTCGGGTGTGAACGGGTTATGAATGCGGTGAGCACTTTCGCAGATAGTGAAAATACGTGGGATATCCAATGCAGAATTCCTTTCATTGATTTGTGTCGTGTCAGAGGTTGTTGTCAGTGCTTTTTCTGCCAGCAGGGCAATCAGCTTTCCTTCGAACGTTTCGCAGGCTGGCCATGCTGTACTATCCGGCCCGGGGATCACGGTGAGGCCGCTATCACCGATCAGGCAGAGATATTCTTCATCGTGCCAGGCCGTCATTTGGTTACCAAAACGAGTGGCGTCACCATTCTCTTCGATGGCCCAGAACAACGTTGAGCTGGTCTGCGCTGTTTCATCCCAGGCGTGTTCCGTCAACAGCAAGTGAGGTCTGGCGAGAAACAGCCCTTGCGGACAGCGTTGCCAGCTCGGTGCTGTCATGCCCTGACGCTTTACTTCATCAAAGGTATGTACTTCTGCCAGCAGCTTGCCTCCTGGAGCTAACCACTGTTCGCAACGGCTAAGCAAGGTGCGGGCGTCCACCGCGCTGAAGACATTCAGTTCGCCAAAGGTCATCATGATGAAATCGAACCGGTTCTCCGGGGAGTACACCCGTACATCTTGTTGCAGGTACTCAATGTCTAATCCTGCCGCCTCTGCCTGCTGACGGGCATAGGTGATAGATGCCGGAGAGAAATCCACGCCGGTACAGCGAAAGCCGTGCTCTGTAAGCATGCGGGTGTAAAAGCCGGGGCCGCAGCCGAGATCGAGAATGCGTGCGCCTGCTGGGAGCTGGTTGGCGATCCATGCCACCTGCCGTTCAATGACCGGTAGCTTCCGGCTGGCCCAGTTGTGCTCCTGTGATAAGTGGTTCTCCAACATGCGCTGGCTAAACGCCGGATCGTCCCAGGGGATTTTGCTTTCATCTGGCGACAGTTTTATGGGGTGGGAGCCAGAAATAATCGTGTTGATGTCCATCGCACTCTCCTTAGCGGTTGTCCAACTGGGCGCGAACGTTGTTCAGCCCGCTGGTATTGATGCGGTACGGCTGGCCATTGACGGACTTGATCAGCTTTTTGGTTTTGAGTTTTTTGAACACGGCGAGCGTGCAGTCGCTGAGCAGCAGCCCTTCACGGCTGTAGCATTCAACGGATGTATCGCGGACGTGCGCAATACGTCCACCTTTGGCGAGAACGTGTAAGGTACGTTGTTCCTGACGGGATAAATTCATGCTGAAAAACCTGTTAATCATCATGTGCAAAACGTGCAAACACACAGCGGTGTCCGCATTCGATTTCGGCGCATTGATAATCAGTCCGGCCTGAAAAGGTCGGGAAGCTGATTATCGGATGATGACATTCTCCAGCATCAAAGCCTCGGTATGAGTTGAAAGGGTTTTACGGCGGGAATAGTAACACACATTGTTTGTGTGGGAATAAGCTGGCACTGAAAAGTGTGATCCTTGCTACATCAGCGTTAATGTTGTCGCGCGGGCAGTGAAGGCGATCCAGCATACTGAATCGCACAGACTCGAACGATTAGCTTAGGTCATGCAAGGCTTTATCCACCGGTGGAGTCAGCGTGATATTCAGGAAGTCCACCGATAACCCACGACGTTCAGGCGTGCAGCACATCACACCGATTTTCGCTGCGCCTTGCGGAAAGTAACATAAGCGTAGCAGCGGCCAGTGATGACCCTCCATTGAGTACTGTAATCGCAGGCTGTTGCCTTTGCGGGTCAAGCGAAGCCAGAACTCACGTGGATCCCCCGCAAAGGTGCCGGTTGCCCAGTCTGAGTTCTCCAGCGTCAGCACGCTGCCTATTGCGGGTGCGCCGTCGTTAAACTCAATACCGGCTTTAAGCCAGTGCTGGTCATCGGTCATGAACATGATCCCGGCCTGGTCATACAGCGTGGTGAAGTCCGCGCAGACCTTTACCTGAAAAGTGAAGTCTTCAATGACGTCGGTGGCGAAGATGTGCCCTGAAAAACGCTCAAACCCGTACCAGGTTTTTTGCCAGAAGTCGGTTTTGTCATTTGTGACAACGCTTAACTTGCCGTTATCGCACTGCCATTGTTCGGGTTCATTAATCCAGTAAAAGGAATCAAGCATCAGGCCTCCCAGGGGCAAGAAATACACGTTTGTCTGCCGGAAATCAGTTTACGCCTTTGTCGATACAATGACTCCCCCAAAGCCCATCGTCTTTCAGCGTTATGATGCGCCAGATCAGCGTCAAAAATTGGACTATCGCTATGATTATCGCCCATTGGTTAACCGAAGCGGCTTTTTTAACCAACACATATATTCTGAAGCAATATTGTTATATTTCAGGTGGATAATAATGAAAATTGCAAACCAAAAAATTATTGATGGGAAAAAATACCAGCTGGAATTTTATGATGGGTTTGATCTCGGTTATCTCGATGAGTCACATTGGCTTCCCTACTATCTACCGCAGTGGAGTAGCCGGGAGTTATCCTCACCCAGATTCGAGTTCTCTGAAAACGGGTTTTCACTTAATATCGAGCAAGATCAAAAACCTTGGTGTCCGGAGTTTAATGGAGAAGTGAGAGTGTCTTCTTTGCAAACCGGTGTTTACTCTGGCCCGGTGGGGTCATTACTTGGCCAGCATCGCTTTTCGCCAGACTGCCGGGTACGCCAAGCACAGGTGGCTGAGAAAAAATATCTGCCAAAGTATGGCTATTTCGAACTGCGAGCCAAATGCCCTATTGCAGCAAGCAATGTCGCGGCGCTCTGGATGATAGGTTACGAAGATCTCCCCGAACGGTCTGCGGAGATTTGCCTCTTCGAGCTTAAGGGTAAGAATATCTGTGACGGCTACTCTCTGATTGGTTATGGGGTTCATCCCTTTGGCGATACCCGCATTAGGGAAGAATTCTATGAGGAGCCTGTTGAGATTGATGTGACTCTATTCAACACTTACGCCATTGCATGGACGGAAAACAAGATTGATTTCTTTATCAATGATCGAAAAGTGAGAACCATCAGTCAATCACCTGATTATGAAATGCAGCTGATGTTAAATCTTTATGATCTTGAAAATAGCAACGCTGAAAATATGCGTTTCTTTATCGACTATGTTGCCGGGTTCCGCAGTAACGACTTTTGAAGCCAAGCACCATCGCCCTTTCCTTAGGGCGTGGTTTGCCATTGTCGACACCAGCGTTGCAACAAGGTCCGCTCTTGCTGCCCATTCAGCCACACGGGATCAATGATCAAGATAGAGATAGTGCATCCAGCTTGTCATGCGTAACAGCACCTTACGCATCACGGAAACATGGGTAAAGTGGTCGGAATACACCGCCACCTGGGCAAATATCCCATCTGGCAAGGCATCAACATCCGCATTCGGCTCTAACTCAATCACCGCCAGTACGCCATCGGAGCCCGGTATCATGCTCAGTGATTGCAGGGTTCCCTGCGCCTGATACGTCCCGCTGGGAACGACGGGAAGTATGCTGGTCAGTCTCCCCTGAAATACCTGGCCAGGTAGCGCATTGAAGACGATCTCGGCTTGATCGCCCGATTTCAGGCGTAACAGCGAATTTTGTCTGAATTGCGCGATGATTTGCCGTTTTTGTTGTGGGATAAACACCATTACCGGGCGCAGTGGCAGTGCCGCTGCGTAAGTTCCTGGGCGGATAAGCACCTGGGTCACATAGCCATCACTGGGAGCGCGCACCACGGTCTGCTCGAGATTATATTTGGCTTCCGTTAACTGGGCTCGGAGGCTGACTATCTGCGACTGTTCTCCGTTGACGACGCTGTTTAACTGGCTTTTAATCTGCGCCTGTTCAGCCAATGAGCTTTTCACCAGCGCATCCTGTGCCAAAAAGTTTTGCCTGGCGTTATCAATATCACTTTCGGAGAATGGGTTTACCTTGGCTCGGCTCCCTTTAACATAGCGCTGGTAGTCTTTATATAAACGATCGCGTTCGGCAATGATCCCCGAGGTATGGGCGACGGCTTCATCTAATTGCCCCTGGAGCACCTGGATGCTATGGATTGCCGTCATTAAATCGGCCTGTAGCCTATCGACACGCGCCTGGTATCGGGTGGGTTCTATTTTAAATAGTACGTCACCTTTTTTTATAAAGGTATTCTGTTTACCAGTAACCTCACTGACAATGCCAGTCACCTGCGGTGTGATGGGAATGGAAACTACGGCCTTTTGCGCCTGAAAAGTATAGGGGTGATTATAATTCATTAATAAAATCAGAGCGCCCACTAAAACAACGCCCCCCAATGCTGCGGTAGGGACCGTCCATTTGTTTACCGGAATTTTAAATATTTTGAATATGCCATAGGCCAACGCGACATAAGTAAGAATAATGAGCAAGTCCATGGAGTTACTCCGCAGAAGGTGTTTTGGTTTCGCCGATGCTTTGTTCCAGCTCGGTTATTCTTTGCTCTAAGCGGGCAAATGAATCTTGCTGGCCTTGCATGCCCCAACCGCGCTCTGGCCGGTACAACGTGGCCCATATCCATAAAAAAGGCCATATCACATGCAGAGTAAACAAACTGACCCAACCCGCAACATGGATCGCGTCCGCATGCGGATGATTGCGTGCTTTTGCAATCAGATAAGGAATGTCATGGAGAATAATGATCCCGTAAAAAATGACGAGGAAGACAACAATGAGTACGCCTAACGCAAAGTAATTTAGGAACATGGTGGCCTCGGCTAAGCAAACGAACCCGACGGATGAGGTAAGAGCGCTATGGGTTGCGCCACCTTGTCTGTTAGGTGTGTATTAGTGGGTTATCATCGACGTAGTGGATAATAATTTATGAATAATGATATTTTTCATCTACTTTGGCAGTACAGGCCGAAAATGACATGTGAGGAGATAAAACACCAACGGCAATGCTAAAAGGATGTTTTTTCATATGTCTTCTCGGAAGAGTGGGGTCAGTTCATAAAATATAGCACCATCCAAAAAATCTGGTGGCACGAGAACGTTTTTGTTGGAGTGTTATCAACAACCTTTGTCGGCAACGGGGCTAAAATGGTAGTGTCCATGAATCAATTTCATAAGTTCGGTTCGCACTGGCAAGGTTTACGTCAACCAAGGAAATACGCATGCTGAAAGAAAACTTCAATGAGCTACAGGTTTTTCTCGTCGTGGCGAGGGAGCGAAGTTTTACCAAAGCGGCGGGTAAGCTGGGTGTTTCACAGTCTGCACTCAGCCACGCTATAAAGGCGCTGGAGGAGCGTTTAAACCTGCGTCTGCTAACTAGAACCACTCGCAGCGTTGCCCCCACGGAGGCGGGTGAGCGGATCATTGCCTGTCTCGAACCCCGTATTGCAGACCTTGAACAGGAGTTGGAAGCCCTCGTTCAACTGAATGGTTCCGCTTCCGGTAATATCCGGCTTTCGGCGGGCGAACATGCGGTGCGCAGTCTGCTATGGCCAAAGCTAAAGCCGTTTCTACGGCAATACCCGGAAATCAACGTTGAGCTGGTGGTGGATAACGGCTTTGTCGATATTGTCGAGGGGCGTTTCGATGCCGGAGTACGCCTTGGCGAAAGCGTCGATAAGGACATGGTTGCCGTGAAGATCGGCCCGGATATGCGTATGGTGGTGGTGGGTGCGCCAGCGTATTTCGCCACCAACAGCATTCTGCAGACACCACATGAATTACAGGATCATCGGTGCATTAATATGCGTTTACCTACCGCTGGCGGTTTATATCACTGGGAGTTTGAGAAAGCAGGTAAGCCGCTGCGCGTCAGGGTTGAGGGGCAACTGACGTTGAATCTGTTGTCGGAAAGAATAGACGCGGTGCTGTCAGGATTTGGCCTTGCCTGCGTGCCAGAGGATATGGTCCAGGGCTTGGTCAAATCCGGAGAACTCATTCAGGTGCTGCAAGAGTGGTGCCCTTCTTTCCCGGGTTACTACCTCTATTACCCAAGTAGAAAGCAGCATCCTCCCGCGTTTGCTCTTTTGATTGATGCGTTGCGTTATGGTGATTGAATGGCTTGCGGGAAACCGCAAGCCCGAGTAAACCTTAACGACCCACGCGAGCCTGTAAGGCGGCCGGATAACGTTCACCCACGATTTTCACCTTCTCCAGCGCTTGAGTAATCTTGTGCAAATCATTCTGGGAAAGAATGAGATCGGCGGCCCCCAGATTCTCTTCCAGCCGATGCAGTTTGGTTGTTCCTGGGATGGGGACAATCCACGGTTTTTGTGCCAGTAGCCAGGCCAGAGCAATTTGCGCTGACGTCACGCCTTTCTCTGCGGCAAGTATTGCCAGCAGGCTGACCAACTGCTCATTCGCTTCCAGTGCCTCTGCGGCAAAACGCGGCACCTTGCTGCGGAAATCATCTTCACCGAAGGTCGTGCCGGTCTTGATGGCTCCGGTCAAAAAGCCTTTTCCCAAGGGGCTGAATGGCACGAACCCAATACCTAACTCTTCCAGCACCGGCAGGATTTCCTGCTCAGGTTGGCGCCACCACATTGAGTATTCACTCTGTAGGGCGGTAACCGGCTGTACCGCATGAGCGCGGCGAATGGTTTGAACGCCAGCCTCTGACAGGCCGAAGTGTTTGACCTTGCCTTCAGCAATCAGATCTTTCACGGTGCCTGCAACATCTTCAATGGGCACATCGGGATCGACGCGGTGTTGATACAACAGATCGATCACGTCGGTTTTAAGCCTACGCAATGAGCCTTCCACTGCCTGGCGGATATGCTCCGGGCGACTGTTTAAAATCTGCTGTTTGTTATCATCACCAAAGGTAAAGCCAAATTTAGTGGCGATCACGACCCGATCGCGCAAGGGTTTTAAGGCTTCGCCGACCACTTCTTCATTCAGATACGGGCCATAGACTTCGGCGGTATCGAAAAAGGTCACGCCACGCTCAACGGCTGCGCGGATAAGTTCAACGGCCTGACGCGTATCCGTTGCCGGGCCATAGCCGAAGCTCAACCCCATACAGCCCAGGCCAAGTGCTGATACTTCCAGCCCGGACTTACCGAGATAACGTGTTTGCATTCGGGAGTTCCTCCAATTTTATGTCGTTAAACGTCGAGTTTGCGGCCGGTCAGCCATTCCACCATCGCCGGGTCGCGATGCGCGCTCGTTCTTTGTGTCAATTAGAAGACGCCAAAGCCACCAGAGGCATGCAATACCGTTGTTCAGTGCTACTGTTAGCATGACGTTACCCTTCGCTGTGGTGTGTGAAAAGCTTAACGCAGAGTGATTTATTTGATTAGAGGGAGTAATTTGCTAGGGTTAATTAGCAGGGTTCATTAATGAATGAACCCTGCCGGAACCTACGCGTTAAGCAGGATAACGACGAGGTGCAGAGGGGGTTAATCATAATAAAGCGTATAGTGAAGCAATCGGCTAAATGACCCTGAATTAATCGGCCCCGTTTTAGCAATGTAGGCCGATAAAAGCAGGGTGTTATCGCCTTTTTTTATTTTTTGGCCGATGGTTTTTCTGCCAAAATACAGCGGGCTGCCATCACTATCTAGCAGCCCTAACGCGATACCACTCACGCCATCAACCGGGATCAGGCTGCCAGTTGCGCCCGTACCCGTTCTGTCGAACGCAATCTTGACGTTCTTATTTTCTGTATCGCAGCCGTATAAATTGATGGAGAAGGGCACCGGCGCGGATTTCCCTTTGGCATCAAGCTCGGCGCTGGATATTTCGCCCATGTTAATCGTTTGATTATCGTCACCGACCACGATATTGCAGGTGGCGACGGTGATCCTGCCCACAAACTTAGTGCTACTGCGCGCCGTAATTTCCGCATGAACTGTGGTTGCCAACAGCGTTGCGGCTAACAAAAGTAAACATTTACTGTTCATCATGGCTTTCCTTACTAATAACATTCACGGCATAGCAACTTCGAAGGTCAGCACCTGGCTGTATTCACCATCCTTGATTTTTTTCAGATCTTTGGTGGTGGCGGATATTTCAGCCCGCATCCTTTTTGATTCGCTGATGCTGCTGATATCACTAATAAAGCGGGGGTATTTCTGGTTGAATTTCAAGTAGGCACCTTTACCTAAATCAAACAGCTTCAGGCCGATACCCTGTGGTGCTCCTGAGCTATGGCTAATCCCCCAAAAGGTCGAGTTGATGGGGTAACCGCCTTGGGTTTTGATTTCACCAGGCAGATTATAGGCGCTGCCCATACAGGTGGTGGATTGGTCCGGTCCTTTTATCACGGTCATGGTGAAGTCCTCACTACGGACTCTGCCACGGCTGAGATCGTCAGATGAGATCGGCTGGAATGCCACCACATCAGGGGTGACAACGGTCAAGGTACACTGCTTGATCGGCGGCCTGTTCGAACCCCCCCCACTACCGCCACCGACGCTGTAGTCGCTAGGATTACAGCTGGTATTGCCAGCAAGGCCGCAGAGATACAAGTATGGAATGAAGGATGTCGTCCAGGCCACCTCGTTATCCGAGCCAGAAGCTATCCACAGAGCACCGACCGGGTCTTGCAAGTTATAGAACGGATTAACGTCGTGTTCGGTTTTAAACACTTTTGGTTGTACGCGAAAATTAAACGTTACACTCTTGGTATAGCTCGGCGATGCGAGCGATATATCCCAGCAGCCTTTTTGGCATGGTGCCAAAGTGGTATCGTTCCACGAAAACAGCTTACCAGGTTCCATATTTTCAATATTGCTAAAGGTTCTCTGCGAGCCGGCGCCAGAGATCGATAAGGTCAGGTTTTTCCATGTGGAATAATAAGGGGGAGTCGCATAGGCCGTGGAAAACTTATAGGTGATCATCTCTGATGTATCGCCAAAGTTGACGCAGGTTACCGCGGCGGTTCCGCTGGTGCTATAGCCGGTATTGGGAATGTTCCAAACTTTTTTAGTGTCACATTGTATCACTCCATTCTCATCTCTCTGGCAGTTATATTTTTCGGTCTCCAGTGTGACCCTGTCCTCGATAAGAGTTTTGAGGCTTACGGTAGGAATGACGGAAGGGCTTGGATACCAGGTGCAGGAAAGATGTGACTTAGCCCAGGCGGTGTTAACAGAGAACAGCACTATGCAGAGGCTTAGGATAAACTTGAACATAACAATAGCCTCAATATCAAGGACGATTTTTACCGTTTTTTACCACATCGCACAGGCTCGCTGTGCAATGATAATTTATTGCGTTATAAGAGCCATAATCATTAATGTACTGGAGTTGGATAGCCTGGTTTTTTACCAGCGCGTTTGACACCGTGACTTCACTCAGCGGCTTAAGCGTTATAGCCTCATCCGGCAGTGATATCGGTTTGTTAGCTACGCTGAGGGTGGGTATAACGATATAAAAAGGCGTAGGGTTGACGACCTTCACGCCATTATTGACGGGGGTAAGTACTAATTTCTCTTGCCAAACCTCTGTGGCCATTTTTTTGAGGCTCGCAGGGCGGTAGAAGACCTTTATTTTAATCCGTAAAGCTAACTGAACGACGTTGGCCTTATCAGATTTTGGTGGGATCTCCTGCAGGCTATAGAAGAACAGTGACTCTCTATCCTGAGGTAAATGAGCAGCAGCAGGCAACGGGGTAATATTTACCTGCACCGTAGTGTCTTTTTCCAGCCGTTGTAACGGTGGCAGCACGGTAAGTGGTGAGTTTATTTTTTCCTCACTTTCATTTTCTAGCCAGCTTTGTGCCAGATAAGGTAATTTTTTACTGTGATTAATAATATTAACCTGTGCCGATTTTTCATCCCCCATAATAATCACGCGAGTTCTATCAATAGAGATCGCCGCGTTGGCCTGGGAGATGCTAAAACCTGCCAGCGTCAGGATAACAAATAGCTTGGTAGCGTGTGGGAACATGGGAATATCCTTGTGAGATTATTGGGTTTTACATACCGTAGATGAGGTGAAAGACAGCGACACATTCTGGCCCTTCAGGCTGAAGAAACATTGTCGGCCAGCCGCATCCATCGCTTTTAGAGTGGAATCATTGCTGACTCCGGAAATATAGACCTCGCCATTTTCACCCACCATGCCAACGCTTCTTTTCTCTGCGGCGTCTTCAACGGTGGTGCCAAACGGGATCGGCTGGCCCTGGGGGTCGGTTAACCGAATAAATGCTTTGATCCCCCGGTAAACATTCAGTCTGCGATAGCCAATCGCCCCTTTGGTTAGCACCATTTGGATGTTAGCGATTGAGCCATCAACATCATCGGGGAGTCGACTAGCATCCACCGAGTAGTCGGTACGGTAATATTCCGGGACGTCATTGATGATGGTCAAGCCTTGGGCGTTGGTTGGCTCGCTACGGTCACCATTGCCAACATAAACACCGGCAATCCCCTTGGTGTCGAGCAGCAATCTTGAGTTTCCGGAGTAGCCGTCACGGTGCATAACGGTTCCATGAGCGGTGGTCGTGAAGCCGGACTTAATGCTGCCGCCCAGATAGTAATCGTTGTCACTCATCGATGCGTTCAAGGTGGTGGCGACCTTGGCCATTTTTTGCGAGGAGTTGGCATTGATTTTACCTTGCCGCAAGCCGTCATTGGCGCTGGTGCCAACGGACCAGATATTATTGGGGTCAATATTATTGGTATAGGACAGGCTAGGTGATAATTTGCCGTTGTTGGTACGCATAGCGGTATTCATATAGCTTTTGGCACCTAATGGGATATTAAAGCTCAGGTAGATCGAATTGTTGTTTTTCTGGCTCTGTGAATAAAAGCTTTTCTTATATTCTGTGCGGTTTACCGAGAGGTAGGTATTGATATTTTTCAATCCGGCGAAGTCAAAGGATTTTGACACGCTTAAACCGTAGGTATTACTGTCGGAAACGTCCTGCCAGTAAGTTTGTTTGGTATAAATGGCGTTCAGTGAGAAACCGAGGTCGCTAAAGGTCTTGCTGGCGACGATATTGTAACTTTCCTTGCTGGTGCTGACATAATCCGGGCTGGTTTTCAGAGTGATAAAATCATTGAGCGTCAGGAAGTTTTCCTCTGAGAAACGGTAGCCCGCAAAGGTAATTTGGCTATCAATGCTGTCGAACATTTTCGAGTAGTTGAAACGGTAGCTTTGGCCTCGCGGACGAGAGTCTGTCAGTTGTGCATCGGTGTGGGTCACGTCAAAGGATAGGGCGCCAAGCACGCTCATATCGTAACCAATCCCCCCGTTGATGGCGTAGTACTGTTTATCGGTAAGGATAAAGCCGCCAAACAATGACGTTCCCGAAAGGATGCCGAGAGAGGCTTCACCGGTGGCTAGATACGGGTTGAAACCGCCATTGTTTTCACTTGATTGCCCCAGCATGGCTTTATATCTGACATGACCTGAACGCGTCAGGAAAGGGACGTTGGAGGTTTGAATGGTTGAGGTTCTCTCCTCACCATTTTCCTCGCGGATGGTCAGTTTTAACTCGCCAGAAGTCATGTCGGTGAGATCGTTGATAATAAAGTTGCCGGGCGGCACCATCCTTTCATAGATAACGTTATTATCACCACGGCTGATGGTAATTTTGGCGTTGCTATTGGCAACCCCTTCGATGACCGGCGCATACCCACGCAATGCCGGTGGCAGCATGCGATCGTCACTGGCAATAGCAACCCCGGAATAGTCAATGGCGTCGAAAACATCAGATGAAAGGTAGTTTCTGCCGATAATTAAATGAGCACCGGCATTATTGAGTGAGCGCTCCAGATAAGCGGTCGGTGTGCTGAAGCGGGATTGTTTTTCGCCCTGCCTGCTTTTATATAAAAATGCCTGATGGCTACTTCTCAGGCGCCAGGAACCGTAGTTCACACCGGCAGTCCCGTAGCCAGATAATGACAGGTAGTTTGAGCCTTGCTTACTCTGATAGACGTTGCCACTGGCGTTATAATCAAGCAGGATACCGGGAATACCCTCATCCCATTGTGTCGGTGGTGTCCAGTTGGGATCGTTATACTTTAAAGCGGCCTGCGGGATCGTCAACAGCAGTTCGCTCTTTTTACGATCGATGATCACCGTGCTTCCGGCATAATCCTGGACGATAATGCAGGCACTATCTCCTAGTGCGTGGTGTTGCAACATTTCCTGCAAGGCACTACTTTTTAAATCAAATTTCTGCAACAGTTCCGGTGTAAAGCAAACCTTGCTATCACCTTCGATATCGACTACCTGGAACTGGAGGGTGCCGAGAGTTTTATTATTCAACTTTAACGAAAGCAGGTAGTTTCCCGCCGGAATATAATCAGGACGTGAAAAATTACTCAGGCTGATACTCTGTTTATCGAGGATGTCCAAGGCTCTGGTTTCAAACTCAATATCACTGTTTTTTGCATGGGCTGAGTGTGCAACAATGATAAAAAACAATAGGGTTGAAGCGGGTGAGTAATTTTTCTTATTGTTCATAATGATATTTTCTGAACGTTAGTAAGTAGCAGGTTTGGCCAAGCCATACCTGCTAGGTGATAATTACCACTAATGCATTGGGGGATTTTAGAGATAGGTCAGAGAGAAACTGGTTAATGCGTCATAGTGACCGGCAATAACTGCTTCCCCTTCCAAGGCAACTACCTGAGCGGAGAATTGCAGGGTATTGTCTCCGGTGCGCAAGCTATAAGGCGCCGATTTTGTCGCAATCTTAACCTGTTTGTTAGATGCATCTATCAGACGGATGGCCAGACCCTTGGCATCACCTGTGACCCCCAGGAAACCATTGGCACCACCGACAGACATGCCATCGAAGCGGACGTTGACTTTGGTTTCGGCGGCAGCTTTTGGATCAAATGTGCAGCCGATAAGTTTGATTTTAAACTCGACAGGGGTGCTGTAACCGATAGTAGTCAACTGGGCGTCAGAAACCTGTCCCAGGCTGATCGATTGATTGTCGCCATCAATACCTGGTGCTAAACCGCAAGGGGCTTTTAACACCGAGCCTTTGAACAGGATCTGGCCATTGCCTTGGGAACCAGGGGGAACCTCAGCCAGAACGGTACCGCTCAGCGCTAAAGAGGCTAATACGGTAGCGGCTAGCAGGGTTTTCTTGATAGTCATTTTTAATCTCCATATTTACATGCTGTCTTTGGTATAAATCGGCTATACCTTTCCTTGAGGTTACTTATATAAAAGGCCTCACACATAGCGCCTTATCTTGTTGCCAGGTGTGAGACCTCTTAAAAACCGTAAATCATTAGCTAGGTGTCCTTTTTAGCCGGTCTTTCCTTGGGGAGAGGCAGACTCACACAGTACCTTGGATTACTCACTGTCCATTTTTGTTGTTAATTTTGGTACATGTAATAATTGTGATTAATTATAAATTAGATGAATTATAATTATAATGGTTAATTTTATTAAATCCTTTTAATTCAAACTATTAGTTTGTTTTCTTTATTGTAATTTTTAATAATTTTTACAATCATTGACATTATTAAGTGTTATCGATAGGTTATTTGTTTTTTGATTTATTGCGCATTTTTAGCGATAAGTAAACTGAAGTGGAGTTTGTTGTGTGGTCGTTTCAATAATCAATGGTAGGAGGCGTGAGATTGGTCTAGGTGAGGACTTGGATGCTGCAGTGGAGGTTTATTATAATGCGATTCATAAAATCTATCTGACTCACCCTCTCTATTTTAAGGTGATGTTTAAAGCCAATCGAAATATTATTTTTTGGTCCATTTTAGGTGGCTGTTACACCTTTAAAAAACCTTCTTTTAAAGAGGTTAAAAAGCTTTGCATTAACCATGAATTGTTAAGTGCTAATGCATTGGATTCATTCATCTCTTTCTTGCAGGTAGGAGGGCGCTTGGCGATCAGGCGCGATGAACAGGATAAACGCAAATTAACCTACCAACCGACAGCCAAAGGGGTGAATGAGGTTCGTGAGTTGATTGATAGCCTGCTGCTGGCTTACTCGATGATCTACCCTGAATTCGATCTTGCACAGAGGGGTGATCATGATGAGTTTATGGCGAATTTTTTCAAAAATTATACACAGGTCATAGGGAAAGAACTGTTTGTGTATGACGCGGTGCCAGATAGCCGCGTATTTTTGACCAAGGATGGGGGACACATGATGATGTTTCACCTGTATATCGAAAGTCTCAGGCAAGAAACGTTAACGGTGCAATACAATTACTTAAAAGCATCAACGGAGTTTTCGGTATCCCGCTCACATATCAAGCGATGTTTTCAGGCCGCCGAGCGGTTGGATTTATTGAACTTGAGGCAAGATGGCAAGACCATCGAGCTTAAACCCCGTTTTATCGATATGGTCAGAGAGGCCTTCTGTTTTTACCTGGCGACCGTGGAGTATGGCGTTTTTGGGGGGCGTTAACCGAGTAGTCCAACACCACACCAGGCATTGTCGTGGCGCTGTACACTTCGCCCGTCTTAACCCAATGGGTAGGGGCCTTACATAGTCGGCTGTAGGGGCGCAGCATGCGATGCTGCTCCCGCTTTGATTCAGAGCACACATCTTCACCAAGACGCTGAATAATATCCTGACGTAACAGGAATTTTTGTATCTTGCCCGAAGTGGCCACGCTTGCAGATGAACTTATTGTGGCAGTTTCGTGGTTTCAAGCCTCACTTTGTAAGGCAGGCCCAAATCCCAGCGGCTTTGCCAGTGTGCGATGAATTGCCTGGTAACGTCGGGCATATGGCGCAGTACCACCACATTTTCGCTATTTTGAGTTTCAGCTGAGGGAGCATAGTTAAACGAGCCGGTTTCCACCGTCTTGCCATCGACAATAATCGTCTTGTCGTGCTGAATATGATAATGCCCATCGATGCGCATCTGTATGCCGTGAGTGGCCGCGTAGTTAATTGCGGCCTGGCTGGCTTTGCCCTGATTCCGGCGTTTATCGACTACCACGCGCACCTCGACTCCCCGATTGTGCGCTGCTACCAGCGCCTGGGTGATATCTGGTGCCTGGAAAGAATAACCTATCATTTGGATTGACTGATGTGCGTGGCCGATAATGTTCAGCACCAACGTCCGCGCCGAGCCTTCGGGCGAAAACCCTACCTGCACGTTAGGGGCCGCATTGACAGCGGTGGGCAAGGCGACGACAGCGATCAGCGCTAGCCGATTCATCCGGTATTTAAACAATTTTGTGCTCCACGGTGAACGCGGTAGGAATAACAAAGCGGGCCAGGTTCGGTGAGTTTAACTTGGTCGCAGGGGGCATTTCACGATTAAACTGGTTGATCAATTGACCTCTATCAAAATAGTCAACAGTATGTCATTTGGATGATGCTCAGGCTGAAGCCAGCGTCAACTGACCTCATAAGATTTTAACTTTTTAATGGATTAACCCTGATGGATAACCTTGCTCGGCTGTTCTCCTCGCTGCAAACCCGCCTACGACCGGAAGACGTGGCTGAACTGATCCTCACGCAGTTGGGAGATTCCCTGACGCAGGTGGAAACGGCTCAGCTACGGCAGGCGGCAGCTGGGTCACTGAAATCCGGCCTGGTACAGATGACCTCGATGATGCAGGAATTTCGTCAACCGGTCGCTCCAGAGAAACAGGTGGCGAAGGCAGGGGAGTTGTTTGTTAGTGCTCCGGTGTTGGACAGCATTGATTGCAGTGATATTCAACAGATTCGCCAGTTGATTGAGCAACTGTCGGTGGAGATCCAGAAAGCCCCAGGTAGTAATAATTTTATCGCCGACCGTTTCAGTCGAGCGCAGCGGCAGCAGGCGGGTATGGATATTTCCAAACGGCGCTATAACAAGCTGTTCCGTTTTCTGCAGCGCTTTGAGAGCAAGCTGGCGACTTACCAACTGGAAACGCAAAAATACCAGGCAACTCGAATGGCCAAATCCGGGCTGGCGATGTTGATCCGTTATGAGGATTTTGCCTCCACGCCGGACGTAGCCTGCTTTATTGCCTGGCTTTCCGCTCGCATGAACCGCCGCAGCGTATTTACCAACCAGGCACAGGATCGTGCTTTTGACCAGATTGGCCAGATGCTGCTAGCTCGGGTAGAACAGGCGCCGACATCGGCGGGTTGGTACGCCATTGCCCATATCATGCCGGATCGTGACATCGTAAAGCACCTCGACGATCGGCAAAAGCTGAGCCTGTTCACTCTCTATCTGGCACAGCTCAACGAGCTGGCCGGATTGCTGCAATTGATTTGGCAACGCAATACCTTCAATCGCCAGACCATGATAGTAAAGCGTGGCGATGACTCCTCTACCTGGAATGCCTTGGCTGGAGCCTGGAACAGCGCCAGGCAAGGTTGGCTTGCCCTGGCTGTCGTATTAGGCATGGAGGAGATGGTCGAACAGATGTGCCTGGGCAAAGTGCTGCGTCTGATCGCCGG
>RCUM01000437.1_pt1 | contig 24910 bp, 25 predicted proteins | sample 2166141 | NCBI WGS metagenome assembly RCUM01 (sample SAMN09932756, study PRJNA488358) | compost metagenome | isolation source: compost soil in crotonic acid-enriched | place: Germany: Experimental Botanical Garden
TCTCTCATATGGCCATGGCGGAGGAGCAGTTCAACACCTCCTTCATCCATGGCGACGACAACATTGCCCAGGTGGCAGCGTTGTCCAGCGGCGATGATATCTTGCCAGGCAAATATCCGTTTGATATTTACCTGAATGGTCAGCGTATCGATCACCGCGAAATCGAATTCAAAAAAGATACCAAAGACACGCCGGTAATGCCTTGCCTGACAGCGCAGGATTACCAGGATTACGGCGTTAAACTGCCAGGCGATATGAAAACCGAAGGTGCCGCGCAGTGTTATGCGCTGTCACAGCAAATCTCGGGTGCCAAGCTGAGCTATGACGCCGCTATACAGCGTATGGATCTGGAAGTGCCGCAGGTGTTTCTGGAACCGCGTCCGCAAGGGGCTATTTCGCCGAAGGTTTACGATCGCGGGATTAACGCCGGCTTCGTTAACTATAACTTCAGCGGCAACCACAATAATTACAGCAATAACGCCAACGATAAAACATCAGACTATTACTTCCTGAGCCTGAACAACGGTCTCAACATTGGTAATTGGCGTTTGCGCAATAACTCGACGCTGAACCAGCAGTCGGGTGCCGGTACTCATTGGAATACCGTTTCGAGCTGGGCAGAAACTGACATTGTTTCCCTGCGTAGCCGCATGGTGATTGGCCAGACCAACACCAACAACAACGTGTTCGACAGCATCCAGTTCCGCGGCGTGCAGATTTCCAGCGCCAACGACATGCTGCCGGAAAGCCAGCGCGGCTATGCGCCGGTAGTGCGTGGCGTGGCGTCGACCAACGCCCGCGTCGAGATCCGCCAAAACGGCTACACCATATACAGCACCAACGTGCCGCCTGGCCCGTTTGCGCTGACGGATATTTTCCCAAGTACCCTGAGCGGTAACCTGAACGTAACGGTCATTGAGGCCAACGGTTCGAGAACCACTTTCGTGGTGCCATTCTCTTCCGTGCCGAACATGCTGCGTGAAGGGATCTGGGACTATCAGATGACTGCCGGTAAGTATCATGACGGCACGACCAAATACCAGCCAAAATTTGTGCAAGGCACCTTGTCCCACGGTATGGGGTATGACATTACGCCTTACGGCGGCGTGCTGGTGGCAGAAAATTACCGTTCTGCGGTGCTGGGTATGGGTAAAAACATGGGTGTTTGGGGGGCGGTTTCTTTTGACATGTCCTATTCCGACACCAACCTGGTCAACGGTGATGACAAGCAGGGTGAGAGCTTCCGCTTCCTGTATTCCAAGTCGCTCAACGACTGGGGTACTGAATTCCAGATCGCCGGCTACCGTTATTCGACCTCCGGCTACTATGATTTCTCAGATGCGGTTGCGGAACGCGATCGCTATGAAAACGGCTACTACCGCAATGATTACTACGATGAAAATGACCGTAATCTGGGTGTACCTGACTGGGCTGAATCACGTCGTCGGACTTATTACACCAGCAAGTTCAACAATAAACGCCAGCGTGTAGAATTGTCGATCAATCAGCGTATCGCCGGTAACTCAACGCTGTATACCAACGTCAGCAACCAGTCATACTGGGGCGGTTCTGGCCAGGATCGTACGGTTCAAACCGGCTTTAACAGCAGCTATAAAAACATCAGCTACGGCGTGTTCTATCAAGACAGCCGCAGCAACTACGGTTATAAAGATCGCAGTATTAACATGACTGTATCTATTCCGTTCAGCTTCTTCAGCAGAGACTCCTCTGATATGACGGCCAGCTTCAACGCCGGGCACAGCAAGCAGAGCGGTAATACCTATAGCGCCGGCCTGAGCGGTACCGCATTGGACGATAACCGTCTGAACTACGCGGTGCAGAGCGGTCACGATCGTTACGCTGGGCAAACCACCTCGGCTAACGTGGGTTATCAGGGCAGCATGGGTACGGTGAATGCCGGTTACAGCTACAGCAATGATTACCAGCAGTCTTCGTTGGGCGTATCGGGCGGTATCGTGGCGCACTCCGGTGGTGTGACGTTGACTCAGCCATTACAGAACACATTCGTGCTGGTTGAAGCCAAAGACGCCAAAGGCGTTCGTCTGGAAAACCAACCGGGTGTGGCTATTGACCGCTTTGGTTACGCGGTGATGACTTCTGCGTCGCCATACCGTCACAACCGCGTGGCGCTGCGCACCGAAGATATCGGCAACGGCCTGGATATCCCGATGGCGGCCCGTGATGTGGTACCGACATACGGCGCAATTACCCGCGTGAAGTTTGAAACGCATACCGGTCAAAGCCTGCTGGTACACAGTAAAATGTTGGACGGCGGCGTACCGCCAATCGGCGCCAACGTGTTCAGCGCTGACGGCAAGAACAACGGTACCGTAGGTACCAATGGGGATATTTATATCTCCGGGGCATCCGCAGGGGATCGCCTGTTGGTTAAATGGGGCAGCGATGCCGGCGACAGTTGCTCGTTAGTGGTGCCGGAACTGAAATCGGCGACCGAACAGCTGATGGGCTATCAGGAACTTTCGCTGACCTGCGGAAAACCGTAAAAGGAATGGATATGTCTTCTTTGTTGTTAAAACATAAAAAACTCGGGCTGGCGGCAGGGCTGCTGGTCACACTGGGGACGTTCTCACAGAGCAGCTTTGCGCTGTCTTGTAAACAGAATGGCAGCATTCGTCAGGATATCGTGCTGGATAAAGCGATTAAGGTATCGACGGCCAATACTGCCCCTGGGGCATTGTTATGGCGTTCGCAGACCTTTACTTCGACTTTCCAATGTACTGATACCGATAACATGCCAAACGGCGAGAATGCGTTTTTGTATTGGGATCCTCAGGCTCGTATGAGTCTGATTCATAACTCGATTGAAGTTGGCGTGACTTATAAGGGCGTTGATGTCAAACCCGTTAAGAACGTGAGACAAGACGTCGGTCCAGGCACAGAATGTAACCGTTCAGGTGGCCGCTGCCGGCCACCGGCAAAATCGCTTTCCGTTACGGTGTCCTATGCCATTTACATTAAAGCCACCGGTAAGGCGCCTCCGGCAGGCGGCAAGATCAACGACAGCAATTCCTATTCGGTATTCCAGGTAGATGGGGTTGGTGGTTTGAATAGCCGTCCTAACAGTAACTTTAACGCCTATATTTCCGGGTTGGGCAATATCCAGTTTATCTCCTGTAACCCGAAAATCACCGTGGTGGCTAACAACGGTTCTACCGTAAACTTTGGCACCATACCGCGTCAAAATGCGGTGGCCGGCAAAATCGAAAAGCAGGTGCCATTCTCGGTTAGCGCAAATATGTCGGATCCAACCACGGGTCAGGACTGTAAAGGCGAAACCCTGCAGGCCAGTTTCAGCACGACTTATCCATTGCAGGATAACAGTCTGATTATGCCAACCAGCAACAGCGGCTTCGGTATTTTGATTTCGCAGGCAGCAACGCCAAACACGCCGATCATGATGAACTCCCCGGTTGATCTGGGCCTGGTCAACGGTACCATCGTTGAAAAGAACTTTTTGGCTAGCCTGAAATGGCTGAATACCAATCCACAGGTTGGGCCATTCACCGCATCGGCAAATATCGACGTCACCTTTAAGTAAGAGCTGGCAGTAAAAAAAAGGGGTTCAGCGCAGGCTGAACCCCTTTTTTAATGCCTATTTATCTCAGTGCTGGCCAACCCAGTTGGTGCAGACCCCGTCCAGAGATTTACCCGCATACCACAGATGCACGCCCGGCGACTCATGGCGATGTCCGTTCAGTGGTTCGATAGCCTGCGGTCGCATTTCTGCCACATCCCAGCGAGTAGTGCGGCGATACACCGCCGGCGTTTTGCCGAACTGTTTTTTGAACGCGCGTGAAAATGACGGTTGGGAATCAAAATGGAACTGCAGGGCGATGTCGAGAATAGGGCGTGGGGTCGAACGCAGCGCCTGCGCGGCCTGTGACAGGCGGCGCTCGCGGATATAGCTGCCCAGCGCATGGCCGGTGGTGCTGCGGAACATCCTTTGCAGGTGCCACTTGGAGTAGCCCGATTTCGCCGCTACGTTATCTAACAGCAGCGGTTGATCCAGATGAGTTTCAATCCAGTTCAGTAAATCGTGAATGATATTGACGCGATCCATTGTTTAAGTTCTCCCGCGGTACGACATTCAGGTCACAGTAGGTAAGAGTAATTATCCAAGCTAGTTCTTTGATAATAGGCCGCTGAACCGGGTTACGCAAGTGTTAACTGGAGGGCTAAAGGTGGCTAAACGTGCTCTTCGAGCTGCGGAGAAACAGAAAAGGCCGCACGAGGCGGCCTTGAGGGAAGGGGGAACAAACGTCGAATCAGTGAGTTTCCGGCTTCACTTCGATATAGTCCAACTGCAAGACGCTGCTGGTGTAGCCGCGGATCTTGTTGGTCATTTCAATATCGCCGTTCAGCTTGTGACCATAGGATGGAATGATCTCTTTCAGCTTGCTCTGCCATTCCGGCGTCGCCACTTTATCTTTGAACACTTTTTCCATCAGGTGCAGCATGATTGGCGCAGCGGTAGAGGCGCCCGGTGATGCGCCGAGCAGGGCGGCGATGCTGCCGTCCTCGGAGCTGACCACTTCGGTGCCGAACTGCAACACGCCGCCTTTCTCATCGTCTTTCTTGATGATCTGCACGCGTTGGCCGGCGGTCCACAGCTTCCAGTCGGCCTGTTTGGCTTCAGGGAAGTACTCTTTCAGCGCAGCGAAACGGTCATCGTCGTTCATCATCAACTGGCCAACCAGGTATTTCACCAGGTCGAAGTTATCCAGCCCGACGTGGGTCATCGGCATCAGGTTAGACGTGCTCAGAGAGTGCAGCAGATCGAACAGCGAACCGTTTTTCAGGAACTTGCTGGAGAAGGTGGCGAATGGCCCGAACAGGACGACGCGCTTGCCATCCAGCATGCGGGTGTCCAGGTGCGGAACCGACATTGGCGGCGAACCTACGCTGGCCAGACCGTAAACCTTGGCCAGATGCTGATTCGCCACTTCCGGATTGGTGGTCACCAGGAACTGGCCACCGACCGGGAAACCGCCGTAGCCGTCAGCTTCAGGAATGCCGGATTTCTGCAACAGTGTCAGAGAGGCGCCGCCTGCCCCGATAAACACGAATTTGGCGTTAACGGTGGTTTCTTTACCGTCACGGTTCAGATCGGCCACGGTGACGCGCCAGGTGTTGTCGGCGTTGCGTTTGATATCGCGCACTTCATGGCTCAGGTTCAGCTTGAAGTTAGGATTTTTGGTCAGCGTATCCACCAGTTGATGGGTGATCACGCCAAAGTTGACGTCGGTACCCAGCGGCATGCGGGTCGCGGCAATTTTCTGCGCCGGATCGCGGCCGTTCATTACCAGTGGCGCCCACTGTTTAATCTGGTTGGGGTCTTCGGAGTATTCCATCCCACGGAACAGGGTGCTGTGCTGCAGCGCCGCATAGCGTTTGCGCAGGAAGTTGACGTTATCGTCACCCCAGACAAAGCTCATGTGCGGCACGCTGTTGATAAAGGATTTTGGATCTTTCAGGACGTTATTTTTAACCTGATAAGACCAGAATTGACGAGAGATTTCAAAAGACTCGTTCACCACCACGGCTTTGCTGATATCAATGCTGCCGTCTTTTTTTTCTGGGGTGTAGTTCATTTCGGCGAAGGCGGAGTGGCCGGTACCGGCGTTATTCCAGCCGTTGGAGCTTTCTTCCGCTACGCCATTCATGCGTTCATACATGTCGATGGACCAGTTTGGCTCCAGCTCATGCAGGTAAGTCCCCAAAGTGGCGCTCATGATGCCCCCGCCGATCAGAACCACATCAACGGTCTTATTCTCTTCTGCTGCTGCCTGTTGCGTGACGCCAAACAGGTTCAGACAGAAAATCAGGACGAGTATTTTTCTCATTAAATCAATTCTCTTGTATGTAAATTCTACTCATTGCAGGTGAAAGAATTTATCGGGAGGTACCCTGGAAATAAGTGAAATCAACCCGCCCGGCAAAACCGGATTGCAGTGATAATGTCTTTTTGTTAATCATTTTTTTAACGAAAAGTGGATTATTACAGGCTGCCTGGGGACAGGTTGTTCAACTCTGGTTACTGAGGGGATATTATTGTTTGCAATATTGTTAAAAACTACTTTTGTAATTAAAAAAAGCGGATTAAAGGCAGGAATAATTCATTTGTTATTTTCATCTAAATATAACCGCTATATTTAAAGGGTTTAATTGCCGCGGATTTAAACGATATTCAGCTATCACACAATATTTATAGAACAATTGCAAATGTCCTCGGTAACAAAAAGAAAATGGCCGCCGCTCAGGGCGACCATTAACCGGTCAACGCGTTTGCCAAACTCCGCTGGGGAGGGTGTCGGCGATGTAAGTGCTGAAATCGCGCGGTGCACGCCCGAGACTACGCTGGACATCATCGGTCAATGACGCGTTGCGTCCGTCCAGCACCGTGCTGAATAGATACTCCAGCAGCGTGACCATTTCCGCCGGCAGTTGCGCCTCGCGCAGGTATCCGACGTAATCTGCCACCGGCACCTGCTGATAGTGGATCTCACGCCCAGCGGCGGCGGCAATCTCGCCAATGGCCTGTTCAAAGGTCATCAGGCGTGGGCCGGTCAATTCATAATGCGTATTGCTGTGGCCGGGCTGGGTGAGGGCGGCAACCGCAACATCGGCAATATCTTCCGCATCAATAAAAGGTTCTGGGATCTCGCCCGGTGGCAAATAGACTGCGCCGTTTAGCAATTCATCAAGAATAAAACTCTCGCTGAAGTTTTGCATAAACCAACTGGCGCGCAATATCGTCCAGTCTGCCCCACTGCGTTCAACCACCTCTTCCGCCTGACGGGCCTCGTCTTCGCCGCGTCCGCTGAGCAACACTATTTTTTGCACGCCGCCAGTTACCGCCTGTCGGCAAAAACGCTCAACGATTTCGGTGGCGCCCGGAACGGCCAGGTCGGGTTGAAAGCTGAGATAAAGTTTCTTCACATCCTGCAGGGCAGGTTGCCAGGTGGTGCTGTCCTGCCAGTCGAAAGGGATGGCGGCACTACGATGTCCGGCGCGTACCGGTATGCCCTGCTGTTGTAAACGTGCTGCCACACGGCTACCGGTTTTTCCGGTAGCGCCTAAAACCAGAATGGGTGAACCCTTCTCGTTGCTGCTCATAGTGTTGCTCCAAATGTGAGTGTTACTCATGTTTTGTAAATATGATAAACCCTCGTATTATTGTCAAGGCGGTTTTTGTTCAAAGGACGATGCATGATGAATGATAAGCAAAAAAATATTGCCGCCCTGCGGCGTAAACCCAGCCAGACGCGTAGCCGTGAGAAGGTGAAGCTGATCCTGGACTGCGCAACTGCGCTGATAGCCCAGCAGGGCAGTGACGCGATGCGTATGAGTGAAGTGGCGCAAAATGCCGGTATTTCGATAGGAGCGCTGTACCAGTACTTCCCGGATAAAACCGCTATCGTGCGTGTGCTGGCGCAACGTTATAACCAGGAGGCGCGTGAATGCATCGAGCAAGGGTTGATTCAGGTGCAGACATTACCGCAGTTGATCGAGGCTTTTAACTGCCTGATTGACGAATATTACGCCTTGTTTATGGCTGAGCCGGTGATGCGGGATATCTGGGCGGCGACCCAGGCCAATAAAACGCTGCGTGAAGAAGAAGTGACGGAAAGCCGGTTGAACGGTGCATTGCTGGCAGCTACAATACGCCGGTTACGGCCGCAGTCGGACCCGGCGGCGGTGGAAAATGCCGCTTTCCTGTTGATGCATTTGGGGGAAGCGACCATGCGACTGGCGGTGAGTACCGGCCCGGATGAGGGCCGCGATCTGGTCGCGAGCTATAAGCAAATGGCGGCCAGGATGCTGGCGGAAGCCTAGAGGCGCTCTTGCTCCCGTGTCTGACGCCACTCTTCTTGCAGCAGGGCATAAATCAATTCGTCGCCCCATTCGCCGTTGAAACGATCGTTTTGTCGCAGATGTGCCTCTTTACGCATTCCCAGGCGTTCGACCACGCCGATCGAGCCCTGGTTGGCGGCATCAAGGCGGGCAAATATGCGATGAAAACCCGATTCGGCAAACCCGCGATCCAGTACCGATTTTACGGCTTCCGCGGCATAGCCCTTTCCGGCGTACGCCGGGTTGAAAATGTAGCCAATCTCCCCCTGCAATGCTGCGCCGTTGGCCAGTTTTAGCAATACTTCACCGATCAACTCCCCACTGTCTTTCAAGGTAACGGCACAATAAAGTATGTCGCCGTCCTCAGTGAAGCGCGAGGTTATCGCCTGGGAAAACAGGGAGGTCAACTGTGCTTCGTCCGGTGTGGGTGCGTACAGATAGCGATAGACCTCCGGTATGCGATGATAATCCGCATACGCATCGAGATCGGCAGGCGTAAAGCGGCGTAGGTGCAGACGTTCGGTGGTAAAGGGCAGGCTAATCAAATGCAAGTGCTCATCCTTGTTTTGGCTGGGTTTACATTGGTTTCTCAACGGGGGGCAGAGAATTATTGCGGTAAGTACGAGCTCTTCAATATAGCAGTTTTGGGCGAAGCGGTGAAAACCCTATTCATCACTTGCAAGAGCAGGGACGAATAGGGTCGGCTTAATCAGTTGCCAGGTTATTAACTTACTTAATCGCCATCGCATCACGCATGGTATAGAACAGATCCGTCTGATCGGTCAGGCCAACCACATTGGCGGCATGTGGACCGTAAGCCGCCACCCGCAATTGAGTCCCGGTGTGCCCCTGCGAATCTTCTTCTGAATTGCCGTAGCTGATGGTCATCGGTGCGCCATCTTTGGTGGTCAGCGTTTGCGTCAGGCCTGGGGCCTTGGCGTCGGCGGCGATAATCTGGCTGGAATGGGCATGGTCGGCGGTGACTATCACCAGGGTGTTACCATCTGCGCGGGCGAATGCCAGGGCTTTCTGAACCGCTTCATCCAGATCGACGATCTCGCCAAACTGGCCGCACGGGTTGGCAGCATGATCCTGTTTGTCGATCGACGCGCCTTCAATCTGCAGGAAGAAGCCGTTTTGGTTGGTTTTCAGCAGGTCGATGGCTTTTTCAGTCATCGCCGCCAGCGTCGGGATATCCGCAGTGCGTGCCGGATTATTTTCACAGGTCACCGCAGGCTGGTCGATATTGCCGTGATAAGTGGCTTTCGGCCCTTGCCAGCGCACTGGCATATTACCGGCGGCAAACAGCCCGAGCAGCGGCTTTTGCTGATTGGCCACGCTGACGGCGTTCAGGGCATCGAGGTTTTCGACCCACTGATAACCCAGAGCGGCTGCCTGTTCTTTCAGCGATTTTCCCTGCCATTCGCCGCTTTTTGCCAGCTGATTAAAGGATTTTGCCCCACCGCCCAGCGTGACGTCGGCGCGAGCCTTCAGCAACTGCTCACTGATGGAGCCACGGCCGCCGTTTTCCAGCGCGTTGGTGGCGCATTTTTCGCTGGTTTCTTCCGGGCCGTAACATTTGCGCGAGGTGACATGGGAAATTTGCGCCGCCGGCGTGGCGTCCTGCAGCTCGGCGGTGGACACATTCCCGGTGGCCTTACCCGCGGCCTTGGCGATTTCCAGCAGTGTTGGCTGGTCTTTGCCGTTGACGTCAACGCCCAGTGCGCCGTTATAGGTTTTTACACCGGTTGACCATGCGGTCGCCGAGGCGGCGGAGTCGGTGACGTAATCCGGTTTGTGGGTTTTCTTGTCCAGCGAGTAATGGGTGTATTGGCCGGTCAGCGGCAGGGCATCGATGCCTTTAAAATAGCCGCCCGCGCCTTCTGCGTAGTTGCGCGCCGAGGTGATTTCAGAATCGCCCATGCCGTCGCCGATCAATAAAATCACGTTTTTGACCGTTTTGTCAGACAGCGAGGCTTTCAGCGCGGCGGTTTGATCGCCGCTCAGACGGCGTGCGCCGCCCGGTTCCACGATGTTACCGCGTGCCGCTCGCTCGGAAAGACCAGCGGTATTGGCCGGCGTTTCATCGGCGAGGGCGGTGGAACAAAGCAGGGCGGATAACACGGCGCCGGCGATCAAAGAAACGGGCTGCAGCATGGGAAAACTCCTTGTCGTAATAATAAAACACAAATAGCATCAGTTTGTTACGCAGGGAGAGTAGTGCAGAGGTGTGACACTTTTATGACGGTAATTGGGGATAAAAGGATAGCCGGGCGGCTATCCCAGGCTATCCATTATTCGCTGCGGGCGGGAATATTCAGGCCGCGTTGTACTGCCGGACGGGCCAGACCGCGCTCCAGCCATTGTCCTACCCGCGGGAAACTATCGAACTCGACCAACTCACGGGCTTCGTAAAAGCCGATCAGGTTACGTACCCAGCCCAGCAATGAAATATCGGCGATGCTGTAATCCTGCCCCATGATCCAGTCACGGCCTTCAAGCCGGGTTTCCAGCACGCCGAGCAGGCGTTTGGATTCATTTTTATAGCGTTCCAGCGGACGTTTATCCTCATATTCGCGACCGGCGAATTTGTGGAAGAAGCCGACTTGACCGAACATCGGGCCCACCGCCGCCATCTGGAAAAATACCCACTGGATGGTTTCGTAGCGCAGAGCGGGATCCTGCGGCAGGAATTTGCCGCTTTTTTCCGCCAGGTACAGCAGGATAGCGCCGGATTCAAACAGCGCCAGCGGCTTACCGTCCGGGCCGTTGGGATCGATGATCGAGGGGATCTTGCCATTCGGGTTCAGTGACAGAAATTCCGGCGTCCAGGTTTCGTTGTTGCCGATATCGATCAGGTGCGGTTCATAAGCCAGACCTATTTCTTCCAGCATGATGGAGACCTTGACACCGTTGGGCGTTGGCAATGAGTAAAGTTGTAGTCTTTCCGGGTGCTGAGCGGGCCAGCGTTTGACGATCGGGAATTGGGTTTGGTCGAGCATGACGAGTCCTCGGGTTGACGGTTTGCGTATTGAGTATTGCACCAAAACTAACCTGTTGTGAGGTTAAACCGTGAGGTCAAAATGTGCTTTCAGCGCTTTCTTCCCGGCGGCAATTAGACGAAGCATGGCAACAGGGTTAACGTTAGGATAGGTGATATCCCTCTGACAGGAGTTTCCTATGATTGCCGTTATTTTTGAATTGCAGGCCGCCGACGGCCAGCGCGAAACCTATCTTGAATTGGCGGCCGAATTGAAGCCGCTGTTGGTAGAAATTGACGGGTTTATTTCGATTGAACGCTTCCAAAGCCTGGCCGATCCGCAGCGGCTGCTGTCACTGTCTTTTTGGCGTGATGAAGCCGCAGTGCAGCAGTGGCGCAATATTGAGCAGCACCGCGCTGCACAACAGCGTGGTCGCCATGGGGTGTTGGCACAGTACCGCCTGCGGGTGGCGGAGGTGGTACGGGATTATGGTCTGGATCAGCGGGATCAGGTACCGCAGGACAGCCGTGGCTATCACGCCGGTTGACAGCCCCTGGGGTTTATCTTATTGATAACAGATGAACAGAAACCGTTTTGCATTCGCGCAGATTATTATCACCATTCACAGAGTGGTGGGATAGCGCGTCTGTTTTAAGCGAAACCCCGCCAGTCAGGCGGGGCAAAAAGGTCCTCCGACTGGCAATATCCCCAGGAGGCACTTATGAAGAACCATCCCCCCGCCGTTTTACACTTGATGTGCGGTAAAGCCGGTTCCGGCAAGTCGACATTGGCGAAGAACCTTTCGCAGCAACCCCACACATTGTTACTGGCTGAAGACAGTTGGCTGGCGACATTGTATGAACAGCAGATGACGACTCTGCAAGACTACGTGCGTTATTCAGCCCGACTGCGCCAAGCGTTGAGTGAGCATATTGTACAACTGTTGAGTCATGGGCTGTCGGTGGTGTTGGATTTTCCGATGAATACGCCCGATCGGCGGCTGTGGGCAAGGCAATTAGCCGAGCTGGCTGGCGTTGAGCACTGTCTGCATTTTATCGATGTTAGTGATGCGTTATGCAAAAGCCGGATAAAGCTCAGAAATGAGCAGGGCGACCATCCATTTGTACTTAGTGAGGCGGAATTCGATTTACTCACGCTATATTTTGTCGCTCCAGCACAGGAGGAACGACTGACCATTGCCAGATACGGTGAATGAATACGTTTGGGATTGAAATGTTATGGCGGCGTTGCAGGTGCACGCCGTCTTAATTTTTTAGTCATTGACTGAAAATTCATCATTTTTATTTGTTTATCGAAAAAAAACACTATTTTTCAATACGTATAAGACGTTTTAGAGTGATTTTTAATTATTTGTTTTTTATGTTAATGATAACGAGTTGTTGTTTTTTATATGATTGATTTTAGTTGTATTTGTAATGCAAGTGATGGGTTTTTGGTGAATAACTAAGAATTTTCCTATGAAATTATTGATTAATCTATGGCTATATTTTATTCTATATGTGTATAAGTTAAATTTTTGAATTAATAATATAGAAGAGTGCACATGAGCAGTAAAATCATCTTGAATCATCGTATCATCTACGATAAAAGCTCAGGTTCTCTGAAAGATATCGAGAAGAAGTATGATGAGATTATTCTTACCACGCCTGCAAATAATTGTTTGTTAATTCTATTAAACAATAAACCTGAAATTACTACGCAGAAAGAACTGTTTGAAGAGGTGTGGGAAAAATACGGCATTCCTATTAATGCGAATACGCTGTATCAAAATATAGCAATGATACGAAAGGCATTTAGGCAGTTAGGTATTGAGGACGATATTATTGTTACCATACCCAGACGCGGGATGCTGGTGGCAGAGACGGTTGTTATTACTGACTATGTTGAGAGTCAGGATAAGGTCACCGATCACGGGGAGTTGCAGGTCAATACCACGCTGTATGATCATACCCCTGGAAAACCAGAGGACTTGGACAATAAATCGTTGCATTATAAGATTAAAAAGATAGGTGCTGTTTTATTCTCTTTCACATTATTTTTTTCTCTTATCGCTATATCTGCTAATTGTATCTACCAAGAATATCTCAAAACAAAAAGTAGATTATATCATTACTCGTATTGGCGAGACTATAATCAATGCCAGTTATACGTTGATGACTACTTCAGAAAAAAAGTGAAGAGTAATGGAGGAGGGATTCCCTTCAATGCTGAATTGCATTGTGGCAATAAAGAACGCGTATATATATCACTCTATGTTGGATTGCCACGAGAATCTTTCTTTATCTGTGATGGTGACATTTTGAATGAAGGAACAAAATGCAGATCAAGATATCGTTATTTTATTGAGAGTTAATAATGAAAAGAAAATTGTTTTTTCTTATTTATGTCGTTTTGTTGGTATTAACTGCTATTGCTTATGTCTATTATATTGATTATAAGAATAAAAGACAGCTCCAGGATAGTATTAGTTGTTACTCACAGATTCAATATGATTATGTCTCGGATAAAAAGACTGTTGTAATACAGGCTGGAATATTCTTCTTTTTGTCTAACGGGCATGGTGTTATTTCTTATAGCGGAACGCTAACCGATCAAGATGATGTCTATACGTTAAGGCGAGATGCTGAAGTGAATTACAAGGTGAAAAATGACAACTCATTTTTTATTGTTACAAAGAAGCTCAGTATCGCCCCTTTTGATACTCTTCCTACGGCTTTGGCTAAAAAATACCTCTACGGCTATCTGAGAGAGGAGAAGGGTTGGACGAATATGAGTATTCAGCGTAATGGCGAAAATGGATATCTTATCTCAACGAATCCTCTTCCTCAACTTTTGTGCCATTTTGCCAAGTAGGACCGATCTCGCTCGTTATTGTTAATATCTACAATTCTTTATTTTAGGCCGCACATCATTCAGTTTGTGCGGCCTTTTTTTGACGTCTTAAATAGCATTAGATAGTTATTTAAGATGGTTTTATTATTCTTATGTTATTGATTTAATTGTTTTTTATGTATCTTGTCTTATTTTTTGTTTTTTAAGCATACTTCATTTAAATGTTCGCTTGTTAGATGGTTAATATACTCCCCATCGCAACCTTGTAGGTAATTATCATAGTTGTGATGTATTCGCTGAGTAAGGTGGTGTAGTAACTGCGTAACTTAGAAAATTAAGATTTAAATCAAAATTAACTGAATGGAAATAGTTATGAAGATGAATAAAATTGTATTGGCGATGGTAATGGCTTCAGGTATTGCTACGTTTGGCGCGGTTGCTGCGGATGAGCCGGTTAAAGCTACCGATCAGGGTAGCGGTAACATTACCTTTACGGGTTCCATTATTGATGCACCATGTTCAATTACGCCTGAGAGCTCTAATCAAACTGTAGATCTTGGCCAGGTATCGAATTCGTTGTTGGCAAAAGCGGGAACTTCTACGCCACGCAATTTTACCATTGATTTAGAAAAATGTGATACCACGACGAAGAAAAACGTCATCATCACCTTCGGTGGTTCTAAAGATAGTGTGAATGATAAGTTGCTGGGGATTACCGGTACAGCTAAAGGTGCTGGTGTTGCCTTAACCGACGGTAGCGGTACTCAAATTACGCTGGGTGAAGCTTCTGCTGCTCGTGGTTTGTTGGCGGGTAATAACAAGCTGAATTTCTCTGCTTATCTGCAGGGCAATAAAATTGATGGGACCGTAACGCCGGGTGAATTTACCAGCGTTGCCAACTTTACGCTGGCTTACCCTTAATAGACCCGAAGCATAGGGGTTATACCCTATGCTTCGTTTTTATATCAATGAACTGGCTGATATTAACAGTGGGTTACCATGATGAAACTAACCCAGGTTCTGTTGTTTGCGTCTTTGTTTTACGTTAATACGGCTGTATGGGCGCAGGGCACGGTTAAACTAATGGGGGCCATCCTTGAGTCTGCATGTGCAATATCTCCTGATAATGTCTATCAAACGGTTGAACTGGGAACTATTCCGCTAAAAACGCTTGAGCGAAATGGTATCAGCCAGGCCTATCCATTTAAAATAAAGCTGATTAATTGCCTTTTTTCCGATGATGTCGATGGTGGACAGAAATCAATGGAAGTCACCTTTGGCGGGTTCGGTTATGGATATTCTGATGCTTTGGCAGACAGTGGGTTTACTCTAATGGTAAGAGACGGGAACGGTCATCAGATCACACCAGGGATCCCTGTGTCCGATATTCCTATTCATAAGGGAGAGATGATACTGAAATACAGTATTTTTTTAGTGGCTAATGGAAAACAAGTGATCGCAGGGAACTATTACGCAACCATAAATATTTTAGTTAGCTATCGATAATTAGCGCTTTTCCCTTAAAAGTAATCTTATGCATATTTAAGAGCGGGCTTTTATTTCTGGATTGAATTATGAATGGAATCAATAAGATTACTCTGGCGATTTGTCTGTCACTCTTGGGGTTCAGTAAATTATCGCAAGCAATAGAATTCAACCTCGACGTATTAGATTCTGAAGATAGAAGTAACGTCGATTTGACGCGTTTCTCGCAGGCAGGCTATGTGATGCCGGGCAATTATATTATGGCCGTTTATCTTAACGAGCAGAATATTGCCGATCGTGAGCAAACAATCCCATTTTATGCTGACAAGAAAGTTGCCAATACCACCAAGCTCTGCTTTCCCGCCGGGCTGGTCGAACGATTGGGCCTGACGGAAGCGGCTCTCGGCAAAGTTATCTTTTGGCATCAGGAAGAGTGCGCGGATTTCTCTGCATTGAAGGGGTTGATGCTGAAGGGAGACATCGCAAGCGGTACGCTATACATCAGCGCGCCTCAGGCCTTTCTGGAGTACAACGATCCCAATTGGTTACCGCCGTCTCGTTGGGACAATGGCATTCCGGGGATGCTGCTGGATTATAGCTTTAATGCCTCAGCCAGCAGGGTACATCAGGGGGGGACATCAAAAAATGCCAGCCTGAGTGGGACCGCGGGGGTAAACAGTGGGCCTTGGCGACTGCGGGGCGACTATCAGGGGAGCTATGAATTCTCTTCTTCAACGCGTAAGGCTCAGCACAATTTTGACTGGAGCCGCTGGTACGCATACCGGGCGATACCTCGGCTAGATGCAACACTGACGTTGGGTGAAAACTACTTTTATTCGGATATTTTTGACTCATTTCGTTTTACCGGGGTGGGCCTGGCAAGTGATGAACGCATGTTGCCGCCTAACCTGCGTGGTTATGCTCCTGAGGTCCGCGGTATTGCCAAAACCAACGCCACGGTGACGGTTTCACAACAAGGGCGGGTGATTTATGAAACTACCGTTGCATCGGGACCGTTTCGCATACGGGATTTGAACCGTGCTGTCAGTGGCAGGCTGGATGTGCAAGTGAGTGAACAAGATGGCAGCAGGCAAACCTTTACTGTCGATACCGCCAATGTGCCTTATCTGACGCGGCCAGGAACGGTGCGCTATAAAACCGCAGTGGGCCGCCCTTCTACCTATCAGCATCATATAGAAGGACCCTTATTCGGCAGCGCCGAGTTTTCGTGGGGCGTGGCCAACAATTGGTCTCTTTATGGCGGTGGTGTTGGTGCAGATAATTACCAGGCATTCTCGATCGGGTTAGGGCGCAATTTATTTATGCTTGGGGCGCTGTCGTTCGATGCTACCCAGTCGATCGCCAGGTTGCCGGGGCAGGCGGACGAAAAAAAAGGCAAGTCCTACCGTCTCAGCTATTCCAAGCGGTTTGATGAGTTTGATAGTGAGGTTACGTTTGCCGGATATCGTTTTTCTGAACGCAATTTTATGTCGATGGGGCAATATTTGGATGCCCGCTTTGGGGGGAATACCGTCGCGCACAGCAAAGAGATGTATACCATTAGCGCCAATAAGAGCTTTACGGATCTCCAACTGAGCCTGTACGCCACTTATACCCATCAAAGCTATTGGGACCGCCAGCCGGAGGACAGCTACAGTCTATCGGTAAGTCGTTACTTTGATTTCATGAGCCACAAAAGTCTCTCGCTAAATGTGTCGGCCAGCCGCAGTCAGTATCAGCAACGTTATAACGATACGGTTTATGTCAGCCTGTCAGTGCCGTTGGATAGCGGCAAGAGTTTGGGGTACAGCGGACAGAGCTCGAATAATCGCTTAAATCAGGCGCTGAGTTATACCAATAACGTCGACATTAATAATAACTATCGGGTTTCTGCAGGCGTCAATAACCTGGGGCGACAAGAGGCCACACAGGTCAATGGCTATTACACCCACCGAGGTGAAAACGCAGAAATCAGCCTGAATGCGGCTTACTACCAAAATAGTACCACCTCTGCCGGGCTCTCCATGCAAGGTGGGTTAACTGCGACGACGAAAGGTGCGGCACTGCATCCTGTGGGAATTAACGGTGGTACTCGGTTGATGCTTAGCACCGAGGGCATTTCTGGTGTTCCGATAGAAGGGGGCGCAGTTCGCAGCAACCGTTTCGGGATCGCAGTCTTGGGGAACGTGAATAGTTATTACCGCACTGACATCAGTGTAGATATTAATCAGCTTGCTGATGACGTTGAGGTCAGTAAAGGCGTTGTGGAATCGACGTTAACGGAAGGGGCCATTGGCTATCGACGTTTTTCCTTGCTGAAAGGCGAAAAAGCGATGTCGGTCATAGTGTTGCCGGAGGGCAAACATCCCCCCTTTGGTGCGAGCGTGATGAATACCAAAGGACGAGAGCTGGCCATAGTAAGTGACGGTGGCCTGACCTATTTATCGGGTATCAATGCAGGAGAATCACTCATTGTGAACTGGAATGGCAATAAACAATGTCAGGTGTCGTTACCCAATAAAATACCGACCCAAGGGAATTTATTATTACCCTGCCAATATATTAAGTAATCAAGAGAAGACGCTATGAGTAAATTAGGTTTCATAATACTGGTTGTTCTGAATATTACATCGATTAATTCGGCATTTTCCGCGATTGCACTTGATCGTACCCGGGTGATTTATGAGGGTGGCAGCAAAGCCATTAGTCTAAATATCAGTAACGAAAATAAGCAATTGCCATATTTGGCTCAGGCATGGATTGAAGATCAGGAGCAGCAGAAAGTTGCAGGGCCGTTAATCGTCACTCCACCAATTCAGCGCCTTGAGCCGGGGGCGAAAAGTATGGTGAGAATTTCGACGTTGCCAGAGGCTAAAGCATTGCCACAGGATCGCGAAACATTGTTCTATTTTAATTTACGCGAAATTCCTCCGCGCAGTGATAAACCCAATGTGATGCAAATCGCCTTGCAGACCAAAGTGAAGCTGTTTTATCGCCCTGCATCCATTGTGACTAAACCAGGTGCAGTCTGGCAAAACCAGTTGGTGCTGCATAAAACCGCGACGGGTTACCAGATTGGAAACCCGACACCTTACTACATCACCGTGACGGGGATTGCAGCGCGGGCAAAAGGGCGTGAAGACAACGGCTTTGTGCCGGTAACTCTGGCGCCGAAAAGCCGTACCGACGTGAAATCAACAGTCTTTGACACGCCTGTTGTCACCTATATCAACGACTACGGTGGCCGCCCTGAACTGGCATTTACCTGTGTACAGCAGCGCTGTAGCGTCAATGGTACACAGTGATGAGAGCCTTGGTTTGCCTAAAGTGGGGAGTGGTGAGTCTCTTGGGGAGTTGGTCTGTGTTTACGTTGGCAGAGAGCCAGACCCAGGTGGACGGCACGTTTGCCTCATTGGTAGTGAAAGGCACTCTCGTTGAATCAGCCTGTACGCTGGATATGGTTTCTGAAGATCAAACCGTCAGTATGGAGGGCATAGCCCGTCATACCTTAAGCCGGTTTGCTGACGAAGCTGCACCCGTCGCTTTCCATTTATGGCTACGTGATTGCGGACGTTGGGGGGGAGGTACTCGCGACGCGACGCATGGCAATAACCTGACGTGGGTGCCAGGCCAGCAAACGGTGTCTATCACCTTTAGCAGTGAGCAACAGCAGAGAGGGCTGGTGGCGGTAAAAGGTCAGGCCCGAGGATTGGCTTTGCGGCTTGAGGATGAACAACATCGTCAGTTACGGCCAGGGGGGCGGAGCCAGGCTCAGATATTAACGCCGGGTGATAACCGCTTAACCTTTTACGTTATCCCGCAGCGTACAGCCGATCCCCTGACTACCGGGGCTTTTTACGCGGCCGTTAATTTTCAATTGAATTATGACTAGCCAGTCCGTGATCTCGCGTGTTAGTGGAGGCTATATGTTACGTAAATCTTTGGCTGCGGCCCCCTTATTCCTGGTGCTTTGCGTATCGCAGATACAGGCTGACGGTGGAACGGCTATGAATTTCAAGGGGCGCATTTTCGAACCCGCCTGTGAATTTAACGGTGGCAAAACCATTGATGTCAATTTTGGTAAGGTGGGGATTAAAAAGGTAGACGGCGTGAAATATTCACAATTCACCGTGGTCAATCTAAATTGTAAAGAAAGCCTGGGTAAAAAACTACGTTTGCAGCTGCAAGGCGAAGCCACAGTTGGTGGGGGGAATATATTGACCACCAATATAGCCAACCTGGGTATTGCTATCCAGGATGCCAACGGGGGGCCGATTTTTTTAAACCGTTTTTTTGATGCGGTAGACCAAAAGACGTTCAGCTTTATTGCAGTGCCAGTAAAAAAGGATACGGCAATCCCTTTGGGGACAGGGCAGTTCAATGCCGTTGCAACGTTGGTATCAAGCTATTTCTAAGTGGAAGAGAGCAGGATGTATTATCGTGTGGTGTTAATTTTCTGTCTGTTATTAGGGGGGGGGCGGACTCCCGCGGCACAGGATTATAATATATCTCTACATGGCGAATTGGTTGAAGAACCCTGTACGCTAAGTATGGTATCGGTTAATCAGACCGTTAAATTAGGTAATGTCATTAAGAATACGCTTTATCTACATCAACGTACGCATAGCTATAATTTCTCCATTGAATTGGAGGATTGTGATATTAGCATGGGGAGCAGCGTTGAGATCGGTTTCAATGGCATTGAGGACTTGCAACAGCCTGGTTTGCTTGCAGTAAACGGGATGGCAAAAGGTATCGCGATAGGATTAGAAACCGAGAAGGGAAAACGCCTGGAGATAAACAAGACGATTGAATCTTATTTACTCCATGACGGCACTCGTTCTTTGAATTTTGGCGCTTATGTCAGTGCATCAGAAACTGCAATTGAACACCAAGGGATTGTTGAGGGTGATTTTACCGCGAACGTGGCATTTACCTTGTATTATCCTTGATTATAAATAATAAAAACTGCTGTGGAGTTATTCCAGACTTTAGCTTTGTTGAGGGAATTATGCTGGGGATAATGATAAAGGATAATAATGCCGCCTATGCATTGGGGCTGCGACTTGGTTTGGAGCAAGCGCTTTCTTCATGCGCACAGACGGTTAAATATTTTGATTTTGCCGATGACGCATGGTGCTGCGATATTATATTTCAACAAATCGATCCAGGAACAGATTGCTTACTGGCAACACCTTATATCCAGCAGGGTTTCAAGGGCATTTTTTTCCCCATTGTGGAGCGTGATACAAATGAGAAAGGGAAAAATGAGGTATGCGAATGCTTAAGGCACTTTCCTATCATATTCAGAGATGAACCTTTAGGCACGGTGGTAGATAGAGTGGTTCGTCAACTGGAGTGTCGTGACAGAGTGAAACATGTTGAGCATGACAGTATCATGACGAAATCATGCTGCGTTTGTGGCAGGCTTAGACTTTCTACGAATGAAATGAAAGTGATTAAGCTGCTGTCTAAAGAGTATTCACTGACACGGATATCTTATGTTTTAAAGAAAAGTGTAAAAACCGTTTTTACGCAGAAAAAATCAGCAATGAAAAAGCTCAACCTGAAAAGTAACCAGGAACTCTATTCGTTCATTATTAATAACAAAGAAATGATTGGGTTGTTTTAATATGATAAAAGGATGTGGTTTATTATCAGTAATACCTTCATTAAAATTTTATAAAAATAGATAAGGGCGACTATGATTCTGAAAATGATACTTGCTGTATTACTTCTGCTACCAACAGTGGTTAACGCTAGCCAAATCCCAAAGACCTGTTGGCCAACGAGTGGTAATAATAATTTCAACGTTACGCTTACCAATGGGGTTTTTTCGAGCAGTAAGGCGGGTGCAACGGCAAAATTTAGTTACAGTGGTGTGCCACTTGATTATTCTGTAACCTGTTGGATAGACTATGAATTACATCCGATTACTGGGCTGGCACCCGCTATTGATTGGTATTTTCAGTCCAAGACGAATTTTCCACCATCAGAATTCGGCGGTGGTTTTTATAAGTTTAATGAAGATATTGACGTAAAAATGTCTACCAGTTCGCTGTTGCTTCATGAAATTCCTAACGAAACCGGCTCCTGGGGAGGAAGAAACGATACGGTACCTGTTGGAATTCAATCATTTTACTCACAGTTTGCTAGCCGAAGATGGGTCAATACCGTGACACTGCGTTTGCGACGCGATCAGCTAGGTGGCATGGTGATAATCCCAGCCAATATAGAATTATTCCGGGCTTATCAAGTACCATGGCGTAATAGTGTTTTTGGTAATACCCCTGTCATGAGTGTCTCGACAACAGGGCAATTTATTCCGGTCCCCCTAGTGTGTACCATTAATAACGGTGCCGCGATTGAGGTGGACTTTGGCGATCTTGATAATACACAGATCAGTAGTGATGGGAGTCGTTATGTCAAAATCGTCCCGCTGCAATACCGTTGCAACACGGCGGTGACGCAAAATATTGATATTAATCTTATTGCGACCCCAGCGGCTTTCTCGTCAGAGTTTATCGCCACCACGCTGCCTGATGACATTGGGGTAGCAGTCAGATATAACGGCCAAATGGTGAAACCGAACCAGAAATTTGCTACCAAGTTACTCAACGGTGTTGGGCAAGATGAGTTACAGGTGGCTTCGGTGATCAGGGATGTGACTAAGGCGATTACCGGCAGTTTCACAGCATCTGCTACCTTGGTCATGACGATGCACTGATTGGCGCCAGGCAGTTGTTTGCCGTATGAACCGGGATGAAATTCAGCGTCTGTCATCAGACGCTGAATTGAGAGTACTGACAAACCCTCACCGGACATGCTGAATTAATATTAATAATCAATGAATTAGCAAGTGTTGGTGCGTTTTTTTTACCGAATCAGCAATATTGCCACTTTAGTCATCAATGTTAATTCAGCTTACTTTGTGGCTTAACGACTTAGAAGGGCTTAGTCGGCAGGTACTTACCGTCGAGGGTGATTACCGCGCGTTCGCCACCCTCTGGATCCGGCACTTTTTTGATATCCAGCTTGAAGTTGATCGCGCTGATAATGCCGTCGCCAAACTGCTCATGCACCAGGGCTTTCAGCGTGGAGCCGTAGATTTGCACCATTTCGTAGAAACGATAAATGGTCGGGTCGGTCGGCACGCCGCCGGGGATGCTGCCGCGTAGCGGAATGGTCTGCAACAAGCGAATGGCATCTTCATCCAGATCCAGTTTCTCAGCCACCACGCGGGCGGCCTGTTCCGGCAGCGGATGCTGGCCCAGCAGGGCGGCGGTGACGAACTCCAGACTCAGGCCAGTACCCTGGTTAATCGCTTCGAAGGTCAGGTTTTTGCGGATCTTGGCCATCATAATGGTGTCGGTCAGGGTTTCGCGCGGGGATGAGTAGTGCAGTGACTGAGTCATATTGTTTCCTTATAAATGAAATTAAAAGCGAGATACGGCAGGGGTTGCCGTGACCTCAGGATTGGTTGCCAGCGGAATAAAACGGCGGGTTTCGCCATCCAGCGCTTCAATGCCGCCGCTGGCGATGTCATACACCCAACCGTGCAGCTTCAACCGGCCTTGTTCAAGCGCCAGTGCCACCGATGGGTGGGTCTTGATATTGTTCAGCTGTGCGATGACGTTCTCACGCACCATCGAACTGACTTTCTCGTTTTCGGATGCATGCTGATAAGCCTGATTGACCACCTTGGCGGAGTCGGCATAGCGCAGCCAGTTAGCCACGGTCGGCATATGTTGCAGACACTGGCAGGTGGCGATGGCGGTCATTGCGCCACAGTCGGAATGCCCGCAGATCACGATATCTTCAACGCCGAGTGCAGAGACGGCATATTCTACTGATGCGGAGACGCCACCCGGCTCCGGGCCGAACGAAGGCACGATATTGCCGGCATTGCGGATCACGAACAGGTCGCCCGGTTCGCGCTGGGTAATCAGTTCCGGCACCAGACGGCTGTCGGAACAGGAGATAAACAGGGTGCGCGGGCTCTGCTGGGTCGCCAGCCGCTGGAACAGTGCCGTGCGTTCGACAAACGCCTCACGCTGGAACTTCAAAAAGCCTTCAATAACCTCTTTCATACTGCCTCCATCTGGGTGCTGTTAAGCGATGGACGTATCTTGCGCCGCTCTGGCTATAGGGTCTAAGACCCATTTATAATGATCACTATAGGAATTACTAATAGTAGGGGCGCTATGCTGTTGCGACATATTCGTTATTTTCTGGCCGTTGCCGAGCAGGGCAACTTCACCCGCGCTGCCGAAGTGCTGCACGTTTCGCAGCCCACGCTGTCACAGCAAATCAAACAGCTGGAGGAAACGCTGGGTACGCCGCTGTTGGATCGCAGTGGCCGAACCGTGCGCCTGACCGATGCCGGTGCGGCCTGGATGCGCTATGCCCGTCGGGCATTACAGGATCTGGACGAAGGTGCGCGCGCGATCCATGACGTGGCGACGCTTGAGCGCGGCAATCTGAGGTTGGCAATGACGCCGACCTTTAGCGCCTACCTGGTTGGCCCGGTTATCGATGCCTTTTATCGGCGTTATCCGGGGATATCGCTAAGTATTCAAGAAATGACTCAGGACAGAATCGAGGCGTTGCTGGCGGAGGATCAGTTGGATTTGGGTATTGCTTTTGGCCAGGCGCAGTCGCCAGATATCGAGGCCAACGACCTGTTTAGTGAATCGTTGAATATGGTGGTTGGCGCAGATCATCTTTTGGCCCAACGGCAACATCCTTTGACGGCGGAAGAGCTTGAACGGCAACCCCTGGCTTTACTGAGCGAAGATTTTGCTACCCGTCAGTTCATCGACGGTTATTGTCGCCAGCAGAGTATCTGCCCGTGGGTGGCGGTAGAAGCCAATGCGATTGGTGCTATCCTCGAGATTGTGCGCCGTGGTCAGCTTGCCACCATTCTACCGGCGGCGATCGCCCAGGCGGATCCGCAGTTGCGGTCGGTACAACTTGCCGTTGCCCTGCCAGCGCGTCGGGCGGTATTACTGCAACGCAAAAGCGCTTACCGCAGCGCGGCATCGCAGGCGTTTGTTGCGGTTTTACATCAGCAGGCTTTTATGTCGACACATGCCAACCCGGTATAAAACCGCTTGAATAGAGAAATTTTTATGAAAATGATTTTGCGCGTTGTGACTTTACTTGTTGTTTCTTTCTGTTCCCTCTCCGGCTACGCCGCTGAGCAAAGCCGCGAAGAGACAGAAAATGTTTTATCCAAAGTCAGCGATTTCTCTTTGGGAATGAATGGGTTTGTTGGTATTGGCAGCGTTGGCGAGACCGAGCTAATAAGAATCCTAACCTATCAGGATGCGGGGGACATTTTCTTGCGTATTGCCAAAAATCCGCAGGCAACGCCAGAAGCCAAACTTTATGCTGCCTGTGGCTTAAAAAAACTAAATAACAACAACGGCGAAGCCGATTTCGCCCAAGAGTGGGATAAACCGGTTTCGGTATTGAAAGGGGATATTTTAAGGACAGAAAAGTTTAAAGAGGTCTATTTCAATATCTTAAAACATGGCTGCTGGTGAATGTATTAATTCCCCTTAATCCGCCGGATGGGATTTACTGCCTCTGGCCTCAAGGCACCGCGCAGTGTCTGGCTTTTTCTGCCACCGCACCATTGCTCAAATTGTCACCGAAACTTCCCGCGATCTCTTATCCTCGTTATGGCATAA
>RCUM01000438.1_pt1 | contig 24851 bp, 17 predicted proteins | sample 2166141 | NCBI WGS metagenome assembly RCUM01 (sample SAMN09932756, study PRJNA488358) | compost metagenome | isolation source: compost soil in crotonic acid-enriched | place: Germany: Experimental Botanical Garden
TAATTTGAATAACGTTTCCGGCCAGCAGGTGCGCACCCGTGCCGAGAACTATGTGCTGGGCCAGGCAAACGACGTCTTGCAGCAGCAAGCTCAGGAACTGTTGTCGCCGCTGGGCACCGCCAAACTGTCGCTGATGGTGTCCAATCAGGGGGATTTTGCCGGCAGCAGCGGCCAGCTGTTCAGCCCGTTGTATGACGTAAACGGCTTGCTGACCTACAGCCAGCTCGGTCTTTTGCGGCAAAACGACGGTTCGCTGGGCAACCTGGGGATCGGGCAACGCTGGGTCGCCGGGGATTGGCTGCTGGGCTACAACACGGTGCTCGACAGCGATTTTGAGCGCCGGCACAATCGCGCCAGCGTGGGTGCGGAGGCCTGGGGCGATTTTCTGCGTTTCTCCGCCAACTATTACTATCCGCTGTCGGCGCTGGCGCAGCAAAAAAACGACGCGGTGTTCCTCAGCCGCCCGGCGAGCGGCTATGACGTGACCACCCAAGGCTACCTGCCGTTTTACCGCCAGATTGGCGGTTCTCTCAGCTACGAGCAGTACTGGGGGGATAATGTCGATCTGTTCGGCAGCGGTAAAAAACAAAACGATCCGCGCGCCATGCAGTTTGGGCTGAATTACACGCCGGTGCCGCTGGTGACGGTGAAAGCGCTGCACAAGATGGGCGAAGGCGGGGTGAGCCAGGAACAGGTTGAGCTGGCGCTGAGTTACCGGCTCGGCGTGCCGCTGGTGAAACAGATATCGCCGGAGTATGTTGCGCAGGCCAAGTCGCTGCGCGGTAGCCGCTACGACAATATCGAACGCAAAAATATCCCGGTGCTGGCGTTCCGGCAACGCAAAACGTTGCAGGTATTTTTGGCTACGCCGCCCTGGCGCCTGCACGAAGGGGAGACGCTGCCGCTGGTGCTGGAAATTAAAGCGACCAACAAAATCGCCCGTGTCAGTTGGCAAGGTGATACCCAGGCTCTGAGTCTGACGCCACCGCAAAACGGCAACGATCCGCATGGCTGGAGCCTGATTGTGCCAAAGTGGGATGAGACCCCGGGCGCAAGCAACAGTTACCGTTTATCGGTCACGCTGGAGGACGATAAGCACCAATTGGTCACCTCCAACTGGATTGACCTGCAGGTGACGCCGCCGCTGACGCTGGCTGCCGGCGCCGACGAGGGGTTACCGCCGGCGAAAACCTTGCAAACGCCGGCAATACCGGCGCAGACCGGGCCATTGAACGGCGGCGATTAACCGTTTTTGCCCTGCAACACCCAGACGGCTGCTTCAACGCGCGATTTCAGCTTCATTTTTTTCAGCAGGTGTTTGACGTGGACCTTGACGGTACTCTCGGTGATCGTCAGCCTGCGGGCGATCATTTTGTTCGGCAGGCCCTGGGCGATCAGTTTCAGAATATCGCGTTCACGCGGCGTCAGTTGCTGGATATCGCGTTCGGCGTTGGGGCGGTTCTCACGCAGGCTGGCGGCCAGGACCGGCGTCAGGGCTTCGCTTAACACCATCTGGCCCGCAGCCGCCTGATGCATGGCCTTCAGCAGATCTTCCGGCTCCATGTCTTTCAGCAGGTAGCCGTCTGCGCCGCGTTTCAGCGCGTTGACCACATCATCTTCTTGATTTGAAACGCTAAACACCACGATACGGCCGGAGAGCGCGGTCATGCGCAGGCGATCCAGCGTTTCCAGCCCGTTGATGCCAGGCATGTTCAGATCGAGCAGGATCAGGTCCGGGTCGTGCTTTTCAGCCAGCGTGACGCCCTGCTCGCCATTGCCGGCTTCGGCAATCACCTGCAGGCGTGGATCCATGCCGATCAACTGCTTTACGCCGTTGCGCAGCATCGGATGGTCGTCGATCAGTAAAATGGTGGCGGCGGTTTCAGTCGTCATGGTTTCTCCCATTAATCAATGGCGTGGTTGTCCGGTTTGAATACCACCCGGACTTCAGTGCCGCCGCCGCTGCAGGGTAAAATCTCGCAGTGGCCGTGCAGGCTTTTGGCGCGATCGCGCATAATTATCAGGCCATAGTGGTCGGGGCGAGCGGTCTCTTCCGGCAGCCCGCGCCCGTTATCGCAGACGCTCAGGGTAACTTCACCGCGTCGATTGACCACCTGAATGCTCACCCGGCTGGCCTGGGCATGTTTGTGAATGTTGCTTAACGCTTCGCGGGCAATCTGCAACAGGTGAATGGCCTGATAAGAAGGCACCGTGCGTGGCGTCAATTGGTAGTCGAGATCAATGGCGACACCGAGCCGCTGGCTAAACTCCTGTACCGTCGACTGCAGCGCCGCCAGCAGCCCCGGTTCGGTCAGCCGCAGGCGGAAGGTGGTCAGCAGTTCGCGCAGTTGGCGGTAGGCGATGTTCAGCTCTTCGCGCATCTGCTGCACCAGCGCCAGGTTGGCGGGCGAGAGTTGCGCACCCTGCATTTGCAGGCAACCGGTCTGCATTTTCAGGCACGACAGCGACTGGGCAATGGAGTCATGCAGCTCGCGCGCAATCGCTGCGCGTTCTTCCATCAGCATTAGCTGTTGCTGGTGATCCACCTGGCGTTCAATCGCCAACACGCTGGTCAGCTGTTCAACCAGCGTGTTGATCAACTGGCGATGATCGTCATTCAGCGGCCGTTGCGGCGAATGTTGTGCGACGATCACCCCGTAATCCCCCAGTTTGTCGCTTAAACTCCAACTCAGGGAAGGGTGATGGGCGTGTTGTTGGCCGTCATCGTTCAGGCAGGCGCTACAGACCGGGTTGGTGCAATATTCCGGCCGTAGCGGCAGGTTACCGCTCAATTGCACAAATTGTTCCTGGCTGTTGTTTTCGTACAGGCGTACCTGAATGGCGCGCAGCGGCGTCAGGGTCTGCAACTGATTAAGTATCGGCGTCAGGCGGCTGCACAGCGGCTCATTGCCGTGCAACTGGCGGCTGGCTCGATAGAGAAAGCTCAGTACCTGATTTTTTTGTTGCAGATCGGCGGTTTTTTCCGCCACCCGTTGTTCCAGCCCGTTGTACATGGCGGAAAGCTCATCGGACATCCTGTTCAACGCGCCGCCGAGCGAGGCCATTTCATCCTGGTGGCCCCGTTGGGCAAAGCGCCGGCTGAAATCGCCGCGGCCCGCCGACAGCGCCATCGCCACCAATTGCCGCCACGGATGCAGCAGGCGGTTGCGCAGGTAACAGATGGTGCCGACCAGCAAGAGCAGCGTCAGAGCGATAAATCCCACCTGTACCAGCGTCACCATCAACAGCCGCCGTTCGGTCTGGCGGTCTATGCCGGAAACCAGCTTATCCAGCAGAGTGACGAAATGCGCAACCTGGGGGGCAGCATCGGCCGGCTGCCGGGCCTGACGCAGTTGCGGTAGCAGGGTGAGCTGCCAATAGTCATGCAGCGTCTGAAATTGTTCCGTCAGCGCTTCCTGTTCCACCGAGCGCCGAAGATCGGGGTTGTCTTGATCCTGATCCAGTTCGCGCACCAGCGCTTCGCTGCGTGCATCCAACGGAACCTGCGACAGCAGACGATAACTCTGCATACGCAACGAACCGGCTTTGTTGATGGCGTGCGCGTTGCCCTGAATGCTTTGCGACATCCAGGCAGAAATGCCCATGCCGGCAATGCCCAAGATGCCCAGCAGTATCATCAGTACGGCGACCTGGTTAACGATGGAAAGTGGAGCCAACAGGCGTTTCATGTTGCTTGGATCCCCGGCGGTAGAGCATGGCAACGGCTGGAAACCCGAGGGCGAAAGCAGGCGGTGCCAGCGAAGGCGGTAACGATTCAGCGTTATTTTTCCTCATACTTGCACATAACCCCATACCTCTAACTAAGTACCCATTAGTTTCCGTTCGCGACTGCGGGCGGGCGACAGGGGCTGGAGATTTATATCAACTCATTGATTCGTGGTTGTTTTAACTGGTATGGCAGTTTACTCATAAAGGGATGCCGGCACTTTTCCAGCGTATGACTACCTGCATCCGGGTTGATTTACATCAACTTTACTCGCGAGAGGGGCACCTAGGGTGTGCGGAGTTATCACCCTGTCTCTGAGGTTTTTATGTCGCAATCTGCAATGTCATCATCAAAAAAAACAGGTGCGGTTATTCAGAACTGGCAACCTGAGGACACCGAGTTCTGGCAACAGCGTGGTCAGGCGATTGCCAGTCGCAACCTGTGGATTTCCGTTCCTTGCCTGCTATTGGCTTTCTGCGTCTGGATGCTGTTCAGCGCGGTTGCGGTCAATCTGAACAAGGTCGGTTTCAATTTCACTACCGACCAACTTTTTTTGCTCACCGCGCTGCCTTCCGTTTCGGGCGCCATCCTGCGCGTGCCTTATTCGTTCGTGATCCCGATGTTCGGCGGCCGCCGCTGGACGGCAATCAGCACCTGTTTCCTGCTGGTGCCCTGCCTGTGGTTGGGGATGGCGGTTCAGGATACCTCCACGACCTACGGCATTTTTGTGATTATCTCTCTGCTGTGCGGTTTCGGCGGTGCCAACTTTGCCTCCAGTATGGCCAACATCAGCTTCTTCTTCCCGAAGGCCAGACAGGGTGGAGCGTTAGGCTTGAATGGCGGGCTGGGCAATCTGGGCGTCAGCGTGATGCAATTGGTGGCTCCGCTGGCGATCTCCATCGCCATGTTCGGCGCATTTGGCGGTACCGGCCAGGCACAGCCGGACGGCAGCCAGCTGTGGCTGGAGAACGCCGCCTGGATCTGGCTACCTTTCCTGCTGATCGCCACGTTGGCGGCCTGGTTCGGCATGAACGACCTGGCAGCGTCGAAGGCCTCGCTCAGCCAACAACTGCCGGTGCTCAAACGTGGCCATCTGTGGGTGCTGAGCCTGCTGTATCTTGCCACCTTCGGGTCTTTCATCGGTTTTTCCGCCGGCTTCGCCATGCTGTCGAAGACGCAGTTTCCGGACGTGGTGATCCTGCACTATGCTTTCTTCGGCCCGTTCCTCGGCGCCCTGGCGCGGCCGGTAGGCGGTGCGCTTTCCGATCGGTTTGGCGGTATTCGCGTCACGCTGATTAACTTTGTGTTGATGGCGCTGTTTGCCGCGCTGTTGTTCCTGGCCTTGCCGGGGGCGGGGCATACGGGCTCATTTATTGCCTTTTACGGCATCTTTATGTTGTTGTTCCTTACGGCCGGTTTAGGTAGCGGTTCGACCTTCCAGATGATCGCCGTGATCTTCCGTAAAATTACCGTTGATCGCGTTAAGGCGCGTGGCGGCAGCGACGAAAGCGCACAGCGTGAAGCTGTCACCGATTCCGCAGCGGCGCTGGGCTTCATCTCGGCGATTGGTGCCATTGGCGGTTTCTTTATTCCGAAAGCCTTCGGCACTTCCCTGGCGCTGACCGGTTCACCGGCGGGCGCGATGAAAATTTTCCTGGTGTTCTACCTGTTATGCGTGGCGATCACCTGGGCCGTGTACGGTCGTAAAAAAATGGCCTGATGCTGTCCGTTCCTCCCCGCCAGGGGAGGGACTGTTTCTTTCCCTCACCATGTCGTCCTTTTTTCCGCAGTGAAATTTCCCGTCTTTAGGCAATATTCTTATTTGCGCATGCTGAATTTTCCTTTGTTTATAGGCGCATCTCTCAATTCATGTTTTTTTATGAACAATATCCCGTGTTATTACTCTTGGTGCATTTTGCATTTCATTGTCGGATTTTTTACAGAAATAAAGCATGCCGGCGACATAGCCTGTTATGATGAATGACATAACTCTTCATTATTTGGCTGACGTGGAGTCAAATTTAAAATATGTCTTTGTATTTGATGCTGTGTGTCAACGAACGATTAAATCAGATAACTCTCATTCTGTTTTTGCTGGCTTTTTGTAGGCTATCTGGCAATCGGATTAGGTAGAAAAGCAGGTGATACTTATCTGCCTGAAGGTGAAATTTCACAATTTCACTTAACCAACAAAGTGATAACATATATTAATTTTTTGTTTTAAATCAGTCTTTTGGCTGGTTTTTGTTGCCGGTGACCATGATGAGAAACCATGTTACCAACAGGGAAAAAGTAACATTCAGAGAATCGAATTCTCGCTATTCGAGATGATGTAAAAAATGAAATCAGCAATTTTTTATAAAAATAAACATCTACTGAATGCAACCTGTTGAGTTTACATTTAATTTCTTGAACATTTTTTCATATTTCTATACAAAGTGTGCAGGACAGGCACGTTAAGGAAATTAAAAGTGAATCTTGATAAAAGAATAAAGATTAGGAATCTAGATGTTCTGACACCTTCCCGGGAAAAATTCCGCCTGCGTTGGAAGGAGTATCAGATACTTTCACTTCTGGTCGCCAGATCCCCTGAACTGGTTAGTCGTACGGAAATTATAGAAAATATATGGAAAGGAACTTATTGTTCAGATTCGACGATAAATCAAACAATTAAATCAATTCGTCAAAAGATCGGTGATGTCGAACATACGCTTATCAGAACGATTCCCCGCCTGGGCTATAAGGTGGAAAACAAGGCCGCGTTTCACTTTATATCGGAGGAAGATGAATATGTCGCCGATGAAATATGGAACGTTCCCGGGGATATTAGCGAAGAATCTCAAGCGGAAATTTCTGAAAATGTAAATAAAGATGATGAAATTAATGCGGAGACAATAGATACGCAGACGGAAGAGATTACGACTTCCGCGCCTTCTAAGGCTCCAGCATCGCTGAAAAATACAACAATAAAAAATAAAACGCCTGTATTAGCGGGTTTTTTCTCCGTTCCCGCCGTCAGAGTGGTGAAGTACCTGTCGGTGTTTGTGTCGCTATTGATTATTTCACATTTTTCCTATGTGCTGGGGAACCAAACTCGTCCGCCGATTATCAATGATATACAAAACAATACCCGCGTTGTGCTTACTCTGACGCTGAACAACCCCCAGGCTGACAATCCGCAAACGCTGCTTTGCCTGTATCAGGGGGAAAGTCTGGCGCAGGCGACCATCGAGTGCGTCGATCCCAAGCAGGGGCAGTTGAAACATCCAGTGAAATACGAGGTTTCCGAGGTCAAGGGTAAAGGTAAGATTAATCTTATTCTCCCGAATAAAACCATGCAATATCAGGTCGCTTACGAAATTAAAAATTAGCCTGCGATGACATTTCATCTTTCCCCATAATTTTACATTCGGCAAATATTGTTATTTCATTATTTGTTATTTGAAAGCGTGGGCTGATTTGTCCAGTCTGGTTTCCATGATTTAACGCGTATTAAGCGTCTCGCCTCAACTCTGCGGCGAGAATTAATGGAAAACTTGGCTGAGTGACAAATTATGGATAAGCGTAAAGTAGCTATCATCGGCGGTTCCGGTTTTATCGGAACGCGTTTGGTTAAGCGCCTGAGTGCGCGTAACGATCTGACTTTGACGATCGTGGACAAGAAACAGAGCGAACATTTCCCGGAGCTCTATCAGTTTGGCGATGTAACCCAGCCGCAGACCTTGCTGCAGCCACTGGCGGGGTGTGATGCCGTGATTAATCTTGCGGCAGAGCATCAGGATAATGTCGATCCGATCTCGCTGTATTATCAGGTTAATGTCGAGGGTGCGCGTAATGTTTGCATGACGGCCTCTTCGCTGAACATTAGACAGATTATCTTTACCTCATCCGTGGCGGTCTACGGGTTCGTTACCCAGGAAACCGGTGAAGAAGGGCGTTTTGAACCCTTTAACCATTACGGTAAATCCAAGCTGGAAGCGGAGTATGTCTACGAAGCCTGGCGCAAGGCCGACGGTGACAATAAGTTGACCATTATCCGTCCGACCGTGGTATTCGGCGAAAATAATCGCGGCAACGTTTATAACCTGTTCCGTCAGATCGCCAGCGGCCGTTTCGTAATGATTGGCAGCGGCAATAATATGAAATCCATGGCTTATGTCGAGAATATTGCAGCCAGGCTGGAGTATGCGCTGGATCAGCAGGCCAGTTATCAGGTCAGCAATTATGTTGATAAACCGGATTTCACCATGAACCAACTGGTCGACGTTATTTCGTCTTCCCTGGGCAGAGAGAATAAGACTATTCGCATTCCTTATATATTCGGGATCTGCGGTGCGACGGCATTGGATGTGGTGAGTAAAATAAGTCACCGTAAATTCCCGATTAGCCGGGTTAGGGTGCAAAAATTCTGCGCCAGAACGCAATTTAAAAGCAATGTGCAAAATGATTTCGAAGCGCCGATTGATCTTAATTTGGCAATCGAAAGAACTATTAAACATGAATTTTCCTAGAGATATATATCTCGCACGCTAACGTTTTTTATTTTTCGGATAAATCCGTACTTAACAGGATGAGCGGATGCTGACCTATATCCTGGGGATGTCAATTTTGTTTTTGTTAATAGCGCATTGGGAGCTGTAACTCAAGGGCGGTAGCGTGCTTATTCGCTGGAGGAACAATGTTATATCAACTGAGCATGATATTTATTTTGGCGGTGACGCTGGTGGTTATTGCCCGCCGTGCTGCGCTGGCGGTGGGATTAGTGGATAAACCCAATGCCCGCAAGCGTCATCAGGGCCATATACCGCTGGTTGGCGGTATCGCCATTACCCTCACCATTATGCTGGTGACGCTTTGGCAACCGGAATGGTTGCCGCACAGCAATATCTATCTGTTGTGCGTTACGGCGCTGGTGGTGTTGGGTGTGCTTGACGACCGTTTTGATCTGCCTGTGGCGCCGCGCGTCATTGTGCAGGGAGGGATCGCGCTGGCGATGATGCTGGCGGCAGGGATGCAACTTACTTCCTTTGGCTACTTGTGGGGCCATCAGGAGCTGATGCTGGGTTACGTCGCTTTACTGATCACGCCGCTGGCGGTATGGGGAGCGATCAACGCCTATAACATGGTTGACGGCATCGACGGTCAGCTTGGCGCGCTGTCCTGCGTCACCTTTACGGCCCTGGCCATTCTGTTTGGTCTGTCGGGGCAAGACGCACTGGCGATGTGGTGCCTGGGCCTGATTGCGGCATTGGCGGCCTATCTGTTGTTCAACCTCAGCATGTTTGGCGCGCGCAACAAGATTTTCATGGGCGATGCCGGCAGCATGGTGATCGGCTTCAGCGTGCTGTGGCTGCTGATTGTCGCCACCCAGGGCCAGGACGCCGTCATGCGGCCAGTGACCGCGCTGTGGTTGATCGCCATCCCGCTGATGGACATGGTGACGGTAATGGTGCGCCGATTGCTGCGCCGCCAGAGCCCGTTCAAGGCCGGTCGCGATCACTTGCATCACATCCTGATGCGGCGTGGCCTCAATGCGCGCCAGGCGCTGGGTATGAGCTGCATGCTGGCCGTGACGCTGGCCTGCGTCGGGATCTGCAGCGAAGTCCTGCAGTTGCCGGACCAACGGATGCTGGTGGCTTTTGTACTCTGCTTCTTCGGTTACTTTGCCATGCTGCATGAACCGCGCCAGGCACCTATTTTTACCGATAACCCTACCGCCGATCGTTAATCCTCCCACGGGCCGCAACGGCGGCCCGTTTTTTCACGGTACTGTCATGAACCTTCACTTACCTCATTTGATGCCGCTGGTGCTGTCCACCGCGCTGCTTAGCGGTTGTACGACGTTTCCAGGTTCGCACCTGCCTACTCATGGGAAAGCCAAAGTCACCCAGCAGGATGAAGACTTCGATTTGGATAAGCAGGTCCAGGTGTATCGCGTAACGCCGATGCTGCTGGAAAAAATGCGCCGCGTGGAGCCGGTAGCCCGGCCAAACCCGGCGCTGGACCAGCGCCTGCAGAGCTACCAATATCGCATCGGCGTCGGCGACGTGCTGAACGTCACCGTTTGGGACCATCCGGAACTGACGACGCCCGCCGGGCAATACCGCAGCGCCAGCGATACCGGCAACTGGGTACATGCCGACGGGGCGATTTTCTACCCGTATATCGGCCGGGTGCAGGTGGTGGGAAAAACCGTCACCGAAGTGCGCAAGCAGATAGCCAACCGGCTGGCGGACTATGTTGAAAGCCCGCAGGTTGACGTCAGCATTGCCGCTTTCCGCTCGCAGAAAGTGTATGTGACCGGCGAAGTAAAAACCTCGGGACAACAGGCAGTGACCAACGTGCCGCTGACCATTCTTGATGCGATCAATGCCGCCGGCGGCCTGACGGATAACGCCGACTGGCGCAACGTGGTGCTGACTCATCAGGGCAAGGAACAGCCGATTTCCCTGCAGGCGCTGATGCAGCGCGGCGATACCGGCCAGAACCAACTGCTGCAGCCGGGCGACATTCTGTATGTGCCGCGCAATGACGAGTTGAAGGTGTTTGTGATGGGTGAGGTCGGTAAACAGGCGACGCTGAAAATGGACCGCAGCGGCATGACCTTGACGGAGGCGTTGGGCAGTTCAGAGGGCATCAGCCAGACGGTGGCCGATGCCACCGGCGTGTTCGTGATCCGCCCGAACGGCGGCAAACAGCCGCAGCGGCTGGCGTCGCTGTACCAGTTCGACCTGTCTGATGCCGCCGCACTGGCGATGGGTACGGAATTCCAACTGGAACCTTACGACGTGGTGTACGTCACCGCAGCGCCTATTGCGCGCTGGAACCGTTTGATAAGCCAGTTGGTGCCGACGATTTCCAGCTTTAACGACCTCAGTGAGGCCACGTTGCGGGTACGTAACTGGTAACCCCGCAACGCTGACTTAAGGAACACCGATGATGAAGAACAACGCAATGCCGATCGTGATGGCCGAGCAGGACGAAAAACTGGAATGGGAGCGGCTGATTGGCCCGCTGTGGGATAACCGCTGGCGCATTTTGCTGGTGACCGGCGTCGCCGGCGCTCTGGGTTGCGCCTATGCCCTGATGGCGACGCCGATCTATCAGGCGACCGCACTGGTTCAGGTGGAAAAGCAGCTTTCGGGTGATTCGCTGCTGCGCGAGACGCTGGACAACTCGCTCGGGTCGGCCGGGCAGAATTCGGCGACGCAGGATGAGGTTTCGCTGGCGAAATCACGTTACGTGATTGGCAAAACCGTGGACGATCTCGGTTTGACGGTGCGCATCAGCCCGGATTACTTTCCGCTGTTCGGCAAGGGGCTGGCCCGCCTGAGCGGCGAACCGCCACCGGTACTGCTCATCTCAGGGATGACGGTGCCGGCGGCGATGCAGGGCCAGGAACTGACCCTGACCGTGCAGGATAAGCAACGTTATAGCCTGAGCCATGATGGGAAGAACTTGTTCAGCGGCACCGTGGGGCAACCGCTGAAGCAGGGCGCCTGGGCGATGAACGTCACTGCGCTGGAGGCATTGCCGGGCACCGAGTTTAGCGTGGTCAACGTGCCGCGCCAGCAGGCGGTGGACGATCTTCGCAACCTGCTTGACGTTGCTCCTGGCGGCAAGGAAAGCGGCATTATGACGTTCAACCTGGCCGGCGAGGATCCGCAGCGCGCCGAAGCGGTGCTCAAGAGCATCACCGATAACTATCTGCAACAGAATGTGGATCGCAAAACCGAGGAAGCGCAGCGCATGCTGGCTTTCCTGCACGAACAGCTGCCGCGCACCCAGACGTCGCTCAACAACGCCGAGAATCAGCTCAACCAGTTCCGTCAGCAGAACGATTCGGTGGACCTGACGCTGGAAGCCAAATCGGTGCTGGATACTCAGGTTCAGTTGGAGGCCCAGTTGAATGAGCTGACCTTCAAAGAAGCGGAAATCTCCAAGCTCTATACCCGCGAGCATCCGGCCTATCGCGCACTGCTGGAAAAACGCGCCACGCTGGAGGCGGAAAAGGCGCGGCTCGGCAAACAGGTGCAGACGTTGCCGAAAACGCAGCAGGAAATTCTGCGTCTGACCCGTGATGTGCAGGTGGATCAGCAGGTATACATGCAACTGATGAACAAGCAGCAGGAATTGAGCATCAGCAAAGCGGGCACCGTGGGCAATATCCGCATTATCGATGAGGCGGAAAGCGGCCTGCGGCCGGTAAAACCGCAAAAAGCGATGATCGTGTTCTTCGCTCTGTTGCTGGGGGGCGTGCTGTCGGCGTCGGTCGTGGTATTGCGCGCGGCGCTTCAACACGGCGTCAGTGACACCGAGGCGTTGGAAAAGCGCGGTATCAATGTGTATGCCACTGTGCCGCTGTCGCCCTGGCAGCAAAAGCGTAACCGCACTCAACAGCAGCTACTGGTCAAAAACGGCGGTGACAAGCTGCCGATCCTGGCCAAGGAAGAGCCGGGTGATTTGTCCGTCGAGGCGATCCGCAGCCTGCGCACCAGTTTGCATTTCGCCATGATGGAGGCCAAAAACAACATCCTGATGGTCTCCGGCGCCAGCCCCGCCAGCGGTAAAAGCTTTACCAGCACCAATCTGGCGGTGGTGATCGCCGAAGCGGGCCAGCGGGTGTTACTGATCGATGCAGACATGCGCAAAGGATTCCTGCACCGCTGGTTCAGCAACGGTGCCAAGGGCGGCTTGTCGGACATGTTGTCCGGGTTGATTGCACCAGACCAGTCGGTGAAGAAAACCGCTATCGCCAATCTGGATTTTGTGCCGCGTGGCCAGGTGCCGCCGAATCCGTCTGAACTGCTGATGCACCAGCGTTTTGCCGATTTCCTGCAGTGGGCAGGGCAGCACTACGATTTGGTGCTGATCGATACGCCGCCGGTGCTGGCGGTGACCGATGCCGCCATCGTGGGGCACCATGTCGGTACCGCGCTGATGGTGGTGCGTTTTGAGGTCGATACCCTCCGGCAGATCGAAACCAGCATTCGTCGTTTCGAACAGAACGGCGTGGCCATTAAAGGGGTGATCCTGAATGGCATGGTGAAAAAAACCGCCACCGACGCCGGCTATTACGCCTTTGCTTATCCTAGCCACCAGGAAAAGGTGTAGTCGCGCATGAAAGCGATGCTGATGAACTCCCTGTGGCTGATGTTGGAACGGATATCGCTAAGCCTTTCGGGGATTTTCGTTTCGGTGTACGTGGCGCGTTATCTGGGGCCGGCGCAATACGGGTTGATTAACTATCTGCTGTCGGTGATCGCCATTGCCGTACCGCTGGTGCAACTGGGGGCGGATGCGGTGTTGTTTAACCGCGTCGCCAGGCGGCGGCGCAGCGGCATCCGGCTGATGGTCGCCTCCATGCGCCTGCGGCGCCAGCTTTTTGCGCTGATCGCCGTGCCGCTGATGGCCTGGGCAGTGCTGACGCAGGATCGCACCAGCCAGATCATGATGTTGTTGATGCTCATCAGCGCGTATTTTTCCATTCAGGACGTCTACAAGATTTATTACGACGCCCTGTTGAAATCGAAGCTGAACACGCTGATCAACAACCTGGCTCTGTTGTTGTCAATCGTTCTGCGGCTGGCGTTGGTGCATGCCAAACTGCCGCTGGAGTGGTTTGCCGTGCCGTACGTTTTTAGCAGCCTGATCCCGTACGCAGTACGCTGGGTGCTTTTTCGCCGCGAGCAGGGCGGTATGCGGACGATCAGTGGGCGTCACAAACGGCGCTACGGCCGCTATCTGTTAAAGGTGGGTTTGCCGCTGGCGGTCTCCGGGCTGTCGATCGTCATCTACACGCGTATCGATCAGATCATGCTCGGCAACGTTCTGGGCGAGCACAGCGTCGGGTTGTACAGCGCAGCGATTACCCTGAGCCAGGGATGGATATTTGTGCCGATTGCGCTGATCACCTCGATGATGCCGAGCGTGGCGAATGCCCGAACGCAAGGCGAACAGGAAGGGCGCATCCGGCTGCTGTATTTGGTGGTGTTGTTGCTGTCTATGCCGGTGATTTTGCTGCTGTCGATGTTCCCCGGCCCGATCGTGGCGCTGATGTTTGGCGACAGCTACCGCGAAACCGCCACTATTTTGGCGCTGTGTTCGGTAACGTCGTTGTTCTCGGTGATGGGCACCGTGTCCTATCGGGCGATAGTGCTGTTTGGCGGCTATCGATTCATAGCGATAAAAATGCCGTTGGCCGCGTTGGCCAACGTGCTGATGAATCTGGTGTTGATACCGCATTACGGCTTGGTGGGCGCTGCGGTTTCAACCCTGATAACGGAGTTTATTTCATTCTTTGTACTTAACGGCTTCTTCAGGAGAGGACAAATTACGCGGTTGCAGGTGACCTGCTACCGTTGTTTACCTCAGTTAATAGGGAAGGTGCGAGAAATTTATGTTAAATAACCTGGTGAAGGGTTTTTACCGCAATATGCCCGATGCGCTATATCATCAGTTAAAATACGCCCTGTTTTTTCGGAAAATACCGCATCTGGCTCAGCCGAGGCGGTATAGTGAAAAATTAATGCGCAGGAAGATCTATCCGCTGGCGATATATACTCAACTGTCCGACAAGTATCGGGTGCGCGATTATATTGAAAAGCTGTGGGGGAAAGAATACCTGATTGAGCTTTATGCGCACGGCAATAAGTTAACCGAGGAAATGTATCAGGCATTACCCGATGCCTTCGTGATTAAGGCAAACCACGGCAGCGGTTATAACAAACTGGTGTTCGACAAAAGCCAAACCAGCTTCAATGAGTTACGGGTATTGACCAACAGCTGGCTGCGGCAGAGTTTTTATCAGGTTTACCGAGAGCGTCATTATAAGGATATTCCGCCGTGCATCATGGTCGAGAAAATGCTGCTGGAAGAGGGGAAAACGCCGAATGACATCAAAATCCACTGCTTTAACCAGGGGGGAGATATTCGGTTTTTCATCCAGATTGATTACCAGCGTTTTATCGATCATCGGCGGGACTTTTTTGACGCCGACTGGAACCGCACGGAGATCCGCATGGGCGTGCCAAACAGCGAGGTGCCGATGGATAAGCCGAGCCGGTTGGCGGATATGCTGCGCCTGGCGCGTCAAGTGGCGGAGCAGTTCTCTTATGTGCGCGTGGATTTTTATCAGGTGAATGAGCGTATCTATTTTGGCGAGTTGACGTTTACCCCGGGAGCGGGGTTGCAAAAACTGACGCCAGAAACCATTGAACAGGAGTGGGGCAGTTATTTTCAGGATTAATTAAATGACCGGTAGGCTGCGCGTATTTTAATCGCTGCAGGATGGGGGGGAATAACCGGGCAAGGATATGCTGGGATAACAAACTATTCCGCTGGCATTACCACTGTTTTGCCAGATGATAATATATTGTTGAGGTAGTAAATGGACTTATCAATTGTCATGCCCGCTTTTAATAATTCAGCCAGTCTGGCCGCTACATTAGTCCGTATGACGAACGCCTGTTCAGGGTTCGATTATGAAATTATTGTGGTTGATGATGCGTCAGAACCCGAAGAGCTGGAGAAAATGCGCAGCCTGTTGGCCGCCAATCGTCGCGCGCGCTTACATGAAAATAAAGTGCGCAGCAATACGGCAGCATCCTGCAATACCGGTTTTCTCTTGGCGCGTGCGGACGTGGTTTTCTTTCTGGAACCGGAAGATTCCTTCAGCACCAATTATATTATTCGCCGCCTGAAACGCCACCAGGATACCCGGCTGGACATTATTTTCGGCAATTACAGTACGGTGAATGACAAGAATATCCGCAGTTACCGGTTTGATTACAAAGAAGGGTCGACAGGTGCGGACTTTTTATTTCTCGATATGGGCGATATCCGCACTTCTGCCATCAGCCTGCGTAAAAAAGATGACCGGCGTTTTTTGTTTCCCGAGTTTCTTTACAAGTATCAGGACTGGGGATTTTTGGTCAATGCCACCAATCTGGGGGCCAGGGTGGCTTTTGACGAAGGGCGAGGGGTGTTCATCCGTTGCGGCGATGCCGAGACGGATCGCAGCCGGATGAACATCGACGCCAGCGAACAGTTTATTGATGCTTACCTGAACGCCAGCGGCCGTTATATCAGCGGGTTTGCCTGCAAGCACCTGCTGGATTCGCTCTACAGCGAGAATCTGCAGGCGTTCACCTATTACTCATCGCGCACGGAGCACCACGCCCTGAGCAGCAAGTTCAAGGCGATCAAACTGTACGGCGACTGCCTGGCCAAACTGGGGCTGTTTCCGTTAGGGGGGCGCCTGTTGCGCACAGCCCGTGAGGGATTCCGGAGATGACATGCAGCAACGGAAAGTAGCGATTGTGATTGAGAACATCGCCGAAAAGGGCGGTACCGAGCGGGTGGCCAGCAGTCTGGCCAACGCACTGTCGACGCGCCTGGGCCATCAGGTGGATCTGGTGTCCATCAGCGGCGATAGGGCGTTTTACCCGCTTGAACCCGGGGTGAGGTTACGCTTTATGGCCGGCAGAACGCTGCTGTGGCCCTGGCGGCTGGCGCGGTTTCTGCGGCGCGGCCGCTATGACGTGATAGTCACCGTTTCGATGGGCAAACTCTCGTCGATCATGGTGCCGTACCTGCGGTTGTTGTGCCCGCACAGCCGGCTGTTGCTGAGCGAGCACGTCAGCTTCCACCAGTATGCCTGGCCGATGAAGTGGCTGAAGGTGTTGGTCTACCGGCTGGGCGACCACACCGTGCTGCTGACCAAGAAAGATCTGGCCACCATCAGCCGCTGGGTGCCCGAGCATAAATGCCGGGTGATCGAGAACGTTTCACCGTTCCCGATACAACCGCCGCAGCAGGAGCCGTTGCCGGTGGCGTTGGCGGTTGGGCGGCTGTGTTACCAGAAAGGCTTTGACCGCTTGATCGCGGCCTGGCAGCGGGCGGCGCCGCAAACGGCGGGCTGGCAGTTGCATATCGTTGGCGATGGCCCGGATCGCGCCGCATTGCAGCAGCAAATCGATGCCGCCGGCCTTGGCGAACAGGTGAAGTTGTTGCCGGCGACCCCGGACATCGCCAGCCATTATCGCCAGGCCGGGATGCTGTTGATGACGTCCCGCTATGAAGGCTTGCCGATGGTGCTGATTGAGGCGATGAGCTTTGGCCTGCCGCTGGTGGCGTTTGATTGCCAGACCGGCCCCGCCGAACTGATTGAAGATGGCGGCAACGGTTATCTGGTGCCGGAAGGCGATCTCGACGCCTTTAGCCAACGCATCCAGGCGCTGATCGCGGACGGCGAGCTGCGTAAACGTTTCTCGCAGCACTCGCTGGAGCGGGCGCAACAGTACATTCCCGAACGTATATATCCCCAATGGCAACAGCTTATGGCTGGAGGTTAAGATGGAAAAGGTGTCAGTAATCATGCCGGCATACAACGCAGGCGGTTTTATCAAAGAGTCGATCCTGGGCGTGTTGAACCAGACTTACCAGGATTATCATTTGTATGTGATCGACGACGCTTCGACGGACAACACGGCTGAAGTGGTTAAACCCTTCATTCACGATCGTCTGACCTATATTCGCAACAACACCAACCAGGGTGTGGCCGAAACCCGCAATATCGCCATTGAGGCGGCGCGCGGTGACTATATCGCCTTTTGCGACAGCGACGACGTCTGGCACGAAAACAAGCTGGCGCGCCAGGTCGGTATCCTGAAGACCAACCGTTACGACGTGGTGTGTTCGCACTATTACACCTTCGAAAATGATCCCGCGCAGGTGAAGAACTACCGTGGCGCCGGCGAGATCATCGCTTACAAGGACATGCTGAAAAGCAATTGGATCGGCAATCTGACCGGCATGTACAACCAGCGCCGGGTGGGCAAGGTCTACCAGAGCAAGGTGGGGCATGAGGATTACGTGATGTGGCTGTCGGTGCTTGAAAAAGCGCGCAACCATCTGGCGTATTGCATTCCCGAACCGCTGGCCTTTTACCGCCTTTCCGCCCAGTCGTTGTCCGGCAACAAAATCAAGGCGGCGGACTGGCAGTGGCAGATCTACCGCCGCCATCTGGGGCTGTCCTATCAGAAGTCCTGCTATCTGTTCTTTTCCTATTTGTACAGCGCAGTGATGAAACGCCAATGAACATCAGCAAGATCTCCTTCGCCTGCCTGTTGGCGGGCGCCGGGCTGGCCGCGCAGGCCCTGGCGGCTCCCTGCGGCGACAACCTGTTGGCTAACCCCGGCTTTGAGCAGGGCGGTGCGGGCTGGTCGCTGGCTTCCGCTGAGGTGGTGTCCGGCGGCCATACCGGCCAGGCCAGCCTGTTTTACCAGAATCACAACCCGGCCAACTATCACAACATGCTGCAGACGCTGTCGGTCAAAGCGGGCCAACAGCTGGCTTTCGGCACCTGGGTGCGCGGCGAGAACCTGAAGGGCAAGGGCGACAACCAGGGCGCCGGCGTATTTGTGGAAAGTTACGACGAGCAAGGGCGCTTTCTCGCGGGCAGCTACCCGCAGGGGGTGCTTGGCACCAGCGGCTGGCAACCGGTCACCGGCGACTTCAGCGTGCCGGCGCGGGCGGTGAAGGTGGTGCTGGGGGTTTATCTGCGTCGCGGTACGACCGGCAGCGCCTGGTTTGACGACGTTTACGTTTGCCGGCAGCCGGTTGCGCCGGCGCTCTACCAAATGCGCGCCGGCAATGGCGCGGCATCGAGTTTGATCGAAGTGGTGGATCCGCAACAGGTGCAAGTGGACAGCACGCTGGTCGACGGGAAAAGTGCCGCCGTGAAAAGCGACAGCCGCCGTTACCGCATCGAAGGGAAACAGCAGGTGGAGTTTGCGCTGCCTGCCGGCCTGGCCGCCGGAGAATACCGCCTGCAACAGCAGGTGACGGACGTGGCCACTCAGCGTAGCCAGCGCAGCGAGATGCCGATAAGCGTCGGCCGACCGCAACCGAAAGTGGCGCTGGATGCGCAGGGGTATACCCTGAAACAGGGTAAGCGTTTCTTCCCGCTCGGCATTTACATGTACGGCGAAATGGCGACGGACGAACATCTGGCACGCATCCGCGATGCCGGTTTCAACACCTTGCTGAATTACAACTATGGCACCGTGGGCGATCCGAACCGTTATTTCAGCAAAACGCAGCAGTATGGCCTGCAGGTGATTTTCTCGCTGAAAGACCTGTATCCCGGCACCCGATTCGCACCGGAAACCAAAATGAGTTACCCGCAACTGACGGCGAGCTACGTCGAAAAGTTCAAACATGAACCTAACCTGCTGGCCTGGTACATCAACGATGAACTGGGGCCGGAGTATGTGCCGCAGATTGAAGAAAAACACCTGCAGGTGAAACGGCTGGATCCGGATCACCTGACGTTCCAGGTGCTGGACAAAACCGGCACGCTCAACGCCTATTTCAACAGTTCGGACGTGCTGGCCAGCGATCCTTACCCGGTCGGCAGAGATGCCGATCTGACGCGCACCCTGGAATACACCCGTATCACCAGTCAGGTGGCGCGCCAGGTCAAGGGAGCCTGGCTGGTGATGCAGATCATGGATCACGCCGCTTACGCGCCCAAACGTAAAGCGCGCCAGCCTACCGAGGCGGAGATACGCAATCAGGCCTGGTTGGGCTTGATTGGCGGCGCAAAGGGCATCCTGTTTTATTCCTATACCGATTTGTTCTACAAGCGCCAACGCGGCGGCTTCAGCCAACAGGAGTTCGAGGCCATTTGGCGGGGCGTAGCCAGCGTGGCGCAGCAGATTGTCAGCTTTAACCCCTACCTGCTGTCCGGCGAAAGCCTCTTGCTGCAGGGCAACAATACCGCCATCCCGGCGCGGCTGTTTATCGACGGCGAGCGGGGCCTGGTGTTGATCGCCAACCCTTACTACCGGCCGATGTCGGCGCGCTTCGATCTGCCTGCGGGCTGGCAGGCGCAAGGGAAGGCGCAGATCGACGCGCAGCTGTCTTCGATGGGCAGCCTCGCGGTAGAAGTGCAACGTCAAACAGAAAAGAAAGGATAACCCAACATGAAAACCACCCTGAGCCTGATTATTCCGGTCTATAAGGTCGAGGCTTACATTGAGGCGTGTCTTTGCTCGGTGCTGCAACAGTTGCCTGATTGGGCGGAGGTGATCATTGTGGACGACGGCAGCCCGGACGACTCCATCGGCATTGCCGAAGAGGTGTTGTGCCGGTACCCGCAGTTGAAACCGCAGGTCAGCATCCTGCGGCAACCTAACCAGGGGCTGAGTGAGGCGCGCAACAGCGGCATTGCTCATGCCGAGGGGCAATATGTTGGTTTCCTGGACTCCGACGACGTGCTGCTGGAGGGGTATTTCAGCATTCTGGGCTGTCTGTTGGCGGATAACCCGCGGGCAGACATAGTGGCATTCAATGCCCAGCGATTTTCCGTGATGAACAACGGCAAAATCCAGCCGGACTGTACCCTGGCCGTCGTGCCCGGCAATGCCGCTCCGCAGGATCGCGACACGCATATGGCGCTGCTGGCGGACAGCTTTAATCGCAGCCTGTGGTTTGCCTGGGCGCGTATTTACCGCAAAACGTTATTCGACGAGTTGCGTTTCCCGCAGGGGCGCAATTTCGAGGATATTCAGTTAATCCCGCAGCTGTACCTGAAGGCGGAACGCATCGTGATGTGCGATACGCCGCTGGTGGGATACCGCGCCAACCCGAACGGCATTACGCGTGCGCCAAAGCGGCGCGATCTGGATGACCTGGATTACGCGATCGACGGTGCCGACAGTGGGCGACGTCAGGGGACGGGGAATGGGCTGTATTCGATTCTTTATGTCACCACGCTGAAGGCGCGTTTGCTGGTGGGGCTGGATTTTTTCGGGCTGCGCGACGCGCTGCGGGAAACCGGCGAACTGAAACGCCGTTACTCCGGTTTGCGTGCAGAAGAGCGCAAATTGTTGAGCAGCAAGAACCGGTTGTTCTATCGCAGCCCATTGGCTTATTACCTGATGGCCCGGCTCTATAGTCTGCGCGGATAGCGGCGCTGTCTTCACCCATTCCCGGATCGCGTAGGGGCGCCGCATGCGGTGCCCATGTTAAACGGGGCGAATGCATTCCCCCTATAGGTAGAACAAGACAATGGACATCAAAGTCAGCGTTATCATACCCACCTATGGCCGCAGCGAGCTGCTGGCGCGCGCCATTGACAGCGTGCTGGCGCAAACTCACCGCGCACTGGAGATCATCGTGGTGGATGACAACCCGGAAGGCGATGCGCACCGCCTGGCGACCCGTGAGCGCCTGGCCGGTTATATTGATAAGGGGCAGGTTATCTATTACCCGCGCCGGCATAACGGCGGCGGCGCGCTGGCGCGCAACAGTGGCATCCTGCGCTCAACGGGAGAGTACATCACTTTCCTGGATGACGACGATTACTACCATCCGCAGAAGATTGCCCACCAACTGGCGTTTATGCGCCAGGGCGATTATGACGTCAGCCTGTGCGATATGGATATTCTGAAGAACGGGCAGATTAATTCCGGGCATTATTACCGAGCCCGTTGCGACGGCCTGGAGGACTTTATGTTGGCCGGCGTGGCCTATACGCCGATGATCATGATGCGGCGCAGCACGGCGATTGCGGTGCGCGGCTTTTTCAACACCCCGCGCTACCAGGACCACATTTTCCTGTATCGGCTGCTGGCGGCCGGGGCGCGCATCGGCACATTGCATGAGCGCCTGGCGGTACACAATGACCATGACGGCGAACGCATCACCTCCAGCCCGAAAGGCATTATCGGTTATCGCAACAAAATGCAGTTCGAGCGGCGGCTGATGCCGCAGATATCGCCCCGGGCGCGCAAGGTCATGCGTTTGCGCCATACCTGTATCGATTCGCGAATCATTACCGACGGCAAGAGCCGACTGGCGGGGGTTGCCTACGGTCTGAAGGGCATTATCTACGTAAACAGCGGCCTGATGGCCGGGGTCTACATGAAAAACATCATCCGTAACCTGTTTTTCCGCGGCGTTCCCTTCTGAAGGGCCCGGCGTGACCTGCGGTGAATGGCGAACCCATCCAGAGGAAGATTATGCGCTTTGAACGTTCTACGGTGATCGGCAGCGTGCTGTTGTTGACGGTGCCGGTATTTGCTTTGATACAGAGTATCGCCACGCTGCGTGCGGGAAAGAAAAACTCGATGGCCTATCTGCTGATAGCGCTCTGCTTTTTTTTCTTTTTCATCAAGATCCCGCCGTTGGCGGATCTCTATCGCCACTTTGCCAATTACGCGGCCATTACCTCGGCCACCACGCTGGCTGACGTGATCCAGGGTAAAGTGGACATTGTTCTTTATGCCAACTTTTACATTTTTAAAACGCTGGGCATTCCCTTTTTCGTCATTCCGGGGCTTTACACCGCGTTGTCGGTCTACTGTTACCTCAGCGCGCTGAATATTGTGATGCTGCACTCCGGCAAGACGTTTTCCCCCCGGCAGTTTGTCTTGCTGCACGTGGCGGTGCTGTTTTTGATCAACCCGTTTATCATCGCCATGGGGCTGCGCTTTGGTTTCTCCATGGCCGTGATGACCCTGGCCATGACGCTGTTGTGCCATAAGAAAAATCAAACGCTCGCCCTCGGTTTGATGGTGTTTGCCATGCTGACCCACTTTTCCAGCATGTTGCTGGTCGGGGTTTTCCTGTGCAGCAGGCTGATGCGTCTGAACCGCCCGCTGACGGTGTTGTTCAGCGTCATTGCGCTGGTGACCGCCAAGTTCGCGCTGCCGCTTATCCTGTCGCATATTACGATTTCCGGCATTAACAGTTATTCGGACGTCTATACCTCGGGCATGTATGCCGGCGACTATCTGACCAGCGGCAACGCCAACGGGATGATTAACTTCCTGATTATCCTGTTCCCGGCGCTGTTCCTCGGCGGATATATGCTGGGCAACCCGATGAGTAACCAGGCCGGGGATATCAAAAACGCGGCGGCGTGGCTGGTGATATTCGTTTTCCTATGTTCCAGCTCGCTGCAGGCGGCGAGCCGCTATGCGAGCGTGGCGTCGGTGTTCCTGTTGTTTTACTACGTGGCCCATCAGGGATCTTTCCTGCGCGGCAGGTTCAACTACTTCTTCCTGTGTTTCATGCTGATGGCCACCGGCTACAACCTGATCGAGAATATTTATGTCCCGCGTCGCCCCATCCTGCTGGGGGAAATGTGGCAGTCGTTCTACAAAACGCCGTTGCTGAATCTGTTCTACGGTGAAGAAGAGTACGAGCAGTATCTGCGCTTTATTAACCGCGACAGCGGCGAGTGGATAGGGCACGAAATGGATCTCGGTTAATGCTGCCGGATGCGGGGGTTGCCCCGCATCCTACCCCCAAATACCCCAGCCCGGTTTGTCACTCCTCCCATCAAATGCAATCCCTCATTTTTTGCTTTTATTTTCAATAAACTAGACTTTCCCTTCCTGATTATACTTTAGGGGTAGTCACGCTTGCCTCCCCGTTTATCTCCCTCCATTCCCTTGATCGCAATCAATTTGCCACCGTTCTGGCCTCAGTAGGCTGGCGGCAGATTGAGCAACTCTGTTTTTTATAACGATAAAATATTAAAGCCCTTCAGGAGAACTCCGGATGAGCAAGTTTCTAGACCGTTTCCGCTATTTTAAGCAACTGGCGGAACCTTTTTCTGGCGATCATGGCCAGACGCTGAACACCAACCGCGACTGGGAAGACGGCTACCGCAGCCGCTGGCAGCACGACAAGATTGTGCGCTCGACCCACGGAGTGAACTGCACCGGCTCTTGCAGTTGGAAGATTTACGTCAAAAACGGCCTGGTGACCTGGGAAACCCAGCAGACCGATTACCCGCGCACCCGCCCCGATCTGCCCAACCATGAACCGCGCGGTTGCCCACGCGGCGCCAGCTATTCCTGGTATCTGTACAGCGCCAACCGGCTGAAATACCCGCTGATGCGTAAACGCCTGATCGCACTGTGGCGTGAGGCGAAGGCGCTGCACAGCGATCCGGTCGATGCCTGGGGCGCTATCGTCTCCGACCCCGAAAAGTCCAGGAGCTATAAGGTAGCCCGTGGCCGCGGCGGCTTTGTGCGATCCAGCTGGCAGGAGGTGAACGAACTGATCGCTGCCGCCAACGTTTATACCGCCAAAACCTTCGGCCCGGACCGCATCATCGGTTTCTCGCCGATCCCGGCGATGTCGATGGTGTCTTATGCCGCCGGCGCCCGCTATCTGTCGCTGATTGGCGGCACCTGCCTGAGTTTCTACGACTGGTATTGCGACTTGCCGCCGGCTTCGCCGATGACCTGGGGCGAGCAGACCGACGTGCCGGAGTCCGCCGACTGGTACAACTCCTCTTATATTATCGCCTGGGGCTCCAACGTGCCGCAGACCCGCACCCCGGATGCCCATTTCTTCACCGAAGTGCGCTACAAAGGCACCAAAACCGTGGCGGTGACGCCGGACTATGCCGAAGTGGCCAAGCTGTGCGACCAATGGTTGAACCCGAAGCAGGGCACCGACAGCGCAATGGCGCTGGCGATGGGCCACGTGATGCTGAAAGAATTCCACCTGGATCGCGAGGTCGGCTATTTCCGCGACTATGTGCGCCGCTATACCGATATGCCGATGCTGGTGATACTGGAGCCGCGCGCGGAGGGGCATTACGCCGCCGGCCGCCTGCTGCGCGCCGCCGATCTGGTGGATGGGCTGGGGCAGGAAAATAATCCGGAGTGGAAAACCGTCGCTATCGACAGCCGCAGCGGTGAATTGGTGGCGCCGCAAGGCTCCATCGGTTTCCGCTGGGGCGAGCAGGGCAAATGGAACCTGGAACAGCGCGAAGGCAAGTCGCAACAGGAAGTGGAGTTGCAGCTTAGCCTGATGGGCATGCATGACGAGGTCGCCGAGGTGGGCTTCCCGTACTTCGGCGGCGCCGACAGCGAGCATTTCAACAGCGTGGCGCTGGACGAGATCCTGTTGCACAAACTGCCGGTGAAACGCCTGCGCCTGGCGGACGGCAGCGAGGCGTTGGTCACCAGCGTCTACGATCTGACCCTGGCCAACTACGGGTTGGAACGCGGCCTGGGCGACGCCAACTGTGCCGCTAACTACGACGACGTCAAAGCTTACACGCCGGCCTGGGCCGAGCAGATCACCGGCGTGT
>RCUM01000439.1_pt1 | contig 24826 bp, 20 predicted proteins | sample 2166141 | NCBI WGS metagenome assembly RCUM01 (sample SAMN09932756, study PRJNA488358) | compost metagenome | isolation source: compost soil in crotonic acid-enriched | place: Germany: Experimental Botanical Garden
TGAGCATGCTGCCGGCCATCCTGCTGTATTTGATTTTCTTCCTGCTGCAGACCTCGCTGCGCTCTAACGGCGGCAAAGGCAAGCTGGATCCGATGATCTGGCTGTGGGTGGTCAACGCGGCGTACTTCGCGATCGCGCTGGCGCTAAACCTGTGGGATACCGTGCCGATGCGTAAGCTGCGCGCACGCCTGAGAGGAGCGGCCTGATGTTTGGCGTTTTAGACCGTTATATCGGTAAGACGATTTTCAACACCATCATCATGACGCTGTTCATGCTGGTGTCGCTTTCCGGCATCATCAAGTTCGTCGATCAGCTGCGCAAAGTGGGCCAGGGCGACTACTCGGCGCTGAGCGCGGGGATGTTTACCCTGCTGAGCGTGCCGAAGGACATCGAGACGTTCTTCCCGATGGCGGCCCTGCTGGGCGCACTGCTCGGCCTGGGGCAACTGGCGACGCGCAGCGAACTGGTGGTGATGCAGGCTTCCGGTTTTACCCGCATGCAGATCGCCGGCTCGGTGATGAAAACCGCTATCCCGCTGGTGCTGTTGACCATGGCGATTGGCGAGTGGGTGGCGCCGCAGGGCGACCAGATGGCGCGCAACTACCGTGCGCAGCAGATGTACGGCGGCTCACTGCTTTCCACCAAAAACGGCCTATGGGCGAAGGACGGCAACGACTTCATCTACATCGAGCGCGTGGCGGGCGAGAAAGAGCTTTCCGGCGTGAACATCTACCACTTCAACGACCAGCGCAGGCTGGAGACGGTGCGCTACGCCGCCACCGCCAGCTTTGAAGACGGTGTGTGGAAGCTTTCGCAGGTGGATACTTCCGACCTGACCAACGAAAAACAGGTCACCGGCACCCAAACCTTGACCGGCGAATGGAAAACCAACCTGACCCCGGACAAACTGGGCGTGGTGGCGCTGGACCCAACCTCACTCTCCATCAGCGGCCTGCACAACTACGTGAAGTACCTGAAGCAGAGCGGCCAGGAAGCCAACCGCTACCAGTTGAACATGTGGAGCAAGGTGTTCTCGCCGCTTTCTGTGGCGGTGATGATGCTGATGGCGCTGTCGTTCATCTTCGGGCCGCTGCGCAGCGTGCCGATGGGCGTGCGCGTGGTGACCGGCATCAGCTTTGGGTTCCTGTTCTACGTGCTGGACCAGATCTTCGGCCCGCTGAGCCTGGTGTACAACATGCCGCCGGTGCTGGGCGCGCTGCTGCCGAGCATGCTGTTCCTGTTGATCAGCGTGTATATGCTGCTAAAACGCAGGTAGCGGCGCGACAGATGATTTAAGAAGGCGTAGCCATTGGGTTGCGCCTTTTTTGTTTCTGCGCGTTGCGGACGTTCTGGGGCGCAACGCCTGCACCCTGATAGGCGACTCGTCAACGGATAGCCAAGTCGGAGGTTCCGGCTGCGTACCTCTTTCTGGTATATTCTGCTGAGCGGTATTTTTTAGCTATCGGGAGCCGGCAGTTAATGGAATATGAAGACAATATCAGCAGCATTATCAGCAAGCGTCTGGAAGCGGCATTGAATGATTTCGGCGAGCTCATCTGGGCCTATGTTGTCTTATCCAAAAAAGATATGTCGTGCATCTTTGGCGTAACAAACTACCCGGGGGAATGGGTAAAGCAATACAAAGAAAAAGGATTGCAGTATACCGACCCGGTGGTGATTACCGCGCTGAATCGTCTGACGCCTTTCGCCTGGGATGAAAATTTGATGGCAGGCGCAGGGTTTCGCTTCCCTGAACTTTTCGATCAGGCACGCGAGTTTGGCGTGGCTAACGGCTATACCTTCGTTTTGCACGATTTTAATAATAATCTTGTCACTCTGTCCTTTACGCTCAACTGCGAGCGCAAGGCGGAAATAATGCAGGCGCTTATCGCGAATAAAGGCGACATTGCGATATTGCTGGCGTCAGTGCATGAGACGTATCTTACGCTGGCTTCACTGTCAGAAAAAAACGCCGCCGACTCGGAAAAAAATACCCGCTTTACCGACAGAGAAAACGAGATCCTCTATTGGGCCAGCGTGGGTAAAACCTACCAGGAAACGGGAATGATACTGGGGATAAAGACCGGCACCATCAAGTTTCATATGTCCAACATTGTCAAAAAACTGGGGGTGGCGAATGCCCGGCATGCAATACGTCTGGGGATGGAACTTCAGCTGATTAAGCCGGTTTGTTGATTAGATTACCTGCTCTGACGTCAGCGGCCAGGCGTTCAGAATGCTTTCGTCCGGCATACTGAGCTTACTGAATATTCTGGCTTTCAACGCCTCCAGACTTTTGTCGTCCACATGACCCAGCAACAGATGAACGGGCTCGTTCTTTTCAGAAACTCCGGTCTCCAGCAATGAGACATTCCAGCCTGAACTCTTGATGATATGCAGCATCGGATGGCTGGCGACGGCAAGAATGCCGTCATAGCGGTGCTGCCGGGCATAGTTAATCAGCGAGAGGAACAAAGCCAGGGTAACGGGGAATCGACGACCCAACAGCGAATGGGTTCTTTCTTTATCCACGAAAAAGCGCGTGGACTCGATGAAGTTCCCTTCTGGAATGTAGGCGTTGTTAAAAAATGAGGAGAATGCGCTGTTCAACATATTGTCGTGCTTCATATCAATCATCCTCGTGCCGCAAATGATTACGCCATTCTTAACGCCAAAAATGTAATTGGTCTTTTCATTATCAAACTGATCCAGCTCCTTGCCGTCTGAACAGTTTACGGCCCACTGTAACCGGTCCTTAAATGTGTTCTTTCTTAGCATATAAAGGTCTTCCGAATTTTCGTTACTCATTGAGGAATAGTTAACGCTATAGATATTAAACATAATGTTACCCTTGTATTAAAATAAATTTATCCGGTAACATCAGTGAAGTTTCATTAACCGCATGCCAGGCGCAATAATGATAATTCTTTTAATAGTTTTAGTTAACCTTATTATTCCCCCCGCAGGGGGCAGCATGCGTGAACGGATCCGCTGGCCCAGTGGCAGAAGGGACAACACTTAGACACTGGTTTAGAGGTTGCCAGGGGGGCTTAAGAAGATATTTACTGCGCCTGGAGTGCAGTATAAGAGTAATAATTTTTGTGCTCGAAAAGATGAACAGTAATAAAGAAAATAGCAGGGGAAACGTTGAAATTATTTCTAGCTGGATGGTTATAGATGGGGGTTTTATTTTACAGTGTAATGCTTGCTGGTTGACGACTGGATAACCTTCATTACTGTTGGGTTTAAAATAATCCCGTTGCCCGACTTCCTTTTTATGAAATAATAAACCACATGAACAAATAAAGGTATAGTGCCGTACTATACTTTAGTCTAACTAGCCTCTGACGCTATAAGGCCATATAATTTCCCCATTAAGTTTTGATGAAAAAAAATAAAAAACCTGACCTATGTGGAATCAGGTTGCCAAATAGACCGACACCAGGGAAATTTTACGTAGAGCTATCAACTCAGCAGAGGCAAGTGTTCTCTGCTGGTTTTTGGTATGGGTGATATTGCAATAGCGCCATTGCATAGTTGGTCATACACCCGCCATCTTGCCGTGCAAAATTCCCCCTAACTCTGCAGCCCTCCCGTATTGGTACGGTACCGATGCCACTTCCTGGCCCCTAAAATAGGGTGCATATTAATTTCTATTGATTGGTTGCTTATCTATTTTGCGCAGAGTTGATGGCGCTTCGGCATGATGGCGGTCTGAATGAGCCGCTGTTATCACCACCTGTGGTGGGCGGCTCGGCCATCTGATATGCAGAAGCGGCGGACGTGCGGGCGATAAAGCACACGCATCCTTTGCAGAAAGTATTGAAGGGAGGGGGAAAACAGCGACTATGACGATTTTTTCAGCACTTAACTCATTGAACAACGGATAAGTGTTGCACGTGGATCGCTGAAAGGTATAATGCACCCGTTTTCCGCATACTACTTGCAGTGCCGAAGTGGCGAAATCGGTAGACGCAGTTGATTCAAAATCAACCGTAGAGATACGTGCCGGTTCGAGTCCGGCCTTCGGCACCATTAGTACAGCGCGAACAAGAAGCCACCGAAAGGTGGTTTTTTTGTGCCTGGAATTTGGCGCAGTGAAGCGGTTACTCATTATATTTTCCCGCATATTGGTGCAACGGGTATTTGTGGCCTGGAGCCAGCCAGCCCCATTAGAGCCTTTGGATGCTAGCGGTACACGTCACCGTGCAACGACTGCAACAGCGGCATTACGGTCATCATGCGTTATGCTGTTCAGAACGATTATATTGATTCTAATCCTGCCCGCGACATGGCCGGGGCATTGGTAACGACCAAGGCCCGGCACTATCCAGCATTGCCTCTCATCGTTTTCCTGGTTTCTTTCACGGCTTGCCGCTTATCGTGGTCGTCTGATGACGCGCATCACGATCTTGGGATGCAGTCGGTAAAATGAGAGGTGATGTTTTTATCAGCAGAGCCATGTTAAAATTAATAGGAGTTATTAAATGTTATTGAACGAGGTAATCCCTATGGGTTCGCTTACTAAACAGACCATCAGCGCACAGATACCCGTTGAGTTGGCTGTTGCTGTCGAAAATCTGGCTATTGAGTTGGATCGTTCTAAAAGCTGGATTATTAAGGAAGCCTTGACCCGTATGCTGGCCGAAAGTGAACGGCGTCACCAGAGCATCCAGGCCGGTCTTGCTGATGTGGATGCCGATCGTGTAGTGAGTCATTCGGACATGGTGGATTTTGCCAATCGCTTAAAGAAAACCTGATAAATGGAAATTTACTGGACGCTTAAAGCTCAGGATGACCTGGAACGTATCTACCGTTTTGCTCTGCAGCACAGCCGCCAACATGCCGATGACGTTTTAGACCGTTTGATAATCGGCAGCGCTGGCCTTACGGCGCACCCGGCAATCGGCATACAGCAGACTCGATATGAACCTCGGGAAGTTCGAAAAGTGTTATTCGATGACTACGAGGTTCACTACGAACTCCGCGACACTGCCATCTACATCGTGGATCTCTGGCATACAAAAGAAGAACGTTGAGGAGATACTTTTTGCGTTAACGAGTATTGCCTGCGATTTGGCCCTGCGAGTTTCCTTCATCTTACCCAGACTTATCTTCATCAACGGATTGATACACCTCGTAGCTTAGTCGGCTTGCCCCCAGGCCCTTGAAACACGCCTTTTTGCCTACGAGGTGCTGGACTAACCGGGAGTGATGCTTATCATGTTATCGAGACTACAAATCCAGAGAGCGTGTTATGCAACATATCATTGAAGGTTTCCTCAGCTTCCAGAAAGAGATTTTTCCTCAGCGTCAGGAACTCTTCCGCAGCCTTGCCTCCAGCCAGAACCCTAAAGCGCTTTTTATTTCGTGTTCTGACAGCCGCCTGGTACCCGAGCTTGTGACTCAGCAAGAGCCGGGGCAGCTTTTCGTTATCCGTAACGCAGGCAACATCGTTCCTTCCTTTGGCCCGGAACCGGGCGGCGTGTCGGCGACCATCGAATACGCGGTGGTGGCACTGGGCGTCACGGATATCGTGATTTGCGGCCACTCGAACTGCGGCGCCATGAAGGCGATAGCTTCTTGCCAGTGCCTCGACCCGATGCCTGCTGTTGCCCACTGGCTGCACTATGCGGACGCGGCAAAAGCGGTGGTAGAGAAGAAAACCTGGGATAACGAAATCGACAAAGTTAACGCTATGGTCGAAGAGAACGTCATCGCCCAGCTAAATAATATTAAGACTCACCCGTCCGTTGCCGTGGGTCTGCGCAACAACGGCTTGCGCTTGCACGGCTGGGTGTACGACATCGAAAGTGGCGAGATCCGCACGCTGGATAAAAATACGAAGAATTTCGTTTCGCTGGCGGATAACCCCGACGTTTGCTTCGAATAACGTGATGCCTGGCCTTGGCGATGAAATTGAATCCACGCTCCGGCGTGGATTTTTTATGGGTAGGTCTAAAGAGCCGCTTAACCAGAGTAGGTTAATTTATCCCCTATGGAGGATAATATTTGCTTTATCCGTTATAGGGGATAATACTCATTTCATCCGCTTGGGAGGATAAAATGAAAATCACCTCGGCAAAGATGTTGGCGCATGCGCTACGCAATGAACGTAAAAAGCGTAACCAAAGCCAAAGTAAAACTGCTGACAGCATTGGGTTAAAGCAGGCTACGGTTTCCGCGTTTGAAAACAACCCGGACGGCACGCGGCTGGAAACATTGTTCAAACTGCTTGCTGCGCTGGACTTAGAGCTACAAGTGACTCCGCGCGGCAAGCCGGTCGATCCCAAAACCTGGGATCAGGAGTGGTGAGCATGGAAAAGCTACGTGTGGCGCTGAATGGTACCCTTGTTGGGACGCTGGAAAAGCATGCGGGCGGCGCAATGTCTTTTGTTTACCACGAAGAGTGGCTGGCACAAGCCGGCGCGCGCCATATCGTTATCCCTACCGCTACAACCAGAACCGTTCCGCGGTGACGTGGTGTATAACTTTTTCGACAACCTGCTGCCGGACAGCGAGCTCATTCGCAGCCGCCTACAGGCACGTTTTAGAACGGTAACCAAACAACCTTTTGATCTGCTCTCCAGCATTGGCAGCGACTGCGTGGGGGCGATACAGCTTTACCCTGAACATGCAGATATGGCCCCGGTAAAGCAAGTGAACGCCGTGCCTGTCAGTGACGAAGAAATAGAGCAGCTTCTATTGGGGTACCGCGAGGCGCCATTGGGCATGGAGGCGGGTACTGATGATTTCCGGATCTCTCTGGCCGGTGCGCAGGAAAAGACCGCGCTGCTTTGGTTCAGCGATCAGTGGTGTCGGCCACAAGGGAGTACGCCAACCAGCCACATCATAAAACTGCCCATTGGGCATATTACGCATAACAATCTGGATCTCAGCGAAAGCTGTGAGAACGAGTGGTTATGTTTACGCATTGCAGAACAGTTTGGCCTGCCGGTAGCGCAGGCTGAGTTGGCGAGTTTTGGTGAACAAAAGGCTTTAGTTGTTGAGCGCTTCGACCGTCGTTGGGCGCGGGATAACAGCTGGCTGATTCGTTTGCCGCAGGAGGATTTCTGCCAGGCGTTAGGCATTGCCCCAGTGCTGAAATATGAGGCTGATGGCGGGCCCGGTATTGCGGCTGCGATGCAACTGCTAATGGGTTCTCAGCAGCCATTACTCGATCGAGACACCTTCTTTAAAAGCCAAATTGTATTCTGGATGCTGGCGGCCATTGATGGGCATGCTAAAAACTTCAGTCTGTTCATTGAACCAGAGACGACCTATCGAATGACCCCGCTTTATGATGTGCTCTCTGGTTACCCATTTATGCATGCCCGTGGCATCGCGCCGCAGAAAGCAAAAATGGCCATGGCCGTGCTGGGGCAGAGTCGCCATTACCTCTGGAGTCAGATCTTGCCACGGCATTTTATCTCTACCGCGAGAGCGGTAGGGTATTCCGAAGAGAAGACGCTGCAGGTGATGGCTGAGCTGAAAGAGCAAACGGAGCAGGTGATCGTTAATGTGGAAGCGATGTTGCCGGACGAGTTTCCCCGTTTTGTGAGCGATGCTATTTTTGCCGGAGTTCGGCGGCAGGCTGAAAGGTTGCCGGGGTAGGGGCAGTCCACATTAAAGGCTGATTTTATACAGGGGCCGGGGCATTACAGTGAGTTCCTGGCTTATCATCAAAATAGCCATACAGCACCAACCTAGACATTATAAAGTTAAGTAGAGATAACGTACTCATTTATATAGAATGGCTATTATTTCCCTCAGGGACCATGCGGTTATGAGCTCAATTACATTACGCAAAGCTTTGGGTGTACTTGCGAAATCATCTTCGTTTTCTGTCACCACAGAGACTCACCGGCAAAGGGATGTTTTCGATGAGCTAAAAGAACAACTCTTTGTTAAACAAGAAATTGAAGAAGAGTTGCAGCGGTATCTGGATACCGCTACTCCCGGTGAGATCATTTTTCTATGCGGAAGTAGTGGAGATGGGAAATCCGAAATTTTAACTCGCTGTAAGTCAGATCAACGATATCAGCAGAAGTTTAGTTTCCATCTAGATGCTACACACAGCTTTACACCTCAACAATCAGCCATTGATGCATTGAATGATTTATTTGAAAATCATCATCCGAAATCATACCCGCTCCTCATCGGTATCAACACCGGGATGCTTGCCAACTTTGCCAGAGAAGGTTCTAAGTCCCATAAGACTATCCGCGCTGCTATTGACTCATTCTTGTCAGAGCAACAGGAAGGTGACCGTCCTTACCGCAGAGAACATTGTACATTTTTTGATTTCGAACATTACCCAAAGTTCCAGTTTGACGAAGAGCGGGAATATTCCCCTTTTATCAAAAAATTATTGAATCACTTAACGGGCAATGACGAAAAAAACCTGTTTTACACAATTTATCAACGTGATGAATCAATAGGAAATGATTTAAAAATCGTTGCTAACTTTAAACTACTGTGCATGCCAGGCGTTCAGAATGTTTTAATAACCCAGCTGTTTAAAGCACGATTAATAAAAGATCAGTTTGTTACTACAAGAGCATTACTGGATTTTTTACATCATTTACTGACTGGGCCAGGGTACCTTTTCGATAATCTTTTTAATAGTGTAGAAAATGATTTAATTAAAAAGGTTTCTGATTTCGATCCTGCCAGATTACATACGTACGAAATTGATCAATTTATTTTGCGCTATGAGCTTGAATTAGTTGATCCTGAACTGGATGATTTTCTGGGTACACTTACGCATTTACATCTTATATTTGATCGTCAAAGTGTTAGGCAGGGGGGGGCTGCTTCATTAATCCGACTCTTCTGGCTTTTACAACATGAGTCGCTGGGGAATAATTATCACCATAAATTTTTGGCGTTCTTTAAAGAGTCACTGTTCGAATATTATTCAGAGACTTGGCATCTGCATAAAAACTACACTGCAGGCTTGGAACAGAAAAGATTGCTGAACCGGTTTTATTCTTTCGAACTTATATCGGGTATCCAGCGCTACGCAAACCGTAGAGCACCTGAGTTGAGTACGCAAAAAGAAGAGTTCTTTTTAGGCGAGTTTGGTGGCGTTAAAATTACCGCGCCAGTCGCACTGAAACCGGATTGGGATGCCATTTTCAAGAAAAATACTGCCCATCCAACCTGTTTTGACGTTCATTTAAAGGTGGGGGAAAACTCACTGGAGCCTGTTCGTATCGGACTTAACTTATTTGAGTTATTGCACAAACTGAATAACGGCTATCGTCCGAATAAATATGATAAAAGCGCAATTGTATTACTGGATGAAATTGTTGAACTGATTGCGGAACAAGCCAAATCCAGCAGTGAAATCAAATTTTATGATGGCGCACAGCGGGTTTACAGCGCAAGGGCAGACGACGACATGATCACCATTAGTGGCATGGAGGGGTAACATCATGAATTCCATTGCAGCAACGTTAAAAGTGGGTAACAACCAACTGGATAGTTACTTACCGGTGCGTAATAAAAACAATAATATTAACTGGCAAATCGTGACCGGTCTGGTACTGAGTTATGCTCTGAAGCGTAAAATCGACGCCTACAATATTGAGCAATTTCGTGAGGACTGTAAAGCTCACCTGCAAACATTAATTGATGAGCCAGGCTTCTGGCCCGTACTGGAGCGAATGTATTTTTCCAGTCAGGACATCTTTCGGGTCTCTCCACTTTTTTTGCTGTTTCATGCTCAGTTTGATGCTGAAAAGATAAACGCAGGCTCCATGGCAGATAAACGTCTTGGAACGCTGTTTGCTAACATGATGAGGGGGTTTAGTCTAAATTACCCGATACAGGACAAGCTTAACTTCATCGAACAGCAAATGCTGAATAAGCTCAATGAGAAAGTAAAATTGCTGGGGGAAGGTCCATTTGCCGAAGAACAACCTTACCTGCCCTATATGGTAGCTTGCTTCCAGTCCGACCTAGCCTTTCTAGCTGATCATCCGCAATATCTTTTGCAGGAGTTGACCAATACCCTGCGTTTGTATGCCTTTAGCTGGTGTGCGCAACTGGCGCTCAACTTGGACAATTGGAGGGACGGCGAGCCGCAAAGTAAATCGCTGTTTTTTATACTTGATACCGAAAAAGCCAGCTCCGAGCGGGACCAGATAAAACGCTTCGGTTATAAGTGGTTTGCCAGCCAAAGTGAAAAGCTTTTCCCGATACTATCCGCGCTGGAGGTTTTGCAATGGGGTAAAGGTGCGAAAAAGCGCCCACTGTGGCAGGTTTATCAGGATGCGCTGAATGATTCCGATCCTACTTCACAGACATTGAATAACCTTAATAATTACTTGCAGGAGTTTGTTGAGGATCGCCAACTTACCTCTCGCGATCCCGCGACAAACCTGGATGATGCCTTCAAGCAGCTATTATCTGTTGCCGTTGAGCAATTTCAGGGTAAGAAATCCGAACGCGCTACGGTAAACCGCAAATACATCAACGAACTGGAAAGTCAGATTTGTACCGATTTCATCCAGGTTCGTGGCCGGGCGGGGAAAGTGCTGGTGCTGAATCAGGATCGGTTATTGTTACTGACCAACCTAACCATAGGTAAAAACAAAAAACTCCGGTTACATGAACTGCTGAGCGGTTTTAAGCAACGCGGATTTTATCTTGATAACCAGTCTACACAAATGCTGGTAGCGTTTTATGAACGGATGGGGAATGTGGAGCGAATGAGTGACAGTGGAGACGCCGTATATGTCCGTAAAACAGTATGAAATCTATCTGGCGAAAACCTTCATTGAATGGGTTAGCAGTACCATCCAACCAGGTGAGCGTTACCAGTTTAAATCTCCCGATCCTGAGAACGCCTTAAAACTCTGGGAGGCTTTCGACTCCCTGGCTGATGGGAATACATTAGAGATTGCGCCGGAACAGCATCTTTCTTACGTATCATGTAACGGTATTCAACTTATTCCGGTATTGCACGGTACTATCGCGCCCGCATTTACGGAAAACTATATTTCGCATTTGCGCGATCAAGTTTCCGGCCGTAATGGCGTTTTTGCCCAGACCGCGTTGTTGATTATCCATAACAGCATGCTCGATACCTTGCTCAATAGCACTAAGGATGTGGCTGCTCCAGGTGCTATCTGGCATCCTGAAACCTTCCGTCATCAACTAGAAAAATTAATTACAACGGACAGTAATCATTCACAAGTATCCCATTGTTTATTGAGCGATCAATTGACAACGATACTGGATGAAGGCGCAACCGTATTTGGTTTTTCATCGTTATACCGTCTGCTAGACGACGGTAACTTGGATTTCTCTGAGTTAAAACTATTCAACGATAGTCAGTTATTGAATTTTAGCGGTAAACAGCTACGCTCCCGATTAAATGAAAACCAGAAGTTATATCGCCAGATAGAAGACAGCATCGAGCGTTATAGTGGGCAACTGGAGAACGTGCTGACCGAGTTCAGTACCAAATTTATTCAGGAACATTTTGTCGACAAAGACGACTGGCGCGAGCTTGATTTCTCTGTCTACCTAGATGAGAAAGCGCAGAACAGCGAACAGAAACTGGTACTGGAAAACATCTGCGTTGAAAACGGTGAAGCCTGGCAAAGAGCAAAAAGCATCAGTAAGGCGGGTAAGCGTGATATCAGCGTCCTTGTGCAGGTACAGCCGGGACAATCGCAGGTCGAACTGGAGTTCAGCTTTCAAGGCAACGACCTTCAGGATGACGAGATAAAAGTAGCTCATCATCGCCGGTTACAGAAGGAGCGTTTCTGGCGCACCAGTCGGGCTGGGGGAAAATCTTCCCGGATTATGGCGTCAGTACCTTTTGACGGGCACCCCTGCTTTTTTAGCCTCGAAATAGTCAACCGCAATAACTCGGCGGAGGAGTATAAGTTTCGCCTGTTGCTAGTTGAACAAGGGCAATTCTGGCTGAACGATATCCAGCATTGCTATCGGATTGAACCGGGTAAAGACCAACTGACGCTGCAACTGGAAGATAACACGTTGCGCATTGCGGAGAGTGGCGACCAGACCTGTACGTTGGATGAAGAGAGCGATGATATTGACTGTCGGCAGTATGCTCAGTTGAATTTTGAAACGCTGGCGAATCAAAGTGAGCTAATCAAATTTGCGCTGATTTCAGGTGATTCTCGTCTGCTACTCAACATAGAAGGGCCGGGGGCTGAGGAAGGGTTAACACTGCCGCTGCTTTTTGATCAGAGCCGCTTCAATAAGCTCTTTAAAGAAGATAGCAATGCAACTTGGAACCGGATGAAAGGGCGCGTCATTCTGGATAACACCGAGCACAACGTGGTCGGTGTACGTCAGCAGTTACTGATGCTAGAAGCCTCACTAATTGAGCAGAATCTGCTTGGTACAGGTAACGATGCTAGCGTGTTTGCGCTGGATGAACTTTATACCAGCTATCCTGACCTCCATAATGCTTACCACCAACTGTTAGCCTACTATCAGCTCCGTAACACCTTGCCGAGCTTGGTGTCGTGGTCTGCGGAATATCGAGCACTGGTCAGTCATGTCATAGATACTTTTGAACAGGCATTACGACAAATAGGCTTGAGCAGGGCGCTGACGCAACAGGAAAAACGGTTGCTACATCTGGGGATTTGCCGTGGAGAAATGCACGAACGCCTTTCTCCATTGCACCCCTTAGTGTTGGCCTATCATCTGCAATTGGCGGAAACCATCATTGCGGAGCCAGAACAATCTACATTAGCATCCTTTGCCTCATTACCGCCGATTACTCTCGAACGCTTGGTCGTCTCTGGCTTAATGCCGTTTGTGTACCATAGTGAACATGAGTACGCGCAACTACAGTCGGTGGCGGAAAACCGCTTCTGGATTGACGTTATTCCCCAGCGCCAGATGAGCCATGACTACGTTAAACGTCTGGTCAAAGACAAACTCAACGAATTTACTGATGCCTATTCCCGGTTGTTCCAGAGCACCGGAAACAATGCGCTGATCATCAATGCCATTAATCAGGGCAACGCCAGAGAACTTTTCCTGGGGGTAGTGGAATACTTTAAGCAGGAGAAAGAGAGCGCAATTTCGGTGCATGTAAACTGTTACGATGAACGCCTGTGTCCCAATGCATTTGACCATTTTGCCGAAAGCGGCAGCTATGAGCAGCTTAAGAATGATCTTGGTTTGAACAGCGGCGCATGGCGTGCAGAAGCCGATATGCTTATCGATTTGCTGCGCAGCCGCTTAACGTTCAGTAAATTTGTTCTGCCGCAGGAAAGTGACAAACTGGCCTACGCCCATCTGGCATTTTTTACCAATACCGCACCAGTTGATTGTCGTCAGATCCGTATTGAAGACGCCGCCAGTGGAGTGTTATGTCATGGGCTTATTGCTGGCGAAGGGGCGGAAACCCAAGGAGATGCCTACTTTACCGCTTTTGGCTTGCGTAATGTCGATACTGAACCTTATCGCACCCTACGTCTTGCCCGCTTGCTGGGCGGCCTGTGGCAACCGGCGCGCCAGAGCAACAGTCAGTATCACGGTCAGGGGATCAGCTTGGCAGTGAGTGGTAATTTTAAGCAGTTGCTCGACTACTCTTATGACAGTTCGCTCTGGACCACCATTATCGACCCAAAAGTCACTCTTGATTTCTTTACCAGTCAGAAAGATGTGGTGCTTATCCACTACTCTGACCAGTACACCAGTTGTGCAGGTTATGACGCCGTGACCGTCACAAAGCAGGTTGAGTTGTTTCTGCGTCTGCTTCAAACAGGAAATCAGACCGGGCAGCCTTCCGTTGACAGCCAGCACCTGCTTGCTGAATTTAATGCATTTAATGGTGAATGGCTGTTGAAAATGCTACGTTCTGGTGAGAAGGAGCGCAAAGAGAAGCACGGCATTATTGGTGCGTATAAATTCGTGCAGTCCATGCTGCATCAGTCCGATATTTGCTGGGTTCCACTATCGGTGGCTGAAATGATCCGCGTGTCCGGTAACGTCGGACTGAGAATGAAAGAAAGCGATTTATCTCGTCACTTACAGGGTTATCAAAAAGGGGCGATCTCGGACGATGTGCTCTTTGTAGGCTTCAAAGAGAACAGTCTTTACCTGTTACCGCTGGAAGTAAAGACGGGATCGCGGCCTGATTACAACTATGCAGGGCAGCAGGCCCGTGAATTGAAGCGTTACTTACAGCAGGATATTCTGGGGCCACAAACACTGGCATCACAACTGTACCGGGCGCTTTTTATCCGCCAGGTATTAATGCAGGTGGAAAAGCTACGTCTATATGGCGTACTGGATAACGACAAATTGACGCCTCTGTTGGCACGACGTGAGTGGTGGCTCACTGGCGACTACCAACTGGGTGAACTTACCGATTACGCGGATGGATTTGTGGTGGCGCACGTAGACAGTGAGAGCTGTTTTGATCTCTCTTATAAAGTGACGCCGGATAATATTTTACAGATTGAGATCCCTTATTCACTGCTGCCGTCGCTCATTTCCGCGCAGGGAGATCAACCACCGTTGACCGAACGTTATCACGTACCGGAAAAATACCGGCTGAAGCCGGGGTGTGAGCTATCGGCATACCAGCTGGAGGCGGTAGCAGAAACACCCTTCCTCCAAACTGAAGTGCAAGCGGTTTCCGAGCCTGAGCTGCAACAACCCGTTGTACCGTCACCACCTCCAGTGCTCAACGATGCACCATTGCAAATTCTGTTTGGTTATGAAGCCGTACACCAGCACCCGCTATATTGGGAGCCGACCAATACCGCGAAATTTATGAACACCAACACCGGTATCATTGGCACAATGGGCACAGGGAAAACCCAGTTCACCAAATCGCTGGTCGCACAGTTGATGCGTAATCAGTCCTGTAACGTTGATGGTAAGCCAATTGGTTTACTGATTTTCGATTACAAGTCGGACTATGTGGACGACGCTTTTCTGGAGGCGACTGGTGCTAAGAAATACCAGTTATCTTTGTTGCCTTATAATCCGTTATCGCTATTTGGTGACATGCCTATGTTGCCCAGACATACGGCAATGGCATTCGCTGAAACGATGGGAAAAGCCTATAACCTTGGTGTGAAACAGCGAATGAAGTTGGTTTCGCTGATTATGGATTGTTACGACCTTGCAGGGATTGTTCCTCACGATCGTTCAACCTGGAATCGTACTGCGCCGACAATTGAAGATGTTTGGCAGCAGTACTTAGCTCAGGAAAAAGTAGACGAAGATTCATTGTACGCTGCCCTTTATAATCTGGCCGGCTTCCAAATTTTTGAAACGAATCCTGAAAAGATGACCAGTTTGTATGATTTGGTTGATGGCGTCACTGTTATTGAGTTGGCGGGTTATCCATCAGAGATTCAAAACCTGGTGGTTGCACTGACGCTGGATTTATTTTACGCACAAATGCAAAAACGCGGCAAACCGGTAGTGCGGGGGGATTATCGCCAGCTCACCAAAATGATTCTGGTGGACGAAGCCGATAACTTTATGCGTCAGGATTTTTCTAGTCTGCGTAAAATCCTTAAAGAAGGCCGTGAGTATGGTGTAGGGGCGATCCTGTCAACGCAGGAAATTACCCACTTCAAGACGGGGGATAATAACTACGCTTCCTATATTCTGACTTGGGTTATTCATCGCGTATCGGAGATTAGGAATGCAGATATCAAGGCGGTGTTTAACGTTGATGATAAAGGTGAACAGGAATCTTTGATGGGGCAGGTTCGGCAGCTTGAGAAGCATTTTAGTTTGTATGTGGATGGGGATAAGCAGGTTAAGAAAATGCGAGATCGTGCATTTTGGGAGTTAGTTAAATGACGATTATTGAAGCTATCGTAAATGTATTAAAGGAATATGGAAAGCCTTTGTCACACAAGGATGTTTATGATTTTATCATAAATAAAGAATATTATTCATTTGGTGCAAAAGATCCTGTAGCTGTAGTTCGAGGTGAAATTAGAAAGCATTGTTATGGCATCGATTTCCCGAGTGCATCACCACGGAAAATATTTATTGAGGTTAAATCTGTAGGGCAATCAAAGCCACTATATGATCTATGGCAGGGACAAGCATCAAATTCTAGCCCTCTAAAAATTGAAAAGGTAACAAAGGATCAACTACCAGAAGAGATAATTCATGGGAAATATATTGAACATATTAAAGCCATAAAAGAACAATTGCTTGATGCTATTAATTCTTCGGACCCAGCTTTCTTTGAGAGACTTGTAGTAACACTTTTATTAAAAATGGGTTATGGGTGGCATGAGTCTGAGGCAGGCAAGGTTGTTGGTGGCGCTGGGGATGAGGGCATAGATGGAATTATTAATGAAGATAAATTAGGTTTAGAAAAAATATATATCCAAGCTAAAAGATATAATAGTAAAAAAGTGCCACCTAGTGAAATTAGAGAGTTTATTGGCTCGATGAACCAAAAAGGAGCACATAAAGGGGTATTTTTCTCATCATCATGCTTTACCGAACAGGCAATTAATAGTGCGGAAAAAGCACAAGGCATGAATATTACTCTTGTTGATGGTGGGCAGTTATGTGAATATTTGGTCCAAAATGGCATGGGGGTTGCGAAGGTAAGTACATATGAAATTTATGAAATAGATAAGAATTTCTTTGATTTATAATGCTAATATAAAATGGGGTGCCCCCCATTTTATATTAAATTTGTTTTTTTATCTCTTCCTTGAACTCTCTTATTTTATTGAAAAAACAGTTTTTTATCGTATCTAATTCGTTTCTTATTTTTTCAATTTGATCTGAAATCTCCTTGCATTTTTCAGTATCGGGATTTTCATGGTTTTTTTCAAAATCGATTATAAGTTTTCTTAGTTCTACGGTTTTTCCCTTATAGCTATCTACACATTTTTTAGGTTCTAAAGCCCCTATTGAATGTAAGAGGCTGGAAGCCATATTTTGTTCTTTAAAAGCAGGGTAAACGTTTTCAGCGGACTGTTTTTCTTTATTGCTAAAGCCTTCCTCTGAGGGGTTATTGTCAGGATTGCTCAATGTTTTATATTTTCTGCTTTTGTTCGAGGCATATAATCCTACAGCATCGGAAAATAAGCAAAAGCAATCGAAGGCTTTATATAATAAGTCTACTTCTTTTTCATAAACTTTGCTACGAGCAGTTTGATTAGGTGTTTTAAAGAAAATATAACATGTTAAAAGTATTATTGCCACGGGGCTAATTAAACTCCCGATGGAGGTTACATAATCCAACCAACCTTTGCTGGTAACAATTTCTGTTAGTTCTTTAAGTTGATCGAAAGTAATTTCCATTTTATATCCTTATATGCCAGCACATAACGCACTGGCATAATAGCTATTATTACAATGAAATCAAAAGGTCTCCTAAATTTCGATGGTTTCTTACTGAAGCGATTCCATCCTCAACATGCGCTGCCCATGCTTTAATTATCAATTTTTGGTCTAGCTTAGGATAAAGCATCTTTAAAACTAATTCTGTAGCTTGTAGTGTATCACCCAGCCATGTAATTTTATCTAAAACCAGCGAGCCGTCCAGTTTCTTACTATCTCGTTCCGACGAATAGCGAAACTCACTCTCCACCGAGCGAAAAAACGCCAATCGGGCGGTGATATTCGGCGTGATCCCAGTATATCCTTTCAATCTCTTAAGCTGCTCTTCAGTCTGACGACTAAGCACCATTCGATTCGGGAGCATCAGACTGCCTCCTTGGTTAATTCCCAGAAATAGCCGGGTTTTAGCGCCGATGATTTAGTATGCGCATTAAACACAATCTCATAAGCATGAGAGATATCATCACGTAATTGATCGACAAAATAACGTTCATCCACTTCCGTATCCGTAGACAGCAACACAACCTGATGGCTGGCAAACGGGAAATAGTGATTAATCAACTTATCTCTATGCTGGGAATCCAGACGCCCTAATGGAGTATCTATAATCACCGGTAAATCACGGCCTGAGGTTTTTGCCAACGCCTCAAGAATAGCAATTGCATAAATCTGCTTTTCACCCGCAGACAGCAGCTTGCGGTTTATGACGGAACCCTGCTCATCAATCAGCTCAACGTCAAACGTTTCCGGGTTAATATGCGCACTAAGTTGCAAATCTTCTTTACGAGCCAGTTTGCGATAGGCGATTTCGAAATTTGCTGATAGAGTTTTTACTCTTGCTTGCGTTAATACATCACTGTACCGGTCGAGCAAATTAATTGTTTCTTGCGCGTTTTTAAAGGCGCTACTAAAGCCATGCTGACTGCGGGCAACATCATGCATTTTTTGTACCTGACGAATGCAGTCCAGTTGCTGTTGCTTAACCCGTTTTGCGTCTTCCAGCAATGAAAGATATTTTTGCCGCTGTTTTTCACGTTGCTTATCCAGGTCGCGCAGCTTCTCAAAAAGATCTATTAATTGGTCGTCTTCCGGGGCACGGGCAATGTTGGCAGCAGCCTGCTCTAACTGTTGTTCAATCTCTGCTAACTGAGTACGGTATAGATCGAAACGTTGCCATGCCTTTTTGCTGTCTTGTTCAATCGACTGCTGGAGCATACCGGCTTCTCGTTCAGAGATATCAAATAGCAAATCGCCTTTAGGCTTAGTTGCCATATACTCTTTCAAATTATCGGTAATCGCTTCCGTGGCAATTTTACTGGTGGTGCTGGAACGCAATGCGATATCGCTTTTAAGCTGGGCTAAAAACTGCCCCAACTCTTTTTCAAAACTCTGAGTTTGCTTAATCTGGGTTTCATCAGCAATTTTGCCCAGCAACTGGGCTAACGTTTTCGGGGCTAGCGCATAAGGTAGCGACCCATCACATTCCTGACGCAGTGCTTTCTCCAGACGCTCCTTATCTTTCAGCAACGTATCAACTTTCTGTTTTTCCTGCGCTTTAGTCTGGGCAAATGCACCGCCCTGCGCATTCAATAAACCTTCATAGCGGATAATATCTTTAGACAGAAACTCAATCCGAGTTTTGGCAAAATCGGCTTTTTCCAACAGCTCTTCAGTCTGACAGGCTAATGCTTTACTTTGTTTTTCAAGCTCTGCAATCTGCTGTTGTTGAGAACTCGCTAACTGGCTGGATTGCTGACGCTTAACAAAAATCATTAAGTCGTTGCGCAGTTTAGATATTAGATCCAGACCTAATAAACGACGCACGGCAGTGCGCAGAATATTGCCAGATTCATCTTCCGCCAGCTCCGCAATTTTCTCGCCGTCAAAAAAGAACAGATCGGCAATGCCGTGCGGGATTAATTCATTAAGAAACCCCTGGCACTGATCGTAATCCAACTCACTAAGCGGTTGCCCATCCTGTTGCAGAGATAGATGATCTTTCTTACCCTTTTTCCAGGCTCGCGTAACGGTAAATTCTGCTTCATGGCCGCCCTTATTGTAGGTAAAGGTCAATTCAACGGCCGCTTCTTCAGATTGCTCGATATAGTACGCGCCGTTGTGAATTAACGAGCTAAGCTGTTCAATATAGTCCTGTTGTTGAGTCGCAAGGCCAAACGCCAACCGACCATACAACGCTAGACGGATTGCTGACAGAATCGACGTTTTTCCCGCCCCGTTTAAACCACCAAACAGCACAATAGGGCGAGGATTCACTTCGTGCGGGCGCTTTCTCGGAGCCAGATCAATGGTGTGAGTACCGTTAAATACCCGAAAATTATGTAATACCAGTTGTTTAATGAGCACGTTTGTTTTCCTCCTCGACTAAAACAGAGGATTCGCTGGAATCGACAATTCTGCGCTGTAAAACCTGAAGTTCAGCTTCCAGCCTAGTGACTTCTTCCTGATGAATATCCCGGTCGTTACGTTTTTGTAGCGCTGCCTGTTGCTGCTGTATCTCTTCGAGGCTACCCCAGTCCTGTTTTAGAATGGTACCGAGCTTGTCAAAAATCCCCTGACGGCGGCTTAGCCCTTCCATTGATACTTCCAGTTCAATAAGCTTCATGACCATCTCAGGTGCAACGTCAAATCCCTGAGCTATCTGCACCAACAAATCTGCATCGCTGGCGTCAAAGCGTGATTGATCATCAACTACCCATTCCAGATCCCGCTGATACACGTCACGGTAAATACCGGGTAATGTGTCATACCAGTCTGGCTCATTAGGATCTTTCAGCCACTCCTGACGGATAGCGTGCAGCTCCGGCTGGGTAATTAACGTAATCGTATGGCCCTGGGCATTTAAATCGCGCTCAATCGCCAGCAGCTCTTTCAGCCACTGTTGGCGATACTTAAGCCAGTAAGGGCCGGGAACATGCTTACGCTCGGCACTTATTTCTTCGCCGTCTTTGGCATACTGATAGCTCACCTTACCGGTGCGGCGCTTATAGTTACGATATGTATCTTTATTCACGGGATCGGTGGTAAACGCCAGCAGATCACGATATTTCAACAATGGCGACATCCACTCTTCGCCGTTTTTGATCAGACTTTCCATAGCTTTATCTTTGGTGACTACGGTACAGGTCCAGCAGCCAAAGCGAGAGTTACCGCAAGAGGGGGTACTTTCGTCGATCACCAGCGGACACTCGCCCTGTGCGGAAGAGTCCATATACAGCGTCCACAGAGGACGATTGTTTCCGCCCCACGGGCTTTCCCATTCGTCGATATCTTCCGGGGCATAGCGAAACGCGCCGCGCAGCAGCTTCCAGACGTCTTCGACATCCCAGGTATCAATAGGGGTATAGATAAATGCATTTGCTAGCGTGGTATGCCGGGCCAGGCGCGAGCCATCAATTTTATGCTTTGCGATCACCTGCGCACGAGAAGCACTTTCACTGCTGCGCGAACCCAGCACAACAATCACCTCATCAAACTGGCTTACTTTATTTTTAATAAAGTCGCTGACCGGGTTGATCTTCATCCGCTCGGTACACCAACGAAAACTTCGGGTTGGAGCCGGATACCCTTTCCCCAGCAGATTAACCCAGAAAGTTTCATTAGTTTTAGGCAACACGGCATGCTGAGTGATCGGCAGACCATTGCGCTTTGCTCCTGCCTCAATCTGCAACATGGTTTTTTTTATCAGATCAACCACCACCGGCGTTTCCACCAGCGTATCGGATGACACCACAAAAACATCTTTGCTGCGCATCTCCGGGGGCAGGCCGAGCAAAGCCAGATACACCAGCGTGATCACAGCGGAAGAATCTTTACCACCGCTGTAGCCAATCACCCACGGACGCTTATCCGCACAATAAATTCTTTGTACTTCGGCTACATACTCGGCCAGAGGATGTCCGGCGAACTGTTCCTGATTAATAAAATCTTCGTATTCGGCCAGATCGAAGGCCTGAACTAATTTACTCATGAGACAACCATTTGAGCTTCAAGCTCCTGTTCTTCAGGAGTGAGGGGAATTGAGAGCGCGGTTTTTAGCGTATTGCAGGTGAGCTGGATCGCCGTACTGGTTTTACTCAGTTTACCGTGTTGCATCGCGCGTTTGATCAGATCCGGATTGTTTCTGCGCCAGTTAAAAGTTTTGAGTGCGGCAATTTTCTCCGGCCACTGCTCCGGGTAGTCTGTCAGCAGGGCATACCCCAGTTGTCCGAGCGCCTGCAAACCAATACCGTGAGCGTGAACATAATCCTGCCGTAGCTGAACCGGTGAAACCTCTTTTTTCGACGCTAACTGCCAGTCCGGCATCACGCGAAAAATTGCCTGCCAGTAGCGGGTGGCTATTTGCGTGCATTCTTCAAAATTGTTCTCTTTGGGATCTTTGCCCAACAACGCGCGGGTAGCTTGTTTAATGCTACTTAACGTAAATAATTTATTTGACCGCTGACTGATACCGGATTTTTCCAGCTCGGTCATTCCGATAAACGGCTCTACGGACATTGCCAGATAACGCGCCAGATTCGAACTGGCATCTCGATGATCATACAGGGATGCTAGTGACGGGCTAGGACGAATGGCGTATTTATTCAGATCGGCAAACATCTGTTGGCTGCGTTTTAATCCTTCATCGACAAAAAACAGCACCGGAATGTTATCCTGCCCCAGCTCTGGGCGTGCTTCTAAAGCATCTTCAATTGCTTTACGACGATGCTGACCGTCATTGATCAAAATTTGCGCATCCATCGGTACGCATAACGTACCCAGATTGTTTGTACCAGGGAACTCATCAAACTGGACGTCAACGGCGATGGATGCTGTAAGCGCAGAGAACACATAATCTTTTGGATTTTCCAGAAGATAACGCACCATTTCTGGGATACGTGATTTATTCAGCGTGCGTTGTGCGCGTAGCTCAGGAGGGACGTCATTTTCGTCAAAGCTGAATATCTTGGGGATAATGCGCATTGGGCACGTGGCGATGTAGAAAGGGCGACCAGCCTGAATGCCACGTATAGCTGGGAACGAATAGCAATAATTTGCATCAATACTAGCCATACTATAATCCGTTTAAATATCCAATGAACTTTATTACGTGATATTTTACGTAATATGAGGTTGGATTTATAGCTTTTTTACGTGAATTTTTACGTACTAAAATTCATTTTCCATCAATATGGAACTCAAAATCAAAGTATTCTGTAGCTGCCGCCACTTCTAAAGTTAAACTTTTTGTTTTATAATCAATAAATTAAAATTTTATGGTGCTAAGAAAATCGTTCCAGCCTTGCATCAGTGAACAGAAACTTGCCATTGCTTCCAATCTTATTCTTTGATCTTAACGTCTCAATGCCTCTAGTAGCCAGCGCCTCAATTGATTCTTAGTAGTTTCTTAACCATCGACGTTAGTACATCTGATAAAGAAACTAATCGCCAACTAACAAGCAATCATTATCCTCTATAACACAGAGGATGGGTCTCCTGGTTAATTAATGTATTGATATTGTTGTTAATTTTTCATTTTGGTGCGGCGCCGCAGTTAAGCTGTTGAACCTTTGAAGCAGATGGTGCTTCAAAGGTGGATCTATTCCTCAGATGATATTTAGATAAGAAACCTTAACTACTAAATAAACGCACTTATTTCTATGCAAATGGGATAGTAAGCTCGTTTTCTATAAATTTTATTTATACAAGGTCAGCCTCTTTCAGCTCCAACTTCGCCATAAGCTTTTTGTTAACGTCCATCCCATCAGCCCCACTATGTATCCGACGGTGGCAGGTAGGGCAAATAGCGCCAACCCATTGAGGGTGATCGGGGCCTTCATCGGCCAGTCGTTTTGTGTGGTGGTGTTCTAAGTACGGCTCACCGTTGTTTTTCTTGAACGGCGCAGGCTGATCGCACGACTCACAGATACCATTGGCACGTTGCAGAACGTATTTTTTCACGTCCTCGCTGCGTTTGAACCAAGATTCCTTACTGTCACCTTGCTGGCGCTGGCCCGTCATCATGGATGATTTTATCGCCTTGGCGCGTAGCTGTTCGAGCGTTTCTTTCTTCGGGGCTACTTCTGAAGTATCAATATCATTATCAACTTCTCGAGCAGAAGATACCGGGAATAGATTGAAAACTATCCCTTTCCTCATTTTATCTTTTTTATAGTCCAGGCAGTCAATGTAATCCCAAGTATCACATTCAAACATTCCAACGAATCTTACACCTTTATCTTTCTTATTATCTTCAAAGAGGAATATATCTTCGCCATTCTCTTTGTGGTCACGGATGGCTTTATTGCCTCTAATAAACTTCATGTCATCTTTTTGGCCTTCTCCTGTGTAGGAGAAACTGCCATCAGCAGACCATCCATCCTTGTACCCATAAGCCTCGCCACTTTCACCGGTGAAAATGAAGATGACGGGGAACTCTGTCGGCGTCCAGATGCCGCCCTGGAGTTGCCCACCGTAGAGGTCGATGAGCTCTTTACGCGTGTACAGTTTACCTTTGACTAAGTGTTCAATAGGGTGTGGCGTTTCTATGATTTTGAAACCGAGATCTTTAAGTGCTTGAATAGCTATCTTAGAACCACGATTAGATTGTATTTTTTCTAGTGGTTTTCCGAACTGATAAATATAAGCGGCCGCGGCGATGACTCTGATGTCGTAATTTTCATTATTATAACGAAGTGAAAGTTTTTTAATTCGTTTGACGTTATATTTTTCCAGGAGAGCATCACAACCCAGTGCTTTATATTCTTCAATGGCTTTTAAAACAGCCTCTTTCGAAGATAACGTTTCTATCTTAATAGTCAAAACATCCCCCTCTCATTGCAGAACAGGTTCTGGGCAATGTGTGGGCTTACTGCCAGTAGGCGGTGGCCATACGTCGTCATCCAGCAGTTAGCTCATCGATTTATCGAATGCGTTAACTATGCCAGGCCAGAGGGAAAATGCCTACCTTGGTGAATGTATTTATCGTTATATGTAATCGAAATCTATGGGATTTTCTGGAGGGGATAAGAACGGCACCAAACTAATACCGTCCTTATTATTTCCGTTTTTATCTGTTTTTAACCTGCCAGCTCCTGGCACTCCATCTGCCGCAGTGCGCGGCCATAAAGGTTGCACAGGGCGGGCACCAAGTGAGCCGTTGCGTTGAGGTAGTGATTCAGTTGTTCCCACTGAGTGTCGTCGGGCTGCGGGTTCTTTTGCAGGAGACTGCCGCACAGCATCAGGCCGTGACATAACCCTTCGGCCTGTTCGGCGGAGAGTGCGGCTAAGTCTAAGAGTTGTGACGAGTCTAAGGTGCTGAGATCGAGTTGGTTGAACAGTTCGCGATAGAGGGTCAGGGTGCTTGTGGCGGATTGTGAGGCGGAAGTGTTTTCCATGTGGCTGTTCTCCTTAGTGTGGTGCGTTGCTACCACGTGAGACGCTAAACCCATGGTGGTAGCCCAAACGGAGTTAGCGTTACCGGACACTA
>RCUM01000442.1_pt1 | contig 24741 bp, 20 predicted proteins | sample 2166141 | NCBI WGS metagenome assembly RCUM01 (sample SAMN09932756, study PRJNA488358) | compost metagenome | isolation source: compost soil in crotonic acid-enriched | place: Germany: Experimental Botanical Garden
TGCTAACGAATTGCATAATTTCTTGCAGCATGGGGTGTAACAACTCCCGTCAGTTTAAGGAAAAAATAACTCAAGGTTCCAGAGTATACCTGCCGAGTGCAGCAAATACAGCCAATAAGCAAGCTCTATTGCAGAAACTGCGGGCTACGCTGAGAAATTCACGATGCCACAGCATAAAAGCCGCCCTTGTTCACCGCAACTTTGATCTCTCTGGGCTCTTTTTAAGCGGTCGCGTTGTAAAATCGGGCGGTTTTGAGAGTGAATAGTCATCCGCCCGGCCAGGGGTTGATGACTATTCACAACTTAAAAGTTCATAACGAGGTTAACGCAATGTCGAGTAACAAAAAGCCGATGGTACTGGTGATCCTGGACGGTTACGGCCACCGCGAGGAGCAACAGGACAACGCCATTCTGAACGCCAAAACGCCGGTAATGGACCGTCTGTGGCAACAGCAGCCACACCAGCTGATCGCCGCGTCCGGGCTGGATGTCGGCCTGCCTGACGGTCAGATGGGTAACTCGGAAGTCGGCCACGTCAACCTGGGTGCCGGGCGCATCGTTTATCAGGACCTGACCCGACTGGATAAAGAGATCAAAGAAGGCGATTTCTTCGCCAACCCGACGCTGACGGCGGCGGTCGATAAGGCCGTACAGGCCGGCAAAGCGGTACATATCATGGGCCTGCTGTCACCGGGCGGCGTCCACAGCCACGAAGACCATATTCTGGCGATGATTGAACTGGCTTCGCAGCGCGGCGCCAAAGCCGTTTACCTGCACGCCTTCCTAGACGGTCGCGATACCCCGCCACGCAGCGCAGAAGCCTCTCTGCAACGCTTTAGCGATGCCTTTGCCAAACTGGGCACCGGGCGCATCGCGTCGCTGATTGGCCGTTATTACGCCATGGACCGCGACAACCGTTGGGACCGTGTTCAACTGGCCTACGATCTGCTGACCCAGGCCAAGGGCGATTACGTCACCGATAACGCCGTGGGTGCTCTGCAGGCCGCTTACGAGCGCGGTGAAAACGACGAATTCGTCAAGCCGACCGTGCTGCAAGCCGCCGGTGAAGCCAAGGCCGAATTACATGATGGCGACGCACTGATCTTCATGAACTTCCGTGCCGATCGCGCACGTCAGATCGTCCGCTCTTTCGTTAATGCCGATTTCGACGGTTTCCCTCGCGCCAAAATCATCAATTTTGGTGATTTCGTGATGTTGACCGAGTATGCCGCCGACATCAAAGCCCCTTGCGCCTATCCGCCTGCATCGCTGAGCAATACCTTCGGTGAGTGGCTGATGAAACACGACAAGACCCAGCTACGCATCTCTGAAACCGAAAAATACGCTCACGTCACCTTCTTCTTTAACGGCGGTGTTGAAGAACCCTTCACCGGTGAAGATCGCGTGCTGATCAACTCACCGAAGGTCGCTACCTACGATCTGCAGCCGGAAATGAGCGCCGCCGAGTTGACCGACAAACTGCTGGCCGCCATTGCCAGTGGTAAATACGACGCCATTATCTGCAACTATCCGAATGGGGACATGGTAGGCCATACCGGGGTCTACGACGCGGCAGTGAAGGCAGTAGAAACTCTGGATAACTGCATTGCTCAGGTGGTTGAGGCAGTTAAGGCCGTCGACGGGCAGTTGCTGATCACCGCCGATCACGGCAACGCCGAACAAATGCGCGATCCGGCTACCGGCCAGGCGCATACCGCTCACACCAGCCTGCCGGTACCGCTGATTTACATCGGCAAGCCTGCCAGCGCAGTCAATGGTGGCAAGCTTTCGGACATCGCGCCAACCATGCTGGCGCTGATGGGAATGGAAATCCCGCAAGAGATGACTGGTAAGCCGCTGTTCATCGTGGAATAATCCTTCTCCATGAGGGAAAAGGCGTTTTTTGCACTATCAAGGGTAACCCGAAGCGCAAACGCAGGCAGCCAACCGCTGCCTGAACGCACCGCGCCAAGGAAGTTGACCACCATGTGCGCCAGCGTATTTTACGCTGGCGTCTTGTTGTTGCCGTTAGCCAGCCAGGCGGCGGAAGACAACAAATCCCAACTCAAAGACATCCAGCAGAGCATCGCCGAGAAAGAAAAGGCGGTTAAACAGCAGCAGCAACAGCGCAGCTCACTGCAGGATCAGCTTAAGCAGCAAGAAAAAACCATCGCGCAGGCCAGCCGCCTGCTGCGTGATACCCAGGGCACTTTGAGCCAGTTGGGGAAAGATATCTCCGGCCTGAACGCCTCAATCGCCAAGCTGCAAAAACAGCAGTCAACCCAGCAGGAAATCCTTGCCAAGCAACTCGATGCCGCCTTTAGGCAGGGCCAGCACAGCGCCGTCCAGTTGGTGCTTAGCGGTGAAGAGAGCCAACGCAGCGAACGTATTTTGGCTTACTTCGGTTATCTGAACGAAGCACGCCAGCAAACGATTGAAGAGCTGAAACAAACCCGCGCCGAACTGGCCAAGCAAAAAACCACGCTGGTCGCCAAGCAAGGCCAACAGAAATCGCTGCTGGGCGAGCAACAGACGCAGCAACAGAAGCTGGAGCAGGCACGCGGAGCGCGTAAGAAAACGCTGACCGCACTGGAAGCCTCGCTGGAAAAAGATCAGCAACGTCTGGTGGAACTGCGTCAGAACGAAACCCGCATGCGCGACAAAATTGCCCGGGCCGAACGAGAAGCCCGCGCCCGTGCGGAACGAGAAGCGCGTGAAGCCGCCAAGGTGCGCGAACAGGTTCGCGTCAAAGAACAGCAGGCGAAGAAAACCGGCACCAGCTATAAGCCAAGCGAAGCCGACCGTTCACTGATGGCCCGTACCGGCGGCCTCGGTCGACCAAACGGACAGGCCATATGGCCGGTGCGCGGCCGCACACTGCACGGTTTCGGCGAACAGCTGCAGGGCGAGCTACGCTGGAAAGGCATGGTCATCGAGGCCAGAGAAGGCAGCGAAGTGAAAGCCATTGCCGATGGCCGCGTATTGCTGGCCGACTGGTTACAGGGCTATGGCCTGGTGGTCGTCATCGAGCACGGTAAGGGTGACATGAGTCTGTATGGCTACAACCAAAGCGCGTTGGTCAATGTCGGGGCGCAGGTGCGTGCCGGTCAACCAATCGCCTTAGTGGGTACCAGCGGAGGCCAGGGAACGCCGTCGCTCTATTTCGAAATTCGTCGCCAGGGTCAGGCCGTTAACCCACTGCCGTGGTTGGGAAGATAGATTTGCGCTATATCAAAACCCGTACTGTCGTATTGATTGGCTGTCTGCTGCAGGTTTGTGCCGCGCAGGCAGGGAAGTTATCCATCGTTATCGATGACGTGGGTTATCGCCCGCATGAGGAAGGTGCCGTGCTGCAGATGCCGACGGCTATCTCCGTCGCCGTACTGCCCAACGCCCCTCATGCCCATTTAATGGCCACCCGCGCCCACAGTCAGGGCCGCGAAGTGCTGATCCATATGCCGATGGCACCGCTCAGCAAGCAACCACTGGAACGCGATACGTTACAGCCCTCCATGAGCAGCGAAGAGATCCAGCGCATTATCCGCAATGCGGTCAATAATGTGCCCTATGCGGTGGGTATGAATAACCACATGGGCAGCGCCATGACCTCCAGCCTGCCGGGCATGCAGAAAGTGATGCAGGCGCTCGACAGCTACCAGCTCTATTTCCTCGACAGCATGACCATTGGCAATAGCCAGGCCACCCGCGCTGCCGCCGGCACACACGTGAAGGTGATCAAGCGGAAGGTATTCCTGGACGATACCGCCAACGAAGCCGACATCCGCCGTCAGTTCAACCGCGCGGTCGAGCTGGCACGACGCAATGGTTCCGCCATCGCCATTGGCCACCCGCGCCCGGCAACGGTAAGAGTGTTGCAGCAAATGCTGCCGACGCTGCCGGCCGATATCGTACTGGTAAAACCGAGCTCCCTGCTGAATGAACCGCAAGGTAGCAGCGGTGGCAGTTACGTCCCACCAGTGGCCAAACCGCCGAAACCGCAGCCGAAGAACCCGTTCACCGGGGGTATCAAGCAGTGCAAGGTCAAGTTGCCGAAAGAAAAAGTCAACGCCGGCAAGGTGATGAGCGTGATCGGCGAAAGCGTAGCGCAGTCACCCGCCGTGACATTTATTCAACGCCAGTGGCAACGCTGGACAGGGCCGGAACAAACCAAGTCATAAGTTTCCCGCTAAAACAGGCGACAAGCAGAGGCTCTGCTTGTCGCTTTTCTTTTTCTGAAATCCCCTCGCGCCTGCCCGTAACCCCGATCATCACACCCGACAAACTCATTAATAACTCTTTAATTATGATGATGAAAATATCATTTTTAAATAGCAGAAATGTAGAAAACAAAGCAATAAAAACAAGATAAATCAAATAATTTCAATGCAAAATCATACCAATCATTCCATTTCATATGATCGCAAAAACATTAATAACTACCGAGAATGTTAATTTTTATTAATCTATATCAATAATACGTCGGCAAAACAGGCATAGGTTAAACAACGATCAATACATAAATGGAGTTTATTGATATGAAAGCATTACTGGTAGAAAGCGAGTTTACAACACCGGGCGGTTACCCCACCGCAGCCATTGGACGCCTGATTGAGCAGTTGAATGGCCGTGATGTTGAAGTCATGCGCGCCACTTCTTTGCAGGACGGTGAGTCCATTATTGACGCTAACGAACCCATTGATTGTCTGCTGCTGGCCCGCAGCATGCCCGATAAGAAAGCAGCCGATCCCGCACAGAAATTATTGGATAAACTGCATGAGCGCCAAGAAAATGCACCAGTGTTTCTGCTGAGCGACCGCGGCACCGTCACCAAAGAACTCAGCCTCGACATGATGGAACAAATAGATGAGTTCGCCTGGATCCTGGAAGACTCGGCTGATTTTATCGCCGGGCGCATTATGGCCGCCATTAGACGCTATCGGCAGCTGCTACTGCCGCCGCTGATGTCGGCCATAATGAAATACAACCAGACCCATGAATATTCCTGGGCGGTGCCTGGGCACCAGGGCGGGGTGGGCTTTACCAAAACGCCGGCCGGCCGCGTATTTCACGATTTCTATGGCGAGAACCTGTTTCGTACCGATTCAGGCATCGAGCGAACCGCGCTGGGCTCATTGCTGGATCACACCGGCTCTTTCAAAGACAGCGAAACAAATATTGCCCGCGTGTTTGGCGCTGAAAAATCATATTCCGGCGTGGTGGGTACCTCTGGCTCCAATCGCAGCGTGATGCAGGCCTGCTTAACCGAAGATCGTGGGGCGGTGGTTGACCGCAACTGCCATAAATCGATCGAGCAGGGGCTGATCCTCACCGGTGCTACACCGACCTACATGATCCCCAGCCGCAACCCTTATGGGATTATCGGCCCGGTGCCAAAATCAGAGATGCTCCCTGATACCATAAAGACTAAAATGGATGAAAATCCACTTGGCATCACATCAATAGATTACTTTGTGTTAACCAACTGCACTTATGACGGTATTTGCTATAACGCGGCAGAGGTAGTAAACGTTATCGAGGGTAAGGGGACTTTTATCCCAGTAGTTCACTTCGATGAAGCCTGGTACGGCTATGCACGCTTTAACCCGATGTATAACAACTACTTTGCTATGCGCGGCGACCCAAAAGATCATACCTCGGATTTATCAACGGTCGTCGCTACCCAGTCCAGCCATAAAATGCTCAATGCGCTGTCACCCGCCTCATATATCCATATCCGTAACGGTAAGAAACCCTTAGATTTCCCACGCTTTAACCAAGCCTATATGATGCACACCACCACCTCACCGTCTTATATCATTGCCGCGTCTAACGACATTGCCGCAAATATGATGGATGGCGAATCAGGCCAATCGCTGACCCAAGAGGCCATCAATGAAGCAGTGGACTTCCGTCAGGCATTAGCCCGTCTGCATACTGAATTCAAGGCGAAGGAAGAGTGGTTCTTTAAACCCTGGAATATCGAAGAAGGTCTCGATCCCAAAACGCAAAAAATCGTCCCGTTCCAAGATATCCCCGCAGGAGCCCTGGCTACTACTCAAAGCTACTGGGTGATGAAGCCAGAAGATAAGTGGCATGGTTTCGAAAAACTCGACGCAGATTGGGCGATGATCGATCCGGTCAAAGTCAGCATCCTGGCTCCAGGCATTAAAGTGGACGGTACGCTGGAAGATACCGGGGTACCGGCAGCTCTGGTTAATGCCTGGTTAGCCCGCAACGGCATTGTGCCAACCCGCACCACCGACTTCCAACTGATGTTCCTGTTCTCTATGGGGGTGACCAAAGGGAAATGGGGTACCCTGCTGGAAGCGCTGCTGTCCTTTAAACGTCATTATGACGCCAACACCCCGCTGTCCGAAGTGCTGCCGGATCTCGCCGCAAAATACAGCGCGGAGTATGGCGCCCTGGGCCTGAAAGATCTCGGCGATAAGATGTTTGCCTTCCTGAAACAAGATGACCTCGGCAAGTTGCTTAACCAGGCCTATGACGCTCTGCCAACACCGGTATTAACACCGCGTGCCGCGTACCAAAAACTGGTTCGCTACGACGTTGAACCGGTCAGCCTTAAGGACCTGCATGGCAGGATAGCAGCCAATGCGGTTCTTCCTTACCCACCCGGCATTCCTATGCTGATGTCCGGTGAGAAGTTCGGTGAACGCGTGGGCGACAAGGAAAGTGCGCAAATTGCCTACCTGCTCGCATTGCAAAAATGGGATGACACCTTCGCAGGGTTTGAACACGAAACCGCAGGCATTACCATTACCGATAAGGGCGAGTACCAGGTGCTGTGTATTAAATCCTAACTGACAGAAGTACCATGCATGGCCCGTGCAATTAATACTTGAGCACGCATTCAGGGCCGGAAATTCCGGCCCTTTTTATCCACATCGACCCGGATTTAAAAAACTAATCCCAGCTCAAAACCACTTTGCCGGACTGGCCGGAGCGCATGGCGTCAAAGCCTTGTTGGAACTGGTCGATTGTGAAACGGTGAGTGATGATAGGTGTCAGATCCAGGCCGGACTGGATCAGCGCCGCCATCTTATACCAGGTCTCAAACATTTCGCGGCCGTAAATCCCTTTGATAAACAGCCCTTTGAAGATCACCTGATTCCAGTCGATCGACATATCCGACGGTGGAATACCCAGCATGGCAATACGCCCGCCGTGGTTCATCGCATTGAGCAAGGTACGGAACGCCGGTGGCGCACCGGACATTTCCAGCCCAACGTCAAACCCTTCGGTCATGCCCAACTCGGCCATCACGTCGTTCAGGTTTTCTTTGCTGACGTTCACCGCACGGGTCACGCCCATTTTACGCGCCAGTTCCAGCCGGTATTCGTTAACGTCGGTGATCACTACGTGGCGGGCACCAACGTGCTTGCACACCGCAGCGGCCATAATGCCTATCGGGCCGGCACCGGAAACCAACACGTCTTCGCCAACCAGATCAAACGACAGCGCCGTATGAACCGCGTTGCCGAACGGGTCGAAGATTGACGCCAGCTCATCGGAAATATTGTCCGGGATCTTGAAAGCGTTAAACGCCGGGATCACCAGGTATTCAGCAAACGAGCCCGGGCGGTTCACGCCCACGCCAATGGTGTTGCGGCACAGATGAGTGCGGCCGCCACGGCAGTTACGGCAGTGCCCGCAAGTGATGTGGCCTTCGCCGGAAACGCGGTCGCCGACGTTAAACCCTTTAACTTCCTGTCCCATGGCGACCACTTCACCCACGTACTCGTGGCCGACCACCATAGGTACCGGAATGGTTTTCTGCGACCATTCATCCCAGTTATAAATATGAACATCGGTGCCGCAGATTGCGGTTTTACGGATTTTAATCATGATGTCGTTATGGCCCAGCTCCGGCTGAGGCACATCGGTCATCCAAATCCCTTCTTCCGCTTTCAGTTTTGACAATGCTTTCATGGTTTTACCTTATGCAATAACGCCAAGATCCTTACCGATACGAATGAACGCCGCGACCGCACGTTCAATTTGCTCCGGGGTGTGGTCAGCAGACATCTGGGTACGGATGCGCGCCTGGCCTTTCGGCACCACCGGATAGAAGAAACCCGTTACATAAATGCCTTCCTTGAGCAACGCATTGGCAAATTCCTGCGCCAGTTTTGCTTCACCCAACATCACCGGGATGATGGCGTGATCGGCCCCGGCCAGCTCAAAGCCCGCCGCGGTCATTTTTTCACGGAACAGGCTCGCATTGGCCCACAGACGATCGCGCAGCGCATCGCCCTGCTCCAGCAGTTCCAGCACTTTGATCGAAGCGGCGACAATCGCCGGCGCCAGCGAGTTGGAGAACAGATAAGGCCGCGAACGCTGGCGCAACCACTCCACCACCTCTTTTTTCGCCGCAGTATAGCCGCCGGACGCGCCGCCCAGCGCTTTGCCCAGCGTACCGGTAATGATGTCGACGCGGCCCATCACGTCGCAATACTCATGGGTGCCGCGCCCATTGGCGCCAACGAAACCTACCGCATGGGAATCATCCACCATCACCAGCGCCTGATACTGGTCCGCCAGGTCGCATACCCCTTTCAGGTTGGCGATCACGCCGTCCATGGAGAACACGCCGTCGGTAGCAATCATGATGTGGCGCGCGCCATCGGCCTTGGCCTGTTTCAGCTGCGCAGCCAACTCGTTCATGTCGTTATTGGCATAGCGGTAACGCTTCGCCTTGCACAAACGCACGCCGTCGATGATCGACGCGTGGTTCAGCGTGTCGGAGATAATCGCGTCTTCCGGCCCAAGCAGCGTTTCGAACAGCCCGCCGTTGGCATCGAAGCAAGAGGAATACAAGATGGCGTCTTCCATACCGAGAAAATCGGCCAATTTCCGCTCCAGCTGCTTATGGCTGTCCTGGGTGCCGCAAATAAAGCGCACCGACGCCATGCCGAAACCGTGGCTGTCCATACCGGCCTTGGCCGCCGCGATCATCGCCGGATGGTTGGCCAGGCCAAGGTAGTTGTTGGCGCAGAAGTTGATGACATGGCGGCCGTCGGCAACGGCGATATCAGCCTGCTGAGCGGTGGTGATAATGCGCTCTTCCTTGAACAACCCTTCGCTACGGGCGGTTGCAAGCTGTTGTTCCAACTGCTGATAAAAAGACGCGGACATTCGGTTATCTCCAGGATGGGTCTGTTTTCCACATATTTTACTGATTTGTAACCAAACTGACGACAATACACAGGAGAGAATATGAAAATTGCAGCAGATATCACGGCAAAGTGCTTTGATGCTCGACATCGCGGGATATTCGGAGCCCGTCCGATGTTTGCGGCGGCATGAAATGCTATTATAAGCGGCATTGAGCGTGGGGCACCCTGTCCCACCGGGCAGAATAATAGGGGTAACCCAATGATTATCGTTACTGGTGGCGCCGGCATGATCGGCAGCAATATCATTAAGGCGCTGAATGACACAGGGTATCGCGATATCCTGGTGGTAGATAACCTGAAAGACGGCACCAAATTCGCCAACCTGGTCGATCTGGATATCGCCGACTATATCGATAAAGAAGATTTTATCGCCAACATCGTGGCCGGTGACGATCTGGGTGAAATCGACGCGGTATTCCATGAAGGTGCCTGTTCATCCACCACCGAGTGGGATGGCAAGTACATGATGGACAACAACTATCAGTACTCCAAAGACCTGCTGCATTATTGCCTGGATCGCGAAATCCCGTTCCTGTACGCCTCATCGGCAGCCACCTACGGCGGCCGTGAAGAATTTATCGAAGAGCGCCAGTTTGAAGAGCCGCTGAACGTGTACGGTTACTCCAAATTCCTGTTCGATCAGTACGTACGTGAAATTCTGCCTGAGGCGGATTCACAGATCTGCGGCTTCCGTTACTTCAACGTTTATGGCCCGCGCGAAGGCCACAAAGGCAGCATGGCCAGCGTTGCATTCCACCTGAACAGCCAGATCAACCGCGGCGAGAACCCGAAACTGTTCGACGGCAGCCAGGACTTCAAGCGTGACTTTATCTACGTCGGCGACGTGGCGGCGGTAAACCTGTGGTTCTGGAAAAGCGGCGTGTCCGGCATCTTCAACTGCGGCACCGGCCGTGCAGAAACCTTCCAGGCGGTAGCCGACGCGGTAGTCGATTTCCACCAGAAAGGCGCGGTGGAAAATATCCCGTTCCCGGAAAAACTCAAAGGCCGCTACCAGGCGTTTACCCAGGCTGACCTGACCAAGCTGCGCGCTGCCGGCTATGATGCGCCGTTCAAAACGGTCGCCGAAGGCGTGAAAGAGTACATGGCCTGGTTGAACCGCACCGCTTAAGCTGAAGGAAATCATTCAGGGTATGAAAATACTGGTTATCGGCCCTTCGTGGGTTGGCGATATGATGATGTCGCAAAGTCTCTACCGCACCCTGAAGGCCGAGCACCCGACGGCAGAAATTGATGTGATGGCACCGGCCTGGTGTCGTCCATTACTGGCGCGCATGCCAGAGGTCAATCAGGCCCTGTCGATGCCACTGGGCCACGGTGCGCTGGCACTCGGTGAACGTCGACGACTGGGGCATGCCCTGCGAGCCAACGGCTACGATCGCGCCTATGTGCTGCCGAACTCGTTCAAATCTGCGCTGGTGCCCTTCTTTGCCAAGGTGCCGCAACGCACCGGCTGGCGCGGGGAAATGCGCTATGGCGTGCTGAATGATATTCGCTTGCTGGACAAAGCCGCCTTCCCGCTGATGGTGCAGCGTTACGTGGCACTGGCCTACGATAAACAACGCATTCAGCGCGCCGAAGATCTGCCGCAGCCGCTACTGTGGCCGCAACTGCAGGTCAGCGACGAAGAGATTGCCGAAACTACCGCCGCCTTCAACCTGACCGATCATCGGCCGATTATCGGCTTTTGCCCCGGTGCCGAATTTGGTCCGGCCAAACGCTGGCCGCACTATCACTATGCCGCTCTGGCGCAGAAGCTGATCGACCGGGGTTATCAAATCGCCCTGTTTGGCTCCGCCAAGGATAATGAAGCGGGTGAGCAGATACGGGCCGCGCTGGATGATGACTCCCGTGGCTTTTGCATGAATCTGGCCGGGGAAACCCAGCTTGAGCAAGCGGTGATCCTGCTGGCTTCCTGTTCGGCCGTGGTCAGTAACGACTCAGGTTTGATGCACGTAGCAGCCGCGTTGAATAAGCCGCTGATTGCCTTGTACGGCCCAAGCAGCCCGGACTTCACGCCGCCGCTGTCCGACAAGGCCAAAGTGATCCGATTAATTAGCGGTTACCATAAGATACGCAAAGGCGATGCCGATCAGGGTTACCATCAGAGCCTGATCGATATTCAGCCACAGCAGGTGTTGGACGCGCTGACGCCGTTACTTGCCGCCAGCGAGGAATAAACATGCAGGTGTTGATTGTAAAAACCTCCTCCATGGGGGATGTGCTCCATACGCTGCCGGCGCTGACCGACGCCATGCGGGCGATCCCCGGTATCCGCTTTGACTGGGTGGTAGAGGAAGGTTTCAGCCAAATTCCCACCTGGCATCCGGCGGTAGACCGCGTGATCCCGGTGGCAATCCGCCGCTGGCGAAAAAACTGGTTCGGCAGCGAAACTCGCCAGCAACGCTGCGACTTTAAACGTGTGGTGCAGGAACGAAATTACGACGCGGTGATCGACGCCCAGGGGCTAATCAAAAGCGCCGCGCTGATCACCCGCATCGCCAAAGGCAGCAAACACGGTCAGGACAGCAAAAGCGCCCGTGAGCCCTTCGCCAGCTGGTTCTACAACCACCGCTACGATATCGACAAACAGCAACATGCCGTTGAGCGTACGCGCGAGCTGTTCGCCAAAAGCCTGGGCTACGAAAAACCCGACAGCGTCGGTGATTACGCCATTGCGGCCCGTTTTCTCAGCCATCTGCCGGCCGATGCCGGCCAGTATCTGGTGTTTTTACATGCTACCACTCGCGATGAGAAACACTGGCCGGAAACACACTGGCGTGCGCTGATTGCGTTAACTGAGCCAACCGGTTTGAAGATCAAACTGCCGTGGGGCGCAGAGCACGAGCGTCAACGCGCACTGCGTTTGGCAGAAGGTTTTCCGCACGTCGAGGTTTTACCCAAGCTCAGCCTGCAGCAGGTGGCCGAAGTGCTGGCCGGTGCGAAATGCGTGGTCTCGGTTGATACCGGCCTCAGCCACCTGACCGCCGCGCTAGACAGGCCGAACATCACGCTGTTCGGCCCCACCGATCCAGGATTGATCGGTGGTTACGGTCAGAATCAGTTTGCCTGCCGTCCCACTCATGGCAACAGTATGGCGGACATTACTGCACAAAAAGTTGCTGAGCTCATTTGTGAAAGGATGACCGTATAATGGGAACATTCTTCAAGCAGATATATCGCTATACTCATACTCGTCCTTTTCGGCATAACGAAAATCTCTGGCCCTACGTAAAGATTAAACGCGCTGCCAGCGGAGAAATCGTCGAACTACGGTACAAAAAGCAACATGTGCCGCTAGAACAGTTAGCCGATTTAAAGGGACAATTCGCTGGTGATATCTTGCTAACAGCCACCGGTCCGTCGGTGAAAAATCTTCGCTTGGAAAAATTTCCGAGCATGCCAGCAATGGGCGTCAATGGTGCTTATTTTCTGCACGATCGAGTGGATTTTAGATTTTATGTCATTGTCGATATTGGGTTTATAGATCAAAAACCGGAGATCATCAGCGATATTATCGATGATCAACGGCTGACGCTGTTTACCACGGTGCACAGCGTGGCTAAGATCATCGACAGGTTCGGGCTGGAGCGAGTGAAATGCCGTCTTGCGGTGATAGAGGACGCTGCATTCAAAATCTATCAACCCAAAATTACCAATGATGAACTCTGGTCAGTCTACCAAGATAATCGTGATGTCATTTTCGCCACTGAACGAAAGGATATTGCCTTCAATCATGATATTCGCAGCGGCGTCTTCGACGCTGGAACAGTAGCTTACTGGGCTTTACAGATCCTGACTTTCTTAGGTTTTGAACGGTTGTATATTATTGGGCTGGATATGAATAACTTCCACCAGCCGCGATTTTATGAGGCTGCAGATAATAAATTGCCAACTCAGCTCGAAAACAAGGTTACCGTGCAAGTTATGCCTTCTTTCAGCCATGCCAGCAAATTGATGAAGGCCAAGAATATTATTATAAAAAACCTTTCCATCACCAGTGCTATCAGTAATGATATTTTCGACAAGGTCGACCCGGATGAAATATTCAAATAACCCTTACTACGTACAAAAATTGTATGTAGTATTTTTTTTCCTTTTTTCATTTTTCAGCGCTATTTTCTATAGCTATACGAAAGTTAATAATTTATTTCATCTTTCAGCTATTTTTTTCGTCATTACTCTTTATTTCAATAAAGACTTTCGGCTGACTTTCTTCCGCAGCAATGAAATCCGTCGCGGCCTGGGTCTTACTGCTGCAATGCTTCTTTACTTTTCTTTTAGCAACCTGTGGTCAAACGATCCTGCCAATATCGAATCAACCCTGACGCACAGCGTTTACCTGTTAATTTATTTAGCCATGCTGATATCCATACTTAATGGGAATCAACGTAACTTATTGTTTACATTTGTTATTTTAGGGTTGGCGAGCCTGTGCCTGTTCTCAATCACTTTTGATTATCACGATATCTTGATCAGCAGACAAGTATCAAAAAGTAATCCAGGCCCAGAAAATGTGATTGATCTGGCAGGGTTAGCCGGAATCGGGGTGATACTAAGCCTGATCATATTTCGCGAAAAAAAGAGTCGGATGATTTTGCTCACCATTCCAATATTTTTAGGCACGATGTTGCTCACTCAAAGCCGTGGGCCCGTGCTTTCCTTACTGATTGCGATGCTGGTGGTATTACCCTATAAACACTTGAGACTCAAACATGTCGCCTGTTTTTTCATTGCCTTGATAGCCATTGGGATAACTATTATTTCATCCGAAATTGGGCAATTAGTGTTAGCCCGTTTTGAAGAGATACATGTGCAGAGTTTCTTACGTTTTAGCATCTGGCTTCATACTTTCGACCTGGTAAGCCAAGCACCTTATTTTGGTTATGGTTTCAATTCAGAGCTGGCCTTCACCAATTACTCTGGTGAAAATATAACCACTACACACAGCCTTTATTTGGGGTCATTACTGAAGGGTGGTCTAGTCGGATTGGGTATGTTATTCGCGGTTTTGGGCTATGGCTGCATATTAACACTGCGACGCCGGCACAACGGCATGCGATTGGAAGCAGCGCTGTTTATTTTCATGCTGCTATTTTATACCTCGCAGGGCATGTTCATCGTAGGTAACCCATCTGAATCATGGTATCTATTCTGGTTCCCTTTGGGCGTCATTATGTCCACCAGACTGAAATCTCACCTACCGTAATGGACAAATAGCGCCATCATTATAAATGATGGCGCTATGCCGGTATAATTATCGATACCTTTAACTATTCACCGAGCACCTTTATTACCTTCTCCATCACCTCATGACTGGTGATGATGCTTAAGGGTTGATAACGTTGTTCTGCTCCCAGCGGCTGTGTTTCTACCGGCACGTGTATCACCCGATGAAGTTCAGGATTCTGATAGGGCCCCGTTTGTTCTGGATTCGCACTCGCAAACAGGCTGACAGTTCTCGTTTTCAACGCAATAGCCAGATGTAACGGACCGGTATCGCCGGTAACCAGTACGTCCATGTTTTTCATCACGGCCAACAGTTGTGGTAAGGTAGTTTTCCCAATATAGCTGACCACTCGCTCTCGCTCTTCCGCCGTTAACCCCGCCATAAATTCACACTCAATATCTTGTTCTTTCGGCGTTCCAATCAGGGCGATACTGTAATCTGGAGAATGCGCCAGCAGCATTTTTGCCAAGCCGACAAATCTGGCCACCGGCCAACAACGTAGTGATTCAGAAGCCCCCATTTGGAAGCCCACCACAATTTTATTCAGCTGTTTTTGCTGTTGCGGAAAATCTACAGGGATAAACATTTCTCGGTTATCAGTAGCACAGCCTAATAACCCCACTAGCTCCAGTTTACGCTGAATCAAATGATCCTTGCCACGAATGCTAATGCCCGTCAGCCACTGGTCCATGCCCGCCAAATCGTTCTTATAGACGTCCTTAAATACGTATTCACAACCCGCGAATATCGCAGTGATGACATCATAAGGCGCTTTAGAGTGCAGAATTATTGCCAGTTGCGGTCTTTTTTTCTTCAACTGGCAGATCACGCTGAGCATATCTTTTGCTTTGTGATCCCAATAAATCACACTACTGAAATAAGGACTAGTTCCTACCAGACCTCTATTCTTGTGACTTGAAACCAGAGTAATCTCCGCAGCGGGATAGCGTTCATGGATAGCGCGAATCGCCGGAGTATTAAACATCAAATCGCCCAGCGCGGTTGTCGAGAAAATAGCGATACGATCAAACTCACGGCTTTTATCAAACGAACGCTTATCTTTAAAATTACTACCAAGTTTTGTATAAAGTCGGAGACAAGCATTCGCCAACTTTAATTTCCATTGCTTCGACATCTCAGTTCACTTTAAGTTGATAATATTCGGCCAACGTCATACCCACCGTGCGTTGCTGCAGCCAGGCAAAAAGCTGCTCCAAATCACGATATAACACTTCAATATCCTGCTGCGTTTTAAAGGTCGGGCTGCCGCCAGGCATAAACTCGGACGAGTGCAGCATAAACTCAACGTAGTCATGCCCCTGCGCCAGACATTGCTCCGCCACCGACTTCATTTTTTCCAGATTACCGCCGCTGGGCCGCAGCCAGTGGACCGACGGTGAACGCTGTTTGCCACGCAGGCTATCGTAACCCTGCTTTAACGTATTCATCAGTGCCGAATGCTTATACTGAATGCTCATCGGCACTTCCAGCAGCGCTGAGGAACCCGCCCTGGCGATATTTTCCGGATCGATAAAATAGGCCTGCGATGGGAAGTTACGATAGTCGGTACCGCCGTTACCTTGTGGATTACCCGGTGAATATTGCCAGTTAACTCGCGGCGTCACCGAGCAATCCACCTGATAGCCATATTCCAGCAGCAAAGCCGCATAGTATTCATTAAACGCCCAGCGCCCGGCACGGTGGCTGAGCATCTTGGTCTGGAAGCTGTCTTCCAGCAGTTTGGTCATATGATCGACCTTGGCGCAGATTTGATCGGCCGGGTATTCGATCAGATAGGGTTTATGTCGCCAGTCGTCGTCGGTTAATGGCGTCAGCGGCGGACTGTTCCAGGCATGCAGATGCATGCCAACTTCCCCGGTATTACGCGCAATCACATCGCGGGCGAACTCGACATACTCTGCATCCACCGCCATTTCGTAGTTGGTGAGGTACACCGGCTTAAAGCCATATTTCTCACACAGCGCCTGAAAGCGCGGCAAAAAGCGCGTGTTTTCGGTCGAAATACGATCGTGGTTTTGCCACAGATTGTCGCCTTCGGTATCAATGGTGATGAGAAATGCCGGTTTGGTCATAAATATCGGGCCTGATATCAACAGAATGCATTATGTTACGCAGGGCGTTTCGCCAGGGCAAACGACTTTACTGCCTGGTTTGGACAACGTTGAAGGCCTTTTGTCTCTCCTTCACGCTATTTTTTCACTTCGCGGCAAGAAAACCGTGCAACAGTAGCCACATGCGATCGGGTCATTTAGAATCAAAGATTGGTTTCCCTGAAAGCGACTCATGATGAACGACGCGCCAGCCCTTGCTCCTGATACCTCGATACAGCGTATTCTGATCGTTAAACTTCGCCACCACGGCGACATGTTGCTGATCACACCGGTCATCAATACCCTGCGGCAAAATTACCCGCAGGCGCAGATCGACGTACTGCTGTATAAAGAAACCCAGGAGATGCTGGCCAGCCACCCGGCTCTGACAAACGTCTTCGCTATCGATCGTCAATGGAAAAAACAGGGCACTAAAGCGCATCTGCGCCATGAACTTAACCTGATTCGGCAGCTCAAGGCCCAAAGTTACGATCTGGTGGTCAATCTGGCCGATCAGTGGCGCAGCGCCCTGCTCTCCAGGCTGACCGGCGCGCGTATTCGTCTGGGTTTCGATTTTCCCAAACGTCAGGGCTTCTTATGGCGCCATTGTCATACCCATTTGGTACCGGTGAGCGATCACGCCCGGTTGCATACGGTTGAACAGAACCTGTCACTGTTAGAACCACTCAACCTGCCAAATATTAGCCAACAGGTGACCATGGGCTACCCGCCGCAGGACTGGCAGACCTGCGAACAGTTGTTGCAGCAACAGGGCATTAGCGGTGATTTTATTGTGGTGCAGCCCACTTCCCGCTGGTTCTTCAAATGCTGGAGCGAAGAAAAAATGGCGGCTACTATCAGCGCGTTACAGGCCGATGGTCACCAATTGGTGGTCACCTCCGGGCCGGACGCAAAAGAACGTGAAATGGTGGAGCGCATCTTGGCACTCTGCCCGCCACAGGGCGTAATTTCGCTGGCGGGTCAACTGACGTTGAGGCAACTGGCCGCCCTGATCGACCACGCTAAACTGTTTATCGGCGTAGATTCGGTGCCTATGCACATGGCCGCGGCGCTGCAGACCCCCTGCATCGCACTGTTTGGCCCTTCCAAACTGGTGTTCTGGCGCCCCTGGCAGGTCATTGGCAACGTGATATGGGCCGGAGACTACGGCGACTTACCCGATCCGGACGCCATCGATACCGGCACCGATGAACGTTATCTGGACCTTATTCCTACAGACGCGGTGATTGCAGCCGCGCGGAGCACGCTGGCATGAAAGCATTTCGTTTGGCGATCGTTCGCCAAAAATACCGCCCGGACGGTGGCGCTGAGCGTTTCGTTTCCCGCGCCCTTGAGGCGCTGGAACAACAGGACCTCGACCTGAACGTTATCACCCGCGAATGGCAGGGTGACGCTAATCCAAACTGGCATATCCACCTGTGTAACCCGCTAAAATTCGGCCGCATCAGCCGTGAACGTGGCTTTGCCGAAGCGGCCAGAGCACTGTGGCAGAAAGAAAACTTCGATCTGGTGCAAAGCCATGAACGCATCCCAGGCTGCGATATTTACCGCGCCGGTGATGGCGTGCATCGCCGCTGGTTACTGCAGCGGGCTCGTTTGTTGCCGGAGTGGCGTCGTAAATGGCTGTTCTCCAATCGCTATCACCGTTACGTGATGTGCGCAGAACGGGCAATGTACGCTGCGCCGGAGCTGAAGGCCGTTATCTGCAATGCCGAAATGATTAAGCAGGAAATCATCGATGACTTCGGAGTCCCCGCCGATAAAATCACGGTGATCTACAATGCCATTGATAATCAAAAATTTCCGCCCGCCGATGCCGAACTACGCCAGCAGTTGCGTCTGCAGTATCAGATCCCGCAGCAGGCTCACTGCCTGGTTTTTGTCGGTTCCGGTTTTGAACGCAAAGGGCTGGCCGCTGCCATCCGTGCCGTCGCAGCGACCGACAGCTATCTGCTGGTGGTAGGTAAGGATAAGGCGGAAAAACGTTATCAGGCGCTGGCGCAATCACTGGGCTGCAGCGATCGGGTGCGATTTATGGGGGTGCAGAAACAAACGCTGCCGTTCTATCAGACCGCCGATGCGCTGTTGCTGCCCACGTTGTACGATCCGTTCCCCAACGTGATTCTGGAAGCCATGTCCTGCGGTTTGCCGGTCATTACCAGCACCACCTGCGGCGGCTCGGAGTTTATCACTCAGGGGCAAAATGGCTTTGTTACCGATGCCCTTGATGTCCCCGCGCTGGTCGCGGCGATCGTAGCGCTACCACGCCAGGCCCTGGGCTCCGCCATGGGTGAGGCAGCAAGAGCGCGTATCATGTCGGCTACCCCGGCGCGCCTGTCGGAACAGCTGATCTCCCTTTATAACCGGCTGCTGGATTAACTATGCGTATTCTGATGATTATCGACGGCCTGCCTGGCGGAGGCGCCGAAAAAGTGGTGCTGACCCTGTGCCAGGGAATGCAGCAAATGGGTCATGACGTCAGCCTGATTTCATTGCGCGACGTCTGTAACTATCCAATTCCCGCCGGCATTCACTATCAGGTGGTCGCAGACCATAGCCGCTCACCATGGCGCAAACTGACCGAACTGTCGCGCCGCGCCGCCGCATTGGATCGGGCGATCGCCGATAATGAGCGCCAACAGGGTGCCTATGATTTGGTGTTCTCCAACCTGCATAAAACCGATCGCATCGTCAGCTGCAGCAAGTTGCTCACGTCAGACCGCCTGTGGTTCTGCATTCACGGTATCCTGTCGACCTCCTATCTGGGCCACCGCAAGGGGCTGGATCGTTGGCTGAAACAACGGAAAATCACCCAGGTTTACCAGGGCAGGAATATCGTTGCCGTCTCACAAGCCGTGGGCAACGACTTGCAGCAGAACTTGCCGATCCGCCCAAACCGATTGGCGGTGATCAATAATCCGTTTGATATTGCCGCCATCGAGCAGCAGGCGGCGGAACCCTGTGAGCTGGCAGGCAAAGATTATCTGGTACACGTCGGACGGTTTCATCCGCACAAACGGCACGATCGGCTGTTGAAGGCCTATGCCCAATCGGGCATACAAGCCCCGCTGGCGCTGATCGGCACCGGCAGCGAAGCCAACGTAGAGGAAGTGAAACAACTGGCAAACCAGTTGGGTATCGCAGATCGAGTACTGTTCCTCGGCTTTCAGGCCAATCCCTACCCGTTTATTCGGCACGCATCACTGCTGGTACTAAGCTCCGACAGCGAAGGCTTTGGTAACGTGCTGGTGGAAGCGCTACTCTGTGGTACTCCGGTGGTCAGCACCCGTTGCCCCGGCGGGCCTGCGGAAATTCTGGAAAAAGCGGGAATGGATAACGCACTGGCGGAACTTAATGAAAAATCACTGGCGGAGAAAATGGCAGACATTTATGCCAACCCACCAGAGATTAATTACCAACAACTGTTGAGCTATGGACTAGAGCCTATTTGTCAGCAATACCTGGCACTCAAAAAAAATAAATAAGGCAGGGGATCCCTGCCTTATAGTTAATTAATTTAGTGTCTGTATTTTTTGCCAGACGTCTTCCACAGGAACATCAATACAGTCGCCCGATTCGGTTTGCAGAATCTGATAGCGTCCAGACCATGGATGCCAGGATTCTTTATCCGTATCGCCAAAGAACACCACCATATCTTTATTCAACGCCGCCGCCAGATGCATCTGCCCGCCATCGCTGCACAGCACTCTGTCGCATAAATCAAAACCGGCCAGCAGTTCACGCACCGACGCCGTTGGGTACAGCGCCACGCGCTCACTCTGACATAACGCCAACAACTGCTCTGCGCGTTTCTGATCGCCGACATCATCCGGCGTTAGCGTGCCCTGAGGCGACCAGAAAATCAGTATCGCCGTATTCTGTTCGGCGAGTAAGCGGTTGATAATTTCGGCATAGCGCTCGATCGGCCAACGCCGTTTAGGGCTGCGACTGCTGATATGAACCGCGAAAACTCGCTCGACCGGCGGCAGGCATTGTTGCAAACGCTGCGCCGCCTGCTGGCGCTCTTCAGCCGTCAGGTACACCCGCACCGGGGGGATGGGAATACGCTGGTCGGTAATCGCCGAAAGGTAGCTGTAGGTGTGCTCTACCTGATGCTTGCCGCTGAAATTCTCCTTACGAAAAGGATGATGAATCTCAGGCGTACCCAAATCTGCACCAATAATATTGCCGATCCCCGCCATTTTTGCCAATCGCAGGCTGTACTTGCAGGGAACCGGGTTGGCCAGGATCGCCGCATCAAATTTTATTTTACGCAGTTTAAGAAAAATCATCAGGCGTTCGAAATAAACCCCCAATGTGGTTTCATTTTTCGCCTTGTGCTTTGCCTTTTTATAGACGAAGACCTTTTCAAGGTGCGGGTTATTTTTAACAACATCCTGACTGACTTTATTGATTAACAGATAAAGTTTGGCATCCGGATAGGCAATTTTCACCCCTTCAATCAAAGGAGTCGTACAAACAAGATCGCCAATATTGTCACGGCGAATAATTAAAATATTCTTCATTCCAAGCCTATCAGCGAAATCTCTCGCCTGTTGTCTGAAACTGACACCCAAGGTTACCAAATTAGCGCCTTTCCCTTCCAGTTATGGTACTATTCTGAATAACCCATATAAATGAAATTGATAGAATGTTGCTGCGTTTATATCAGGTACTACTCTACCTCATCCAACCCCTGATCTGGCTCCGCTTACTGTTGCGCAGCCGCAAAGCTCCAGCCTACCGTAAACGCTGGGCAGAACGCTATGGCTTCTGCGCCGGAAAAGTGGTGCCGGGCGGCATCATGCTGCATTCCGTCTCCGTGGGGGAAACGCTGGCAGCCATCCCGTTGGTCCGCGCGCTGCGCCACCGCTATCCCTATTTACCGATTACTGTGACCACGATGACGCCAACTGGTTCAGAGCGCGTTCAGTCCGCTTTCGGTAAAGACGTTCATCATGTTTATCTGCCTTACGACCTGCCCGGCTCCATGCGCCGTTTCCTCGATCAGGTGAACCCCAAGCTGGTTATCATCATGGAGACCGAGCTGTGGCCAAATCTGATTAACGCGCTGCATCAGCGTCAGATCCCGCTGGTGATCGCCAACGCACGCCTTTCCGCTCGCTCTGCCGCCGGCTATAAAAAAATCGGCGGTTTTGTCCGCGACATGCTGCGCCGCATTACGCTAATCGCCGCGCAAAATCAGGAAGATGGCGAACGCTTTATCGAACTAGGCCTGAAACGCTCGCAGCTGACCGTGACCGGCAGCCTGAAATTCGACATTTCCGTCACTCCCGAGCTGGCTGCGCGCGCGATCACGTTACGCCGCCAATGGGCACCGCGTCGCCCGGTGTGGATCGCGACCAGCACTCATGAAGGTGAAGAAACCATTCTGCTGGCGGCACACCGCAAGCTGCTGGAAAAACATCCCGACCTGCTGCTGATCCTGGTGCCGCGTCACCCTGAACGTTTCTCTACCGCCAAAGAACTGGTGCAGAAAGCCGGTTTCAGCTACACCCTGCGCAGCAGCGGTGAAATCCCCTCCGGCAGCACCCAGGTGGTGATTGGCGATACCATGGGCGAACTGATGCTGCTGTACGGCATTGCCGATCTGGCCTTCGTTGGCGGCAGCCTGGTGGAGCGCGGTGGACATAACCCGCTGGAAGCTGCTGCGCACGCCATCCCGGTGCTGATGGGGCCACATATTTTCAACTTCAAGGATATCTGCGCCAAGCTGTCACAGGCCGAAGGTCTGATCACCGTGACCGATGAAGATTCGCTGGTCAAAGAAGTGGCTACGCTGCTCACCGACGAAGACTATCGCCGCTATTACGGCCGCCACGCGGTAGAAGTGCTGTATCAAAACCAGGGAGCGCTGCAGCGCCTGCTGCAATTGTTAGAACCGCATCTGCCGCCCCGGAGTCATTAAGTGAGCGCGCGCAAAAGTCTGTCGGTGGTGATTATCGCCAAGAACGAAGCCGGGCTGCTGCCGGATTGTCTGCAATCCGTAGCCTGGGCAGACGAAATCGTCATGCTCGACTCAGGCAGTCAGGATGACAGCGTCGCCGTGGCCGAAAGTTTGGGCGCCAAAGTATTCACCCACGTCGACTGGCAGGGATTTGGCAAACAACGCCAACTAGCTCAGAGTTACGCCAGCCACGACTATATTCTGATGATCGACGCCGACGAACGCGTTACCCCGGAACTGCGCCAGTCAATTGAACAAACGTTGACTGCACCGGACGATAATCAAGTCTACAGCTGCGCACGCCGCAACCTGTTCCTCGGGCGTTTTATGCGTCACAGCGGCTGGTACCCGGATCGCGTCAACCGGTTGTACGCCAACCAGCGCTATCGCTATAACGACAATCTGGTGCATGAGTCGCTCAATACCAACGGGGCGAAAGTGGTGCCGCTTAACGGCGATCTACTGCATCTGACCTGTCGCGACTTTTTTGCCTTCCAGCGCAAACAGCTACGTTATGCCGAAGAATGGGCTAATCAACGCCACCAGGCCGGCAAGCGCTGCGGCTATCTCTCGATACTGACCCACACTCTGGGTGCCTTCTGCAAAACCTGGCTGCTGCGTGCCGGCTTTCTGGACGGTAAACAGGGGTTGCTGTTAGCCGTGGTCAACGCGCAATATACTTTCAATAAATATGCCGCACTCTGGGCATTGGGCCGCAACTTTTCAGAGAAGTGAATCATGACCCGTAAAGCCATTTATCCCGGTACTTTCGACCCCATGACCAACGGCCACCTGGATTTGGTAACCCGTGCGTCATTGATGTTCGATCACGTCATTTTAGCGATTGCCGCCAGCCCGAGTAAAAAACCACTGTTCACACTCGATGAGCGCGTAGCTTTAGCCAGCCAGGTGACCTCTCATCTGGATAATGTGGAAGTGCTGGGGTTCAGTGAACTGATGGCGCATTTTGCTGCTCATCAGAATGCCAATATTCTGGTTCGCGGCCTGCGGGCGGTATCTGATTTTGAATATGAACTGCAGTTGGCCAATATGAATCGCCATTTGATGCCGACGCTGGAAAGTGTGTTTCTGATGCCTTCCGAAGAGTGGTCGTTTATCTCGTCCTCACTGGTGAAAGAAGTGGCGCGCCACGGCGGTGACATCGCCCCTTTCCTGCCGGCCGTGGTTACCCAGGCATTGTTCGAAAAACTCGCCGCGCAATAATCAGCGCTGGCAGCGTGGGCAGAAGAAAGTGCTGCGCTGCCCGTGCTTGGCGGACTCGATCGGCGTGCCGCACGCGCGGCAAGGCTCACCCGCTCGCCCATACACCTGCAGTTCCTGCGCAAAATAACCCGGCTTGCCGTCCGACTGCAAGAAATCACGCAGCGTGGTACCGCCCTGCTCAATCGAACGCAGCAATACCGCCTTAATGGTTGCCACCAAAACTTCGGCCTCCACCTTGCTCAGCGAGCCTGCAGGCCGGTCAGGCAGGATCCCGGCGGTAAACAACGATTCACTGGCGTAGATATTGCCCACGCCCACCACCAGCTTGTTATCCATCAACCAGGGTTTGATCAGCGTCCGCTTGTTGCGTGATTTTTCGTACAGGTAGGCACCGGTAAAGGCTTCACTCAAGGGTTCCGGTCCAAGGTGAGCCAGCACATTGCTGGTCGCCAGATCGTCACACCATAGCCAGGCACCAAAACGGCGCGGGTCGGTATAACGTAGCGTCATGCCATTGCTGATCACCAGATCGACGTGGTCGTGCTTTCCAGCCTCGGTTTCCTCCGCCAACATCCGCAGACTGCCTGACATCCCCAGATGGACGATAATCCAGCCGCTAGCCAGTTCAATCAGCAGATACTTGGCGCGACGCTGTACGCTGAGTACCGGCTGGTCGCTCAACGCCAGAATTTGCTCGGAGACCGGCCAGCGCAGGCGTGCATTGCGTACCACCGCATATTGAATACTATGGCCAACCAGGTAAGGTTCAATACCGCGGCGGCTGGTTTCAACTTCTGGTAATTCAGGCATCTGGCGCTCTCCTGTCGGTTTTCTACCTTTAGAATGCAAAAAACCCGGCCTGAGCCGGGTTTTTATTAATCCACTAAAATTATTTAATTTTAGCTTCTTTGTAGATCACGTGTTGACGGACAACTGGATCGAATTTCTTCAGTTCCAATTTTTCCGGCTTAG
>RCUM01000444.1_pt1 | contig 24716 bp, 21 predicted proteins | sample 2166141 | NCBI WGS metagenome assembly RCUM01 (sample SAMN09932756, study PRJNA488358) | compost metagenome | isolation source: compost soil in crotonic acid-enriched | place: Germany: Experimental Botanical Garden
GCGGCTGATCAACTTTAGCCAGAATTTCGGACATTTCCTCCTTCAGCTTGCCGTACAGCGCCTCGGCGTCTTTCAACTGCTTGCGGCTGGCGTGCTGGGTCAGGGAGGTAATGATTTTACTTGTGGTTTCCACGCCGACATCGGCAATCAGCAGCTGCTCTTCCAGCTCTTCAAACAGATCGTCGTCGATTTTCTTGCCGCGGAACAGGCCGATAAAACCGGAGCCCAGATTCTGCTTGGTTTTCACCAGGCTGCGTTTCAGACGGGCGAAGAAACCTTCTTTGGTCGGGCGTTCCTGCTCCTGAGTCACCGCAGGGGCCAGCAGCTCAGGTTGTTGTTCTTCAATAATGGCCGGAGCGACGATAATCGGTTCCAGTGCCACGCTGGCCGGCAGAGGCTCTGACTCTGGCTCTGGCTCTGGCTCTGGCTCTGGCGCGATAACCTCAGGTTCAGGCTCGATCGCCTCCACTTCAGGCACCGCAATCGGTTCTGGCTCAGGCTCGATAACAGGCTCAGGCTCAATCAGTTGCGGTTCTGGTTCGATAACCGCTTCTGACTCAAGCACTTCCGGCTCGGCTACGACAACCGCTTCCGGCTCAATCACCACCACCGGCTCAGGTTCAACCTCGGCAACCGACTCGGCAATATCTTCCTCTGTCACCGGCTGCTGTTCTGCCGCCACCTGTTCGGTGAGGGTAACAATCTCTTCCGCCAGCGCTTGTGCCGCTGCAGAGTGCTCGGCAACCACCGGCACGCTTTCTGCGATATGCTCGCCGGTCAGGCTGCCGTCCCATTCTCCTGGGGTTTCTACGGAGGCGGCAGGTTCAGATTCCTGGGCGGGGAGTTGGTCATCCAGCTTGGGAGCAACCGGTTCAGCCGGGGTCTCCACGGCCTGATTTTCCGCCGGTTCTACCGCCGTCTCAGGTTGCTGTTGCTCTTCTTCCTTCTGGCCGAAGCCCAGCCAGGAGAAAAACCCACGTTTCTTATCTTTTGCCATGTGATGACTCTACTCCGTACCTAAGGCTTGCTTATGCTGACAATAATCCGCCGAGTCTATCACTTTCCCTCGCGCAGCAACACGCATCCGGTATGCTTTCCACTGTGAAATCAGGCAACAAAGTTTTACCGTTCCCCCCGGCGCCTCTCACCGGTAGAATAGGTGCAACTTTTCGTTAACTCGTGCGGCCTCGCGGCCAGAGAAAGAAATAAAGCAAACCTATGACAAGACTAACGCCACGGGCATCGGCCAAAAAACCGCCCCAGGCCGCAGCCGGGCAGATCCGCATTATCGGCGGCCAATGGCGCGGGCGTAAACTGCCGGTGCCGAACAGCCCAGGGCTGCGCCCGACCACCGATCGCGTCCGCGAAACCCTGTTCAACTGGCTGGCACCGGTCATTCAGGGCGCACGCTGCCTTGACTGTTTTGCCGGCAGCGGCGCATTGGGGCTGGAGGCGCTGTCACGCTATGCCGGCAGCGCCACGCTGCTGGAGTTTGAACGCCCGGTAGCGCAGCAACTGGAGAAAAACCTGGCATTGCTGCAGGGTAAAGGCACGGTGGTCAACACCAACGCGCTGAGCTGGTTGGCAGGCAACGGCCAGCCGTTCGACGTGGTGTTTCTCGATCCGCCATTCCGCAAAGGGCTGCTGGCAGAAACCGTCACCCTGCTGGAACAGCAAGGTTGGCTGGCCGATGAGTCCTGGATTTACGTAGAGGCCGAAGCGGAAAGCGCTGCGGCTGACGTGCCGGCCAACTGGCAATTACACCGGGAAAAAGTCGCCGGTCAGGTGGCTTACCGGCTTTATGTTCGTTCGCAAGAGAAAACCAACAATGCTGATTAATCTGGGCCGCCTGCTGATGCTGTGCGTATGGGGCTTTCTGCTCTCCAATCTGTTCCACCCTTTTCCCAAGCCGCTGAAGTATTTCATCGACGTGGCGCTGTTCTTTATGGTGGTGATGCACGGGCTACAGCTGGTACTGCTGAAATCCACGCAGCCTAAAGATCAGCCGATAAGCTACTGGCAGGAAGCCAAGATCTTTATCTTTGGCGTCTTCGAACTGCTGGCCTGGCAGAAAAAGCAGCCGCCGATCAAAAGAAAATAACACTGCTCCGGCGCACGATCGTTTTCGGCCTCAGAACGGTACTGGTCGAAATAACGGTGCGCCGCCAGTACGGCGACAAACAATCAGCGAAAATGCCCTTCGCTTCCCCGGTGTTTCAGATTTTCTTTCAGCGAGCCCCCCGACAGAGTTCCCCTAATTACCGACACAATCCGCCTGCATTTCCTATACTCTCCTGCCGACCCATTTCAGGGCCGGGTTTTCTCCATTACCGTCAACAGGAGCCATGATGAAAAAAAACGTGCGAAAGCACCTAACGCGCCCGGAAATCGAGCGCATGCTCGCCGCCGCCGACAGCATCCCCGACCCGGAACGTAACACCTGCCTGCTATGGATGTGTTTTGTCCACGGCTGTCGGGTCAGCGAGCTGACCGGAATGCACCTGGCAGATCTTGATATAGCCGGCGACAGTCTGTATGTCCGGCGTCTTAAAAATGGCCTGTCAACCATGCAACCCCTGCATCCCATGGAGCGGAAGTTACTGGCACGCTGGTTACAACGCAGACAAAGCTATCCGGGGGCAAAAGATTACGATTGGCTATTTTTATCTCACAAGGGTGGGCGACTTTCCCGCTCACGCATTTATCGGATACTGAAGGATTTAGGGGAACGGGCAGGATTATCTATTGCTGTGCATCCACACATGTTACGCCATGCCTGTGGCTACGCGTTGGCTGACAAGGGGGCAGATACCCGGTTGATTCAGGACTATCTCGGCCACCGCAACATTCAGCACACTGTGCTGTACACAGCCAGTAATGTGGGACGATTCAGGGCGTTATGGGGGGAGGAAAATGTTACATAATGAACCAAAGTGTCACTATTCTAGAATTCCGCTCATAAAAGCGTCAAGATTTTTTTAAGACCCGCCGCAATTTAAAATTTTTATCTTTTAATATCATTAAGTTATATAAAATCATTTCGTACCCCAGCTACTCTCATTTCATTTGTCATTTCTCTTAATCCACCTGTCTCTGATACCCCCCATAAAATTAAATTAGAGCATCACACTTAAATAGCGCCATCCATGGCTGTTTATTAGTTATATCGACTACAAAATACAACAAATTCAGTCACAAAACCATAATGTAACACTTTGGTTCATTATGTTGCATTATCGCGGCCCGCAAAACGGGGTAAATCCATACCTTTTTCTCGCATCACAGGGAGTGTGCAGACATGGCGAAAACGAATCATCCTCTAACACCCAGCAAGCTCACGGGGCTGGCAGGTGTGTTGATGCTTATCAGTACCTGCGCCCTGGCCAACCTGACGGTCTACCCGATAAGCAAAGACATTGGTGCCGGACAAACGGCCACCACGCTACAGGTATTTTCCAAATCGCCACAAACCCAATACGTGCGTGTCAACGTCAAGCGGATCCTCAACCCGGCTACGCCTTTGGAAAAAGAAGTAGAGGCCGAAAGCCAGCAAGGGCTGGTCGTTTCGCCGGACAAGTTTGTCCTGCCGGCCGGTGCCACACGCACGGTACGGCTCATAACGTTGGTAACTCCGCTGCGGGAAGAAGCCTGGCGGGTCTATTTCGAACCTGTTGCCTCGTTGGGCGATGAGGATCCCGACAAGTCGCAAAAAGCGCAGGTGAACGTCAACCTGGTTTGGGGTGTGCTGATACGTTTGCTGCCGGCGGTTGCTCAACCGCTGTTGGCACGGAGTGCCGATGGCGCTCAGTTACTGAACCAGGGCAACGTGCGTCTTGGCGTATTAAAAGTGGGTCTCTGTTCGCCGGTCTGTCGCTGGCAACAGATTGACCGCAGTGTCTATCCCGGTGAGGCTCTGATGCTGCCCGCCGGGATGTCAGGTGGCGTTGTACGAGTGGAATATCGCGACAGCGCCGCAACTCCGGTGACGGCGGATTTGCCAGCCGGAGCATCAACCACAAAAACCATGAAATAAGGATATTATATGAAAAAGTCGTATGCATTCGCACCCATCGCATTGGCCGCCTTGTTCTCACTGTCAGCCATGGCAGTACAGAAAGACATTACCGTCACGGCGGATATCGATCCGACGGTGGAACTGTTGCAGAGCGACGGGACTGCGCTGCCTTCCAGCATCAAAATGACCTATTTACCCGGCGTCGGCCTGCAGAAACAAACGCTCAGCACCAAAATCTTCACCAATGATGCCACCAAACAGGTTGAAATGCGTCTGCTTGCCACCCCAAGCCTGACGTCGATCACCACGCCTACCGCCGCAGCCATTCCACTGACCGTTAGCTATAACGGCAAGGCCCTAACCACCGCAGTGACCAAGGACTCCACATTAGAGCCTGCGGTGCTGTTCCCTAACGGGCGTTTAGATGGCGGTTCCGTTCCCTTTGATCTGGTTATTGCTCAGTCCACACCAGGATTGGTCACGACTTCTGGCTCTTATCAGGGCGTCGTCAGTCTGGTTCTGAATACCTCAACCGTACCTGTTACACCACCAGCACCATAAGAAAATCATACCGACAGGGCGCACCGTGCGTGTGCCCTTTTCCCGGGGAAGGATCCCCCGGTTTGACCAAGGGATATGATCGTCATGAATACTCGTTATCGTCCGCTGTATCTACCCTTGCTTCTGGCCTGTCAGGCCACGGCCGCACCACAGGTGCCGCCAGGATTTGAATCACTGCTGCTGGGGCAAACGGAACAACTGGAGGTGCGCCTGCCGGGCCACTCACTTGGCCTGTTTGCCGTGGAGGTCAAACCAGACACGCTGACGTTTGAAGCGCCAGAGGCGTTATTAGCGGCGTCCGGTCTGCAAACGTTGCCAGAAGCGCAAAAGCAGCAGGCGCTGCAAGCGTTGAGTCAACCGCTACTGCGCCATGGCAATCTGGCCTGTAACGGAAGCCAGACGCCAGGGTGCGGCTATGTCGCCACCGACAGCGCGGCCGCTATCCTGGATGAAAGCCAGGGTGCCGTTCTGTTGTTTCTGAAACCAGACTGGCTAACCACCCTAAAACAAGATCAGCGCTGGCTCAGGCCAACACCGGCAGCGAAAAACGCCTTTATCCATCGACAAACCGCCAACTACAGTGGCGACCGAGACAGTCAGAATCTGGCACTGAACGGAACGGGGGCGCTTGGCCTTGGAGAGCGCCGTTATCTTGGCGGCAACTGGGCTTACACCTGGAACCGGGGGCGGGACGACAATGCCAGCCGTTTCTGGTTCGACAACCTGTACGCACGTCAGGATATGGGCAACCGCTACTATCTGCAGGCCGGGCGTATGGACCAACGCAATCTCTCCAGCCCGCTGGGCGGCAACTTTGCCTTCACCCTGCTGCCGCTGACGCGTTTTGACGGTTTACGGATCGGTACCACCGAAGCCTATGTCAATCACAGCATCAACCGTGATGCCACACCCGTAATGATTCAGGTCAACCGCAATGCCCGAGTAGATATCTACCGCGGCGCCCAGCTGTTGGGCAGCCAGTATTTTGCGCCGGGAATGCATACCCTGAACAGCGACAGTTTTCCGCCCGGCAGCTACCCACTGGAACTGCGGGTATATGAAGACGGCGTGCTGCAACGTAAAGAAAGTCAGCCGTTCAGCAAGGGCGGCGGTACCTTCAGTGACCAATGGCAGTGGTTTTTGCAAGGAGGGAAAGCGTCCGCGGAACGCGCGACATCGCAACAATCCACTGCACAGGGCACCCAAGCTGCCGGGATCCAAATGGCCTTGTGGCGCAACCTGCAACTGACCAGCGGCTTGGCAAAAACACAAAACACCACCTACAACGAGACCCGGCTGGATGCTCAGCACGCCTTTAGCTTCGGCGTGCTGAGCCTGGCCGCCAGCGGCTTGACCGGCAGCAACGGTGCACGCGGCGACAGCCAGCAGGTCAGTTTTGCCGACGGATTTTCCGCCAGTCTGTACCGCTACCGGGTAGGCGGCGCAGGCTGCGACCAAACAGGCAACGCCAATAATGATATCGGCTGCTATACCACGCTCAACGGCTCACTCTCGGTGCCGCTTGCCGGCTGGAGCGCCACCCTGGGCTACAGCGACACCAAAAACAACGGACGTCGTAATTCGCGATCGGCCTCGACGGACAATTTGCTGCCGCCGCCAACGTTGCGCTCGGCCGACCAACGCAACCGCGCCTGGCAATTAGGGCTGGCTCGCGCTTTCAACTGGAGCGGCACCACGATCAACACACGACTAGGAACATTTCGCAACAGCAACGGACAAACCACCGACAACGGCGTCTATCTCGGCTTTACCCTGTCGCGCGTCGACAATGCGGCAAAATCCGGCGGCAATGACAGCTACAGCAGTGCCGGCATTGACTGGCGCAACGGTAGTGGCCAGTCGCAGACCAGCTACAACCTCAACCATACCCGCATGTGGCAACAGGATACTTACCGTGAACTGGCGCTCAATTTTTCCGGTTACAACGACGACAGCTACAGCGGCAATCTGGGAGGCAGGGCCAACGGACGTTATGGCGACCTGACGGGAACGCTGAGTGACAGCCAGCGTCGCGGCGGCGGTAGCCGCACCGCGTTGACCGGTGGTTACTCCTCGGCCTTTGCCCTGGCCGGCGATGGTCTGTTCTGGGGCGGCAACGGCGGCGGAGAGCCCGCTGCCGGACTGGCGGTGCGGGTCGCGCCAGCGGAAGAAAACGGTGCAGCAGCGCAGATCAGCGGCGGCAGTTATCGCCCGCTGACACTGGGCTTTGGCCAAAGTACCCTGCTGCCGCTGGACGGTTATCAGTTATCGAACGTGACGGTGCAGGATATTGCCGGTACCTCCGACGGCGGGGTAGCCAACGTGACCGGCGGCGCCGGAGAGGGTCGTTATTTTCTGCCCCCAGGCCGCCTGCTGGTACGGGATGTCCGCGCCAATATCACCTGGGTATATATCGGTCAGGCAATCGGGCCGGAAGGCCGGGCGCTGGCCAATGCCCAGGTGCTGAATCAGGCGCTGCCGGCGTTGGGAGCCGACGGCGGTTTCACACTGCAAACCCAGCAAAAAGTCCCGGCGCTGTGGCTGATCAGCGACGGTCAATTACTGCGTTGTCCGCTGCAGGTCAAAACCGTCAGAGACATTTTGCAAGTGGTCGGCGAGACGCGCTGCACGGTCTCCGGGCCGGAGGGGCTGCCGCAGTCACTGCGCATGACGCCACGGGTAATGAAACTGCTGGCCACCGCCAAACGCTAACCACGGGACGGAAAAACAGAATGAAGGCAATGCTGAACAGAACGGTAAAAAAGATAATTGTGCACGGTCTACTGCCGCTGCTGGCCATGGCCAGCCTGCAGGCACAGGCGGAGCGGGTACCGCCGGCAGACAACCATCAGGTGATCAATTTGAGCTATGACAAGAGCGCACCGCTGGCGGACAGCTATATCTGGAGGCGCGCATCGGGCGGCTATGATACGGATAACGGCGGTTTATGGGGGCGTAATACCTGGCTATGTCAGTCGCAGAGCAATAGCCTGGAGGGCGCCTGCAGCACCGAAGCTCGATGGGCATTCGACTCAGGGAAAACAACGGCCATCACCCTGACGTTTACCGAGCAGCGCAGTAACTTGTCAACCCAGTTGCGCCTGACGGCTTATATGGAGGCAACTCATGCTAGTGACTGTGCCACCTATGCACCATTAACGCCCCTGGACGCGGCAGGTTTTAGAGGCTGTGCAGATGGAACCTCTTATAGCGAAAAAACCATCACCGCTTATCTTCCCCAGACCGAACTGGCCAAACTCCCCGTCGGCGGCATCTGGAAAGCCAGGCTAGTGCTTAACGAGATGCAGTGGGATCCAAAAATTAAACTGGCCACCTTCTCCGCCGATATCACCCTTGACGTCACCGATAAAAATAATGGCGCCATTTATTTACCGGCCTTTGGCAGTGCCACACCGCGCGTAGACCTCAACTTACGCACCCAGCCGCTCTCCACCGCCCCCGGCGGCGAGGTCTCCGGCCAGGCCAATATCGATATGTGCCTGTACGACGGCTACAACAGCAACAGCCCTTGGTTAAAGGTCGCCCTCTCCGACCTGCAAACGGTCGCCGGCCGCCCGGCGGACGTGTTCTCACTCCGTCGCGACGGCAGCAGCGGCACTGCCGCCGCCGATCGTGTCGACTACCGCATTACCCTCAACTACAACAACCAGCCACAAACAGTAAACAACGGCCAGGACATTACCCTGGCAAGCGTCAATAGCGCGTTGATCCGCCCGGTGGTGCTGCCCGGCATCGCGTTTCCGGTGATCTGCACCCCGACACCGCTGACGCTCAACGTGCTGCCGTTCGCCAAACTGAGTAAGGCCGCAGGCCATTTTAGCGGCACGCTACGCGTCACCCTGAGCGCAGATGCGCTGGCTCCCTGACAGATTCCGCATCAAGTTGTTTTAACTGCGTAATTTATTACCAATTATCGGAAATTTCATATGCGCCTGACGATTAACGACCACATTGGCTATTTTCCTCCCTTCAACTGGCAGGAGATTTACGACACCACCCGTCAAAACAGTCTGCCCAACGTGGTGCTTGGGCAATGTCCGAATGTCGGAAGCACCGTACTGCTGGAGCCTCAACACCATGAGCACGCTGTTAACTGGCTCCCGCTCTTATGGCAGCTGGTAATATTGAAATCTTGCAGGCCCGACCTAAAGCTGGCTCTCAGCGCCCCTTTTTCGGCCCCAAACTGGCACCGGCTGCTGGCCGCACTGGGCATCACCCCCCTGGAGGGCAATGTAACGCCATCGCCCACCACGCCACTGTTGACCCTGACGGAAAGCCAGGTGTTATTGACGTTGCTGGACGGTACCCATACCCAGCAGCTGGCATCCCGCCTAAACCGCGACATACGCACCGTTTCCAGTCATAAAAAACGGGCGATGGATAAGGTGGGGTTGCGGCACAACGGCGAGCTGTATGCGCTGGGTGCCTTGCTTTACGACCGAGAAGACACCATGCCTGCCGTCTTCTTGCCCCCGGCGGAACAACGGGTGCTGGCCAGCCTGCTGCATAATGGCAGCGTCACGGCCACCGCACGCCTGTTAGGGAAAAGCGTCAAGACCGTCAGCGGCCAGAAGCTCAACATTATGAGGCGATTCGGCGTGCCCCATGAAGTGGCGCTGTTTGCGGTCGCCGTGACGCAGCAAGGCACGACGGGGAGCTTTTATCGGGTTCTGCCGTAAGACAACCTTTGCGAAAGGCCAACCCGCAAAGGGAAGCATTAGCCAAACCTTGTCACAGCAAATAGGTTACAGTCCATACGCAAGAAAGCGTTGTCGATTACAGGCCTGCTGCCTACACTGCAATCAGGAAGTGACACTGGTGACAATTTGGAGCCGGAGGCTGTGGCTCCCATAATGAATAAGGAAGACATATGAGTTGGCCGTTCCTTGCCGTATTCTTTTCCGGTTGGCTGTTCGTCGACGCCTCTTACCGTGGGCCGCGCTGGCAGCGCTGGGTATTTAAACCTCTAACTCTACTGCTGCTGTTGCTGTTGGCCTGGCAAGCGCCGGTGCTGAGCGCCGCGGGTTATCTGATCGTACTCGGCCTGCTGGCGACGCTGATCGGCGATGCGCTGCTGTTGCTGCCGCGTGAGCGGGTGCTGTACGCCATCGGCGCCTTTTTCCTGTCCCACCTGCTGTATACCCTGAGCTTCGCCAGCCAGATGACGTTCAGTCTGTTCTGGCCGCTGCCGCTGGCGCTGCTGGCGATCGGCGCGTTGCTGCTGGCCACCATTTGGACCCGGCTGGAAGAAATGCGCTGGCCGATCGTCACCTACGTGGCGATGACGCTGCTGATGGTCTGGCTGGCGGGCGAGCAATATTTCCTGCGCAGCACCGATTTCGGCTTCTCGCTGCTGACCGGCACCTCACTGCTGCTGCTGGCCAACGTGGTTTGGCTGCTCAACCGCTACCGCTTCACCTTCCGCGCGGCGGATGCGCTGGTGGCGTTTTGCTACTTCTCCGGTCACTTCCTGATCGTACGCTCGTTGTACCTGTAACTGTCCAGAGCGGGTTCGGGCTGCCGAACCCGTTTTACTATCTCAGCGCCTTCAGAGTCAGGCCATCATCCGCCCCGAGCTGGTTGCGATAACTCTCGCCGTCACGCGAAAAGAACGCCAGCGTACTGCCATCGGCCTGCAACAGAGCGATGCCATCCGGCGCCGGGCGCCAGCCGACCACTTCTGCCGTAAACACCTTTTTCAGACAGTGCTGACTGTCCACCAACTGATAACCGTTGATTTCGCTTTGTTCGCTAGCCAAAAATTCAATCTGGCACTGTCGTTCGGCATCGGCGATCAACCATTGCCCCGCCAGCGACTTCGCGGAGGGAAGAACCAAACTGCCGGCCATAACGGCTCCCGTCATCATCATGCCCCCCGCCACCACGGCGGCGCGCGCTAAACTGCCTTTCATGTTAACTCCCGCATAACGCCCGGCCAGATTGCGCCGGGCGTTATGATGTTCACTGTTACACGATAAAGTCGGTGGCGACATCCGCCTGCCCGACAATTTTCACCAGGAAGTCCGGCGTCTGATGCCCGCCAATGTTCAGCGCCAAATCGCTGACGTTGCTCGAGCTATCGTAAGTTAACAATGCTTCACCCGCCGCACCGCTGAAATGATCGACGAAGTGGATCGCATCGCCGCCCTGCGCCCCTTGATTAAAGAACGACAGGTCGATTTTATCGGTACCTTTCTGGAAATCACGGATCCAGTCAGCAGCGCCAGGCTTGGAATCGCTGACGGCGGCGAAAACAAAGGTATCTTTGCCTGCGCCGCCCCACAGTTCATCGGCACCTGCGCCGCCGAACAGAATGTCGTTGCCCGCGCCGCCTTTCAACACGTTGTTGGCCGCATTACCGACGATAACGTCGTTGCCTGAACCGCCAATGGCGTTCTCAATGGTGACGCCCGCAGCGATCGACACGTTACCTTTCAGCCCGCCTACGTCCGAGAAGGATTTCTCGTTCAGATTGATGCGCTGGTTGGCCGTGTAGCCGGAGAAATCGAAGGTATCATTGCCGCCCGCATCCCAGGCCGCAAAGATCACTTTCTGCGCGTTGCCGGAGGTGCTGAGGAAATCGCGGCCGGTATTGGAGTTGAAGCCATACACGGTATCGCCGGTGCGGGTGGACAGGTTGGCGCCGTACAGGTGCTGGATGGCGGAAATGTCATCCAGCAGCGGTGCCGCGGCATAGTGGCCGCCGTTGTCGCCGCCGGTATTGGTTTCACTCCAGTAGCTCATCAGGCTGAACTCGCGAGTGTCTTCGGCATAGCTGGCGTCGTTGTAGGTTGGGTTGCCTTCCCCGGCGTTATAATCGCCCGGGTGGCTCAGGCCCAGCGCGTGGCCAATTTCATGAGTGAACGTCTGACGACCGTAATCTTCGCTTGCCGGATGTTGAACATTGGACTGATTGACGTTGTACCAGGTTTGGCCGCCCAGATTCTGCCCCTGATAAATCGTGTTCGGCAGGAAAGCGTAAGCCTGAGTATCGTAGTCGTAATGGCCGGGGCGATCCTGGCTGTAATTGCCGAAGGTGATATTGGCCTTTTGGTTGGCGGCAACTTCGGTGAAAGTGATATTCGCCACGTCCGACCAGGATTGCAGCGACAGTTTAGCCTGTTGCTGCTGTTCGGCGCTGAACTTGCTCAGCCCGGTATCGCCGGCGACGTTGGTAGAAGAGAATTTATAATCGGGGAAAGAGAAAGTTAATTTAGCCGGTTGACCAAAAACCTTATAGCCGTTCCAGGTTTGGTTCTCACGGGTAATAAACAGCCCAGCTTGTTCGGTAGAAAATGAGTCCTTGCCATTAATCTGGATCCCGTTGCCGCGCTCATGGTAATGCAACAGATCCTCTACAGCATTATAGCCGGATCCGGTAGAGGCGAGACTGGACTCAGTAACTTCAATTGCCTTTTTAGTAGATTGCATTGGTTCGATTCCACTCATTAGCTGATTGTTATCAATCAGACAGATAGACATAACCTGCCAGAAAGCCACGATGGACGAACCAGCGGCTTGCGGGAAGGGGTTTATGCGCCGTTACCGGCAGTGTGTTAGATAGAATTAATGCATATATATCAGCAAATAAGATTACCGCCATAAATGGTAATCGATTCCAATTATAGGCAGGCGCGCAAAACTGAACATAAAATAATCAGCTATATATTTTCATAACGAAGGAGAGTTATGCTGGTTTTTGGCGATACTTACAATCTAAATGAAACCTGACGGTCACAAGTTAGCAACAAACTTCAACAAAAATGCGGCCTGCAGGTGCAAGCGGATCGTGCTGGCTTTTAAGTGACGAAAAGTTAAATTTAGCTAAAGAGTTATAGATTAATAACTCTTTATTATTAGCCGCCGGGACTTTTAAGTTTCTAAGGGAATACCATTTTCTTTTTTCGTCTAACGGCCTCGCGCCACCCACGATAACGCCCGTCTCACAGTTAGCAATAATTCTCATCCCGCCGCTTGACTCTGGAGTTGACTCCAGGGTGTAGAGTCTGCCCAATGAACTTCATTAACGGCCCGGAGGGGGACGCTATGACTAACCATGAAAAGCATAATCATCAGGAACATCACCATGCGGAAGGCGGCTGCGGTTGCAACCACAGCCACAGCAAAACCCAGCACGGCTGCAGCAATGAAAAGCAAAGTGCCGACAGCCATAGTGGACATGCCCACACGCACGATCACGGTGCCGGCGGGTGCAGCACTGACGATCATGAAGATCCGGATGAGGAAAGCGACAGACTGGCTGCCGCCCCTCTCTCCGGCAGCCGGCGCTACAGCTGGAAAGTCACCGGCATGGACTGCCCAAGCTGTGCCAAAAAAATTGAGAATGCCGTAACCGCGCTTCCAGGCGTCGATAACGCTCGCGTGCTGTTCGCCACCGAAAAACTGGTGGTCGATGCTCAATCCGATATCAGCCTGCGCATTCAGGACGCGGTGAAACAAGCCGGTTTCACCCTGCTCGGCACCCAGACCTCCCAAGCCGACCAGCCAAAAACATCGCGCCTCGGCGAGTTTGGTCCACTGCTGCTGCTCACCACGCTGATGATCGTCAGTTGGGCGCTCAGCATGGTCAACCCTGAACTGAGCCGCATTGCCTTTATCGCCACCACGCTGGTGGGTCTGGCTCCGGTTGCCACCAAGGCGGTACGCCTGATCCGCTCCGGCACGCCGTTTGCCATCGAAACCCTGATGAGCGTCGCGGCCATTGGCGCACTCTTTATCGGCGCCACCGCCGAGGCGGCGATGGTGTTGCTGCTGTTTATGGTCGGCGAGATGCTGGAATCTTACGCAGCCAACCGCGCACGCCGTGGTGTGAAGGCACTGATGGAGTTGGTGCCGGAAGACGCTCTGCTGCTGCAGGGCACGGAGCGCAAACGCGTGCCGGTTGCCAGCCTGCGCCCCGGCGATGTGATTGAAATTGCGCCCGGTGGCCGCCTGCCGGCCGATGCCGAACTGCTTAATCCGTTCGCCAGCTTCGACGAAAGCGCCCTGACCGGCGAGTCGGTGCCGGTCGAACGTCAACAGGGGCAGAAAGTCGCGGCGGGCAGTTTGTCGGTCGATCAGGCCGCGCAGATGAAGGTCATTTCCGAGCCGGGCAAAAACGCCATCGACCGCATTCTGCAACTGATTGAAGAAGCCGAAGAGCGCCGTGCGCCGATCGAACGTTTCCTCGACCGTTTCAGTCGTTACTACACCCCAGCCATTATGCTGCTGGCCATCGCGGTGATCCTGGTACCACCGTTGCTGTATGCCCAGCCCTGGGATGTCTGGATTTATCGCGGCCTGACTCTGCTGCTGATCGGTTGTCCTTGTGCGCTGGTGATCTCTACCCCGGCGGCGATCACCTCCGGGCTGGCAGCCGCTACCCGACGTGGTGCGTTGATTAAAGGCGGCGCGGCACTGGAACAATTGGGCCAGGTGCAAACCATCGCCTTCGATAAAACCGGCACGCTGACCGAAGGTAAACCGACGGTGACCGATGTACTGCCGCTCAACGGCATCAGCGAACAGCAGTTGCTGACGCTGGCCGCGGCCGTCGAGGCCGGTTCCCATCACCCGCTGGCGCAAGCGATTATCAACCGTGCCGAGCAGTATGGCGCGCCTCTGCCACTGGCACAGGGTCGCCGCGCGCTGGCAGGCGTTGGGGTAGAGGGCGTTATCGACGGCAAAACCCTGCTGATCAGTGCGCCGGCCAAGTTGGCCGCAGGCCTGCTCAGTCAGCAAGGCAGCCAGCAGGTAGAACAGCTGGAGAACGCCGGTAAAACGGCGGTGGTGGTGCTGGAAGACGGCGTGCCGATTGGCCTGTTGGCGCTGCGCGACACGCTGCGTAGCGATGCCAAACAGGCGATTGCCGAACTGAAAGCATTAGGGATCAACGGAGTGATGTTAACCGGTGACAACCCGCGTGCGGCGGCGGCGATTGCCACTGAGCTGGGGCTGGATTACCGTGCCGGGCTGCTGCCGGAAGATAAAGTGCGTGCGGTGACCGAACTGAGTGAACTGCGCCCAACGGCAATGATCGGCGACGGTATTAATGATGCACCGGCGATGAAAGCCTCCAGCATCGGTATCGCGATGGGCAGCGGCACCGACGTGGCGCTGGAAACCGCTGATGCAGCGCTGACCCATAACCGGCTGGTGGGCGTGGCGGAAATGATCCGCATCTCACGCGCGACGCACGCCAATATTCGGCAGAACATCACCATTGCATTGGGGCTGAAAGGGGTATTTCTGATCACCACCCTGCTGGGTCTAACCGGCCTGTGGCTGGCGGTGCTGGCAGACTCCGGCGCCACCGCGCTGGTCACCGCCAATGCCCTGCGGCTGCTGAAGAAACGTCAATAATACCCTATGAAAACCACATCATGCGCCAGACTACAGGGCGCATGATGTGACGCATTTTATGCACTATTAACTGTAGGGTTTTACTATATTCTCGCGCACTTGCATGACGGGACCGTCAAGGATGCCCCACCCTTAAATGCCAAGAGCCTAAATATGAAAAACTTTAATTATACCTATCTGTTATTTGTTCCAATGACCCTGCTCTCTCCCCTGAGCTTTGCACAGCAGCCTGAAACCGACAGTACGCAACAATTGATTGACCAGGCCCAGCGCCCCCCATTTACCCAAGGGGTGCTACCCGCCGCCAGCCATACAGCAGTAACCGCCGAAAAATCCCAGCCCCAACCAGAGCATCGCCTGCTGCCCATTTGGGGCGATGAAGCTCGAGCTCGCGGCTATGACCTGCCGGAACCCTTTGGCATCGGCGTCAATTACATGAACATGCGGCAGAATATAGAAGTCGATAGCATCAACTTTACCGGCTTGGGTTGGGATACATTCAATCTGCCGTCAAATTTGTTCAAAATCGATGTGGGCAAAACCCGCGAACAGAGCAAAACGGAAACCATGCGTCTGGATACCTGGGTGCTGCCGTTCCTCAATGTTTACGGCATCGTCGGCCATACCAAAGGCAGTTCGTTGTCCCAGGTCTCCGTTGATGCCGATCCCAGCCAACATTCAGAAATGATGGAAAAAATCATCGCCAATGTCGTACACGGCATGAATAAGCAAGGGACACTGCGCGATCTGGATTTCAAACTTGATTTCAAGGGCACCACTTACGGCGCGGGTGCCACAATAGTCGGGGGATATGACAACTGGTTCGCCTCGGTCGATACCAACTACACCCGTACCAGTTTCGATATCCTCGACGGCCAGATTTCCGCGCTGACGGTGTCACCCCGCGTAGGTTACCGTTTCCTGGTGCCAGGTATCCGTGGGCAGAGTCATCTAAACCTCTGGGTCGGCACCATGTATCAGGACGTCCAGCAAGAGTTCAAAGGCAGCCTGTCTGATCTAAGAATGCCGGCAGAACTGCAGTCGCTGATGGCCCTGGCCAATCAGAAAGGCGAAGGTCGTTTCGAGGTTAAGCAGCATCTGCAATCCCCATGGAATGTCCTGGTTGGCACGCAATATGAGATCACACGAAACTTCAACGTGTTGACCGAGTTTGGCTTTAGCCAACGCAACAGTTTCATGGTTTCCGGTGAATATCGCTTCTGATGGCGATATTTACCCGCAGTTTACCCCTGGCCTTGTTAGTCCTGTTGCCCGGTGTTGATGCCGCTTTATTGTCACGTCAGCAAGTAGATGAAATGTTGGCCCCTCTGGGGTCTGACAACCGTTTCGACAGCAGCAAAACCATCGATTGGGGTGTCTTGCCTGGCCCGTTTTATACTCCCGAACTCGGTCTTGGCCTCGGTACCGCTATCGTTGGGATCTATCGGCCGGACAGCCACGACAACGTCAGCCAAAATTCGACGCTGGCGTTAAAAGGCTTTGTCAGCTCGACGGGGGCCTTTGGTGTCGGTTTCCAAAACCACAGTTTTTTCGCTGACGACCAATGGCGTTTCTTCGCCGACGGCTCTCTCAATAATATGCCCACCTACTTTTGGGGCACCGGCTACCAGGCTGGGCATAACGAGGGGAACAAGGAAAAGTACACTCAACAGTCATTCCAGATAGCGCCACAGCTGTTGTACCGCATTGCCAGCGCTACCTACGCAGGAATCGGCTGGGACTTTTCCTCAACTCACGCCAGCGATCCCGATGAGGGTGACAGCAGCCTGCTAAGGGCCCAAAACGCCGGTGTGTCCTCACTGAGTTCAGGAATCAGCGGTTCGCTGAGTTACGACACCCGTGATTTCGTTTCCAATGCCAGTCGGGGCCAGTTTTTTCGCCTGAGCGACACTTATTTTGCACCGGAGTTGGGCGGTGACAGCCGTTTCAATGCCGTTGAAGGCCAATACAATGCCTACCACAGTTTGAGTGCGAAAAGCGTGCTGGCGTTGGATGCCTTCAGCCGCCTGACCACTGGCGAGGTCCCCTGGGACAGGCTGTCTGAGCTGGGTGACGACCAACGAATGCGTGGCTATTATCAAGGCCGCTACCGCGACAGGAATGTGTTCAGTAGCCAGGTCGAGTATCGTCGCAAGCTAAACTGGCGGCACGGGTACGTGCTGTGGGCCGGTGCCGGAACGCTAAGCAGCAAGGCCGGCGATCTGGGCCGTGGTCCCTGGTTGCCTACGCTGGGAGCGGGTTACCGTTTCGAATTCAAACCGAAAATGAACGTACGGCTCGATTTTGGCGTCGGGCGTGGAAGCAGCGGATTTTACTTTCAGGTTGGGGAAGCTTTTTAATGCGTTCTGTTGCACTGCTATTTTTTCTGTTGTTGCCCCTCTCGCTGCCCGCCAAACCGTTGGAAACGCTGATCACTTCGCAACCCACCGGTGAAAGCCAAATTGCCTGGCCGGTGGCCGCGCCACTGCCACCACCGGGAGGTTTGCGCCCCTGCTGCGCCTTTGGCTATAACCTCAAAGCGCAAGCCTGGGGTATTCCCGTGCCGTTTTATCAATTAGGTAACCTGGTGGATGCCGACCGGCTTGGCACCCATCACTATAACGACAGCGCTTTCAACGCCATCAGCAACTTGCTGGGCATTGGCAGTGAGCAATTGGGCTTGATCTACACCCACCGGGGAGGGTTTATCGATATCGCCCACGTCCGCGATACCGCCGACAATACCCTTTTCCTGTTCAGCCAACTGCTACCCCGATTGGGTCAGCAGTGGCATATCGACCTTAGCCCTGAGCTGGCAACGCGTCGCATACGGCTTAACGCCTTTAGCCCACCTCAGGATGCAGCACAGCGCTATACGCTGGCGGCCTATTTGGCAGGAGAGATCGCCTTTCAAATGGCGGCATGGCATGAGATTGCACAGTGGTATGGCTACCGTTCCGTGCCGGGATTTTCTGAGGAGGTCTCGGCTTTTTCGCCGGAAGATTTGTATTCCAATCTGCTGGGGGCACGGCTGGCGATCGATGCAATTTTGCAAGGGCAGGCGGTTTCTCTCACTGCCTACAACAGCGCCATGGAGAGGCTGCTCCCTCAGGCTCTGCACCAGCTTGGCGCGGTATCCATCGCGGCGACCCAGCGGCAGTTTGACGGTATTGACGGCGACTGGTGGGACAGCCATCGCCGGGTGCCGGAGAAGTTTTTGGTGTTAAAACGGGATTACGCCACCGGAAGCAATCGCCTGCCTGCGCTGCCCCCGTTCGAGAAGACCGCCCCACAGCGCCTGACGTTACCGCTACAGCTTCAGGGGTTCAGTCTGGCCAGTCTGGGCGAGCTGCAACTCTGGCCGACGGATGACATGCGCCATCTTCCGGCACCTGCCCACTATTACCGCCCACAGGATTTCAATGGCCTGGCATTGCATGCTCGCGCAGCAGACGCACAGCAAATATTACAAAACGCCAGGCAAACAGACGGTGATAAACGTCAAACGCCTTTGCGCAACAAATAGCGGTAAGGCGCGGTGTCGGTTTCCTGCGCCACCAGCGTGTGTTCCATAAAGCGGCAGAACCCCGGAATGTCACGGGTGGTAGCCGGATCGTCAGCGATGATCAGCAGAGTTTCACCGTTATCCATATGGCGCACGGTTTTGCGCACCATCATTACCGGTTCAGGACAACGCAGCCCCAGCGCATCAAGCGTCTGGTCGGCCTGGGCAAATAAGTCAGTCATGCAATTTTTCTCGGTCGAAAACGATCGGCGAACGCTCGCCACATCTCATTAGCGCATAGTTTACGCCGGTAGTTTTTCTGTGCAAGATGCGTTAACGTTTGCGTTAAATTTAACCATTGCATTGGTTGCGCAAACGCGTATCATGCGGCCGCGCGGCTTTTTTCGCTGCACAGACAAGACATTCTGGGTTCCCTCACCCCACTGCTAAAAAGGCTACAACATGTATTCGTTTACCGCTCGACAGCGCCTTACCGCGTTGGTCTGGCTATCGCTGTTCCATATTGTCATCATTACCTCCAGTAACTATCTGGTGCAGTTGCCGATGTCCATTTTCGGCTTTCATACCACCTGGGGCGCTTTTACCTTTCCGTTTATCTTCCTGGCGACCGATCTGACGGTGCGTATTTTCGGCGCTCCGCTGGCGCGACGCATCATTCTTTCGGTGATGGTACCGGCGTTGTTCATCTCTTACGTGATCTCCACCGTCACCTATCAGGGTGAATGGCAGGGCTTTGCCGCCTTGGGCAGCTTTAATCTGTTTGTCGCCCGTATCGCCGTCGCCAGCTTTATGGCTTATGTGCTCGGTCAGATCCTCGACGTCCACGTTTTCAATCGCCTGCGTCAGCGCAGCGCCTGGTGGGTCGCTCCTGCCGCCGCCATGTTCCTCGGTAACATCAGCGATACCCTGTCGTTCTTCTTTATTGCGTTCTACAAGAGCAGCGACGCCTTTATGGCTAACAACTGGGTTGAAATCGCGCTGGTGGATTACAGCTTCAAGGTAATGATCTGCTTGCTGTTCTTCCTGCCAATGTACGGCGTACTGCTGAATATGCTGCTTAAGCGCATTGCCGCCCGCCAGAACGACGGCAGCCTGCAACCCGGCTGACCCATGTTATTATTGGCGGCCAGCCCCCCGGAGGCCGCCATCACCATCCGCCATGACAACCTCTGCTTGCATTTCACCCTGGAATAGGTTGCGATACGTGAGAGAACCCCTACCTGAAAGGAAGAAGGAAGCCCAATGCGTAAAGTAGCAAAATTGATGGGTATCAGCCTGTTAGTGCTTGGCCTGGCGGCCTGTGACGGCGACACCAAAGACACCAAGGCGCCGGCGGGCGGTGCTGCGGCCAGCGCACCGGCCGGGCAACAGGTGAGTTTACTGGACGGAAAACTGGCGTTCACTCTGCCGGTCGGCATGGCGGACCAAAGCGGTAAGCTGGGCAACCAGGCGAACAACATGCACGTTTACGCCGACAGCACCGGCCAGCGCGCGCTGATCGTGATCCTCGGCGACAAGACCGCCGACAACCTGGAAACGCTGGCCAAGCGTCTGGAAGACACCCAGCGCTCGCGTGACGCCAATCTGCAGGTGATTACCAATAAAGCCATCGACGTTAACGGCGTCCCTCTGCGTCAACTGGACAGCATCATCACCAGCGGCGGCGAGAAAGCCTACTCTTCGATCCTGATCGGCACACTGGATAACAATATGCTGACCATTCAGGTAACGCTGCCGGCGGATAACCAGCAGCAGGCGCAAAGTGAAGCCGAAGGCATCATCAACACGTTGAAACTGAAGCCGTAATCCCAAGGGGCCGGCGCGCCGGCCCCCGTTTCGCGACCTCATTACCGATTACGCCAATGCCTGCGCCAGCAGGGTGATCGGATGTTCGCAGCGCTTGCTGGTCGACATCTCGATTTGCCATTTGCAGGTTTCGCAGTCAGTGACCACCAAATCCACCCCGCTCTCCTCTATCTGGCGGAACAGCGACGCCCCAATTCCCTGCGAAGTCTCATAGTTCTCCGATTTAAAACCATAGGTGCCGGCAATACCGCAGCACTGCGAGTCCAGCACCACCAGTTCCAGCCCCGGTATCTGCCGCAACAGCTCCAGCGTATAGGCGGTCCAGCCCATTTTTTCCATATGGCATGGCGTATGATAGGCCACCCGCAGCGGCGTGTGCTTCAGCGGCAGCTGGCGTCCTTGATTGATCAGACGGTACAGGTAGCGCGTCGCCAGCTCCACCCGTTCACGTACCGCCGAGGTGTCCACGTCCAGCAGGTGCGGGTATTCATCACGCAGGGTAAAAGTACAGCTCGATGAGGTTGCCACGACCGGGATACCCCGCTCCAACACCGTCTCGTGCAGCGATTCGGCGTTCACTTTGGCCTGTTTCCTGGCCTGGGCGATAAAACCGTTGGCGATCAGCGGTACGCCGCAGCATTTCTCCCGCTTGAGCAACTGCACGCCGATATCCATCGCATTGAACACCTTGATCAGATCCTTGCCCAGTTGCGGATGGTTGTAATTAACGAAGCAGCCGTGGAAGAACGCGACCTGCTCGGCATAACGCCGTTGGGCCTGCGCCTGCTGACGGTACCAGCGGCGGAAGGTACCGAACGAGTATTTGGGCAGTTCGCGGCGATGGTCAATCTTCAGCGCCTTGTCGAGCAGGGCACGCACCGGCTTAAGCCCGGTAGCGGCATTAACAATCGGCGCAAATGGCGTCGACAGCGAGCCCATGAGATCGGTATGGCTGAGGATAGCGTCACGCAGCGTGGGCTTGCTCTGGGCAAAGTCGGCACGGGCGCGCTGAATGATGTCGCCGATTTTGACGTCGGACGGGCAGGCCACCTCACAGCGTTTGCAGTTGGTGCAATACTTCAGCGCCTCATCATACAGCGCCGGATCCTTCAGTCGCAGGCGCTCGCCGTCCGGCCCCGCCTGTTTTGGCCCCGGATAGAGCGGATTCACCTTGGCCACCGGACAATAGGTGGTACAGACGGTACATTTGATGCAATTCTCAAAACTGTTGTCTTTATGCAGGCTCATGGACGCTCCTCCTGTGCCGCAATCTGTTGCGCGACGTACAGCGCCCCAATCAGCGAAACACCCGCACCGCAGCCCTGCTGCAGGGGATCATAGCCGCCGGTCACTGCGCCGATGGCATACAGGTTGCTCAATGGCTCCCCCTGCCTTAAGGCACGCAGTCGGTCATCGGTTCGTACCCCAAATTGCAAATAGGGTTGCGGAGCAAACAGATTGCGATCGCTCCAGTCTGCGCGATCCGCACGGCTGTCGACATCCAGCCCAAACACCGGTTCACGTATGCCGTCGAAGCCCGCCACCAGCCCGTTGCTGAAGAAGCTGCCGCTGGCCAGCACCACCTGCTGCGCCAGCAATGGAATATCGGTATGGTTGCGGGTATAGAGGCCAGTGACTCGCCCGGCTTCGATATCTGCCCGCAGTACGCTGTCACCCGGCATAAAAACGCCGCCCAGTTGCTGCAGACGCGAACGCAGCGCCTGATGCAGGCGCATACCCAGAACCGAAGGCGGCAACGTCGGTAACAGCAGAATCGGTTTACCCACCGCCGCCTGCAACGCGGCCAGTGCGCTATCATCTTCCAGCCCCAGACAGGCAGGCAGGAAAATCGCCTCGGCATCACCGGCCAACCGACGCATTTCTTCTGCCATCGGCGTCAGGTTTTCCGGCAGATCCAGTACTCTGGCAATATTCACCGCCCGGAACTCACTGGGGTTGTTACGCAGCCGATCCAGCGCCGGCAAGTGCATATAAGCCACTTCCGCCTTGATGCCCAGCGTCTGTATCAGGGAACTGGCGGCCAACTGTGGCTGAAAATCCAAAAACCCTTCAATGCCGATCACCGCGATATTTTGCCACGCTAGTTCGCCGTCCAACGGCGTGACCGGAATAGCCTGAGGACTAAGCCAGGTGGGCCGGCGCGTACCCAGCGGAGTCACCCGCAGATGATTACGCTCATTGCTGCCCTGCAGGCTCAAACCACAGCGTTGCAACAGCAGAGCCGCATCATTTGACAGTGCGGCCACCCGTTCAGCGCCGATCAGCGCATAAGGATGCCGTGGCGCTTGTAGCTCAAGTGCCGGTAGCGCCATCAACGGTGATTCCACCAGGGTGCCGTCGGGCAGCTGCGCCAGCAGATCAAGCGATCCGGACGAAAAATAGAGTGCGCTTTGGCCTGAACTGACCACGGCGCAGCGCTTGCCTTGCTCTGCCAATCGAATGGCACAGCTCATGCCTGCCAGGCCACCGCCAATCACCACTACGTCAAATCGCATCATCGGCCTCCTGTTCCCCCCGGGCATCAAGCCCGCACAATCCCTGATAAACCCAGCTGGTAAACTCACTTTCACGTAGCGCATCGCCCCAGGCGATCGGTCTTACCCCTTTCCAACGCTCGTTAAGGAAATGCGATAGCTGATCGATAGACTGCTGCGGGGTAGTGACGTTAAAACGCGTCAGCAGCCCGGCGGCACGGCAGGCGCAAAGCTCCCCCTGGCAGGTGCCCATGCCGACGCGGGTGCGGCGGCGTAGATCGACCAGGTTATTAACGGTGAGGGAATTTACCGCATAGCGCACTTCACCGGCGGTGACCGCTTCGCATTCGCACACCAGGCTGTTATCCAGCCGATCGCCGGCCGGTACCTGACTGGCCCTGTCGCCGTGGCGATAAACCGCCGAACCGCGAATGCTGGCAGGCAGGGAAACCACGCTGCGCACCGTTTCTTCCGCCGACTGCCGCGAACCGGGCAAGGCTTCCTGCGCGGTAGTACAGGGGCTGTCGATTCCGAGCTTTTCGCACACTTTATCGGTCGCCCACTGCGCCATCAGCCGGTAGGTCATCAGCTTGCCGCCGGTAATGGTGATAAAGCCTTCCAGGCCGTCGCGGCTGGCGTGATCGAGCAGCACGATGCCGCGGCTGACGTTGCGGCCGCTGGGGTCGTCGTCACTGGCTACCAATGGGCGCACACCGGCATAGGCGCGCAGAATACGCGTCTGCGCCAGCTCCGGCGCCAGCAGCGCCCCTTCGCGGATCAGAATGTCCACTTCCTGCGACGTCACCAGCATGTTGTCGATCTGGTCATAATCAATATGGGTGGAGGTGGTGCCAATCACCGAGATGGTGTCGCCCGGCACCAAAATGTCGGCGTCCGCCGGTTTGCGGCAGCGGTTGATCACCATGTTGTTGATTCGGTGGCCGAGGATCAGCAAAGCGCCCTTGGCCGGGAACATGCGAATGCGCAGATCGGCATATTCCGCTATCTGCTGGCCCCAGATGCCCGCGGCATTGACCACCACTTCGGCATGAATATCGTAGCGCTGTGCAGATTGATGGTCGAAAACGCGCACCCCGGTAACGCGATCGCCAGCGCGAAGCAAACCGACCACCTGATGATAGGTGAGGATCTGCGCACCGTGCTCACGGGCGTCGAGCATATTGGCGGCGGTGAGACGGAAGGGATCGACAGTGCCGTCCGGCACCCGCACCGCACCGATCAGAGCCGGGTTGGCCGCCGGCTCCAGACGCAGCGCCAGCTGTGGGTCGATCGCTTCGGCGTTGATACCGGCGCTGTGGCAGGAGGCAATAAACTGTTGTTGATAGGCCAGCGAATCCTGCGGCAGCGTAATAAACAGCCCATCGGTACGTTCGATGCAGTGGTGCGCAATACGCTTGAGGATTTGGTTTTCTTCTATGCATTCATGCGCCGACTCACCGTCGGTCACCGCATAGCGTGCTCCACTGTGCAGCAGGCCGTGGTTACGGCCAGTGGCACCGGTGGCAATATCGTGACGCTCCAGCAGTATGCAACGCAGGCCACGGCGCGCGCAGTCACGAGCAATGCCCGCACCGGTCGCGCCGCCGCCAATAATGATCACATCCGTTTCGTTATCCGGTGAATGGCTGCTCATGAGGCTCTCTCAGGATCCGTGATTATTAGCCTATTGAGCCACAGTCATTGGGGTCTTTGTTTGATAAGGAACAATAACGAACTCGAAACGAAAACCAAATGTCCACAAAAAACCATGAATGTGATCATAATCACGATTTTTAGGCGTTTTTCTATTTCATAACGTTAACGAATCGCTCAAAATCCGCCGGTGTTTCATAAAAGTGTAACAATTGCGCCATCCATCACAGCGACACCAGGCTGTTTTGACTAGGATGACGCTCGTTATGGAACAAAA
>RCUM01000447.1_pt1 | contig 24629 bp, 26 predicted proteins | sample 2166141 | NCBI WGS metagenome assembly RCUM01 (sample SAMN09932756, study PRJNA488358) | compost metagenome | isolation source: compost soil in crotonic acid-enriched | place: Germany: Experimental Botanical Garden
ATCTGCGTGAGCGTACTGGTAAGTCTGCTCGTATCAAAGAGCGTCTGAACCGCGTCGGCTAACGCTGCATCCAAAAGTTAATAACTATGAAGGGGTTGGCAATATGCCGACCCCTTTTTTTATGCTTAAAATCTGTTGATTGCATTTGCAAGATTTATTTTCGGAAAAGTAAGTTTCCACAGATATAAAAAAGCCTGCGGTGGCAGGCTCTTTGCGTTACAGCGCCGCGACACGCTGTTTACTTTTTTCCGGGTGCGGCTGAGCCGGAACAATATCGCCAGGCTTCACAATCACTCGCGCGACGGACTCATGCGTGGCAAAGGTGCAGCTACAGTTAATGTTCTGGCATTGGTGGTAGCGCTCTTTGGTCGCTTCACTGAGGTAACGGCTGGAACGAGTATGGGCCACGCTACCGCAAAGTGGACAGTGCATCATAGTTGAATCCCTCTTTCGACTGCATCAAGTTATGTGACTTATAATAGCTCAATAACTTGCAAAAGCAAGATTAAAACTCAAATGAAAATCAAGATTCGATAATGGCGAACTCAACCCGTTGAGTCAGCACATCGAGAGCGATTTTGGTGACATAACCACTGCCGTTTAACGTGTGAACCACCGTATTGATTATCCAGCTTTGCCGATCGATGGCCTCTTTGAATCCGCGTACCTGAATAGGCATCTCCGGATAAAGTTCGGGCCGGCCCATTGCCAGATTGATAGAGAACTGCACGCTTCCCTGTTGGATTCGTTCCCATTTTGCCTTGGCTGCCCGAATGGCGGCCTCTTTGTTGGTATAGACCCTGGGTAAGGTGAAAACGTTATCGCTGTCCCCCGCGAGATAGTTGGAGCTTTCTGCGTTGTCGGCGGAGCCATTTTGACGTTGTACTGTCAACTGTTGCTGTTGGGCGTGCTCGGTATCCTGCCATTTGGCGCGAACGCCGGAGTAATTTCCTCTATCGGCCAGGTTAAAATAGTGCTGGTCGCCGTCTCTACGCTGCAGGATAAGCGGTGCTATGGGTTTGCCTGAAACTGTTTGGCCTGAGCCAGGGATGAGAAACAGCAGGCGCTCATCTTTGATAGCTGCTACCGCGCCATTCATGGTGGCTAGCCGGGTAATGAATGCGGCATCTGTTTCTTGAGCCTGGTCAATGTGGGATATCTTTATTTCGGCCAGTCCCGCCGCCAGCGTGTTACCCATACGGTTGCGGTTCGCTATCTCATTGACGATCTCCCCCAGAGTTTTGTCATGATAAGAACGATCGCGAGCGGTGTTCATCGAACCTCTAAAGTCGACGCTGCGGGCGCGCAGGGTGAGTTTGTCCGGCGCACCCTGATGTTCTACTTCATCAATGGTGAACTTGCCCTTATTGACTAACCCTTGGCCTTTCCAGCCTAGCTTTAGGGTAATCACCTGATTACGTGCCGGCATCACCACCTGACCATCGGTATCGTCAAGTTCAAGAACCAACTGGTCGGCGGTGAAACCCCGGTTATCAGTCAGGGTAAGGGATAGCAACCGGTGCCTGAAGGTTTCCGTCACGTCCTGCTGTTGCAGAAATAGGGCATAGTCCGGGGCTACTTGCGCCCCTATAGGCAATGGCGTTTGGGTGATCACGACAGCAACCCCCCAATGCGTTGCACGCCTTGCCCTGCCTTGTCGGCCAAATCCAGCGCCTGCTGGCGCAGATCGCCAAACATACTGATCAGTGACTCATCAACGCGCATCAGGTTGATGGTGAACTCAATCTGCCGGGCGCTACCGTTAGAGAAAAGCTGGGTTTTGGTTTCAGCTATGTTCTCAATGACATACATGCCATAAATGGTGCCGCTGCCTTCAATTAGCGGCCAGGCTCGTCCTTGAGAAGCCATCAGTTGCAACGTCATCAACGACAGTGCTCCGCCGGTGACTTCCGGCATCAGCACCCCTGTCAGGGTGATTTTTTCGCTGTCGGCACCCAAAAACTGCGCGGAAGGGCGCTGGCCGATGCGTGCGTTGGTTGGCCAACGGAAACTGCTGCTGCGCTGCATGCTCTGGTAGGGCACGGTTTTCAGCATAAAAACAAACATGCCGAGGGTAAGCATCATGGTTTTTTCTCCTCAATTAACTCATTCGGCTGCGAGCATCTGCGGCCTGACGTCGCGTCAGCAACTCAAATTGCCGCGCGACTTCACGACCGATATCTTGCTCACTCTGGCCGGCGCTGGCGGTGATATTGATAGTGACTGACGGGATTTGGATCTGCGTTGCGGGTGAAACCGGTGCCGGCGAGGCTGCCATCACCGGGGCACTGAGCGACAGCAATGCTGCCGACATCGCTGCCGTACGGCGACGACTGGTCACCTGCACCGGACCACCGATCAGTTCCGGGCCGTTTTCACCCACAAGGCCAAATTGCCCGGCAGGAATACTCCCGCCCGAATCGAACTTGCCGGCGAACGAAAAGCCATCGTCGTCATCTTGATTTTCGGTATGGCCTGTAGCGCTGTTTTTACTGCCAAATGACATCCAATCGGGGAGCCAGTCAGTCAGCGACATGAATTTTTTTATCCAGCTATCAATGGTGTCCGTAATGTACTTCTCCATTGCTTTGCATCCAGCAGAGATGCTCTCCCACAGATTGCTAAAGAATGGTGCCAGCTTGTCCCAGTTTTCGATCACCGCAAAAGCCGCAATGGCAATCAAGCCGACAATGGCCAGCAATGGGTTGGCCATTGCCATGCGCCCCAGCCAAATCATGGCCTGCCCGGCTTTGAGGATTGCGCCGTTAATGATGGTGAACCCCTGGAGTACCTGAGTGGCGACCAGGCTGACGCCGCTAAGCCCACCAAGCAATAACGTGAGTCCGCCGGCGACTTGCAACAAGGTGCTGGCCAATGCGGGGTTACTGGTCACCCAGGAATTCAGTTGCACCAACCATTGCGTCGCCGTTTGGGTCAGCTCCCGCAGGGCTGTGCTTTGGCCGGAAAACAAATTGATCCGCAGGCTGTCCCAGGAGGCAAACAACTTTTGGATGTCCCCATCCAAATTGTCGCCTTTGACGGTGACCAAATGCTGCGCGGCACCGCCAACCTGGTTGGCCTGCAGTTTTTCTGTGCCTGCGGGGGCAATTCTTTGCGCCGCAGTGAACAGGTCGGTCCCTGAGACTGCTTTGCTTTTCAAGGCTGCACCGACGGATTGTACCGTCATACCATATTGGCTGCTGGCTAGTGCCAGCACATCGGCAATCCGATCGAACTGGTCGGCGGGCAGATTAAAAGCGTTCTGCACCGCGGTCATCGCCTCGACAGTCTCATTGACGCCGCTGTCTGTGGCATTCGACAGCCTGAGCGCGGCAGGTGATGCCCCCATGATTTCATTGGCACCTAACCCTTTTTTAGCCAGTGCCGTTTGCGCCTGGATTGTTTTATCCGGTGAGGTGCCAGATTGGCCCATACTGCGTGCCTGCTGACTCAGTGCGGCAAGTTGCGGATCGGATTTATCCAGCTTGAGTTGCGCCTGCAATTGAGAAAGCTGTTTTTCGAAATTAACACCTGGAGCCAGCAACCTGGCTCCGCCGATGGCGGCCGTTTTTGCGATGGTGAAGCCCGCGGCACTAGCGTTGTTTATTTTGCTGAGGTTTTCACGGCGATTCTGATTAGCGGCATGTGCGGTGCTGAATCTCTGGCCGGTCATCACCTGCCGTTGGTTTTTTATCGAGACAATAGCGGCATTGGCATTGATTTTTTTGTCGCGAAGCTGTCGTTGCTCGTTGCTGAGTGACTTAAGATTAATACCTTGCCTGGTCAGGCTATCGCGCTGGTTGCGATCGATGGTTTTGAGCAGTCCGTGCTTTTTCTCCAAAGCGCTAATGGTTTCCGCCACCAGCGCAACTTCGCTATTCATTTGTTGGGAATGTTGACCCGGCGCGCTACCTTTTGCCAACGTTTCAAGCACGGAATATTTTTTCCGCGATGCCGTCAATAATTTATTGGTTTTAACCAGTTCCTGATTATTTTTCCTGAATGAATCGATGCCATTTTCCTGCTGATGCAGGATTTTCAGGTTTTTCTCCGCACGTCGAATATCATTACCCAGCATGTTGTATAGACTTTTATTACCAAGGGGTTGACGCAACTGCTTCATCAGAGCGCTGGTCTGTTTTTCGATCGCTTCGAGCCCTTTAATTATCTCGTTTTGTGACTCCAGTTCCTGCCCGCTGCTACTCATCTGTATTTACTCCACTACGTTGAAGGGCCTTATAGCGCCATTCCATCAGCTCTGTCAGCGTCATGCCGTTCATCTCTGATGGCGGCCAGTGAAAAATCACTGCGATGTCCGCCATCAGATCGTCCACGGTCAGAACGGGGTCGATGTTTACTCGGCCGATTTCGGCGACAAAAAACCGATCACCTGGCCGGCCAGCGCAATCAGGTCCGGCAGCTCCAGGCGCGCGCACTCTTCCTTGGTCAGATTCGGGTAGGTGACGCGCGGCAGGATGGTGATCAGGGCGTCAACGTCGGCGTTGGCCAGGGCCGCCAAACCGATGCCGCGCAGGCTGCCGGCATTGGGTTTGGTGACTTGCACTTCGCGGATTTCGCTATCGCCACGCTTGATCGGGGTTTCCAGTACAACGGTATTTTCTGGGGATGCATTCAGTTCCATGGGATTTCCAATTATCAGTCAGGTAAAGAAGGCCAGCGCACGGCTGGCCATTAAAGTCATGAATTACAGGCCAATGGCACGACGGTGAGCCGCCAGAAGATCCACGCCGTCGACTTTCTCGATCATGTTGACGGTATCGATCTCGATCAGCTCTTTGCCGTCGATGCTCAGCTTGAAGTAGGTACAGTCGGTAGAAACCTTGGTTTCGGTGTCTTCGCCTTGCTTGAAGTCGCCGCTGTCGATTTCCTTGTGACGGCCGCGCATCACCACTTCGAGTGCCGAAACTTCGCCGGTGTCATCACGCTGGAAAGAGCCGGTAAAGCGCAGCGGCACTGCATCTACGCGGCCCCACTGTTTCAGCACCAGCTCATCGATGCCGCCCATGGTCCACTCAACAACCAGCGCATCGTCGTCCAGACCGAAGTCCACGGACGCCGCACCGCTCATGCCGCCGCCGCGGAATTTTTCCAGCTTGCGGGTCAGTTTCGGCAGGGTCATGGCGGATACCACGCCCATGTAGTTGAAGCCGTCGTTAAACAGGTTCAGGTATTTCAATTTTTTTGGCAGTGCCATGATTCAGGTCTCCTTAGCTGTTCACGGACGCGGCGAAGTTCGCCAGGTAACGGTCGGTGATGCGCTGGCGCAGGGTTAAATCTTCCAGCGGCGGTACCGGGGTGTAGTCGTAATCGATAAACAGTTTGCCGGCCTTCAGGGTTTCTTTATCGTTGGCGCTTTCGTCGTACCAGCAGTCGCCGTCAATGATCAGCCCGGCGGATTTCAGCTCGCGGAACTTGGCTTTGATGCCGTCGATCATGTCGCGGATCAGCGTTGGCGTAACCGGGCGGTCAACTGCCCACAGATGAGCTTCGGCCATGGTGTCAGCCAATACCTGCGCGGTGCGGGTATAGTTTTCGAACTGGAATAATGGATCGTCGGAACAGGTGCGTGAGCCCCAAAACTTGAAGCCATCTTTGCGGATCAGGGTGGTGACGCAGGCTTCGTTCAGCAGGTCAGCATCGGTACCGACGGTTTGCAGATCCCAAAATACGCTGGCTGAAATACCGCTGACGCCGTTGACGCCGACGTTGGACAAGGTTTTATGCCAGCCAGTCTCCTGGTCAATCTTGGCGCGCAGACCCAGCGCACGAGCGGTGGCGTATGCGATGTCGCTGCTGTTGGTGGTGGTGTTCCAGTTAACAAAGTCTGGCCAGATCAACATCAGTTCGCGTTGGCTGAAGCCTGCGCGGTACTTGATGGCGTCGGAGACGGTTTTGCAGCCGTAAGCGCTGATATAACCAAAGGCACGCAGTTGTTGGCAGATACCGGCCAGTGCGGTTGCTACCTCCAGGTTGTCGTGGCCTGGTACACCCAGGATACGTGGCTTCACACCCAGTTCGGCCTGTGCCGCCAGCAAGGCTTTCATACCGGTGTATTTACCGTTTTCATCGGCACCGCCAATGATATTGGAGGTGGTTTCAGCCTCGTCTTTGCCTTCTGCCACACGTACCACGACGGTGACCGGTTTGGCCTGCTCGGCAATCGCCAGCAGCGAGCGTGCCAGGGTACCATTTTTGCCGGCCTTGCCACTGGCGGCCAGAACGTCAGTGATCAACACCGGAGTGTTGAGAGGGAACAGGCTTGCATCGGCATCTTCTGCAGTACAAACCATGCCAATAATCGCCGTCGAGACGGTGGAAATTACGCGGGTGCCTTCATTGATTTCGAGGACACGCACGCCGTGGTGATAATCACCCATAGCATTACTCCGTTTGTGGTTGGTAACAACAGAATGCCCTTCGCGATGGGGCCGCGCATCTCATTGGGTATGTATGAGAACTGGTACAACAGCAGGAAAATCAAGATAAAAAAAACGCCCCGGGCGGGGCGTTGAAGGTGCGATTATTGCGGCGGCTGCGGCCAGTCGATGTCTGGGGCATCTTCTGGTTTGATCCGGCTGAGTTGGACGGAATACCTTTCCCAGGCGATAAGATTTGTTGTTTCATCCTGTGTTGCTTCACCGAATTTAACCGCGCGTGATAATGGGGCAATAACAGCCTCTGCTTTTTCAGCTTGCAGGTGCTTTCTGGTTATAGCCATCATTATTGACTGATCCTTAGTGGGCTGAGGCGCCTCGACCCATGCGGGGCGACCCGATTTATCGGCTCCCCTAATCTTGCCTTCAGGAGGAGACAATACGAATGTGTTATAGGCTTCATTATCTACGCTTACTAAATCGTCAGGTAAGGTGCCTGCTTTGCGGTAATCATCCAACATTTCTGCAGGGTAGAAGCTGGTTGTGGTAGCACTGAATTTATATGTGGTCATCATTAGTATCCTACTGCCATCCAATAGACGTCGCGCTCGGCGGTTCCATGGAACCAGGTAAAAGCATCCCGTGCCCCGCTTAAATCACTCACTTGCGGGTTCCAGGTGGTTTGATACCCCTGAGCAAAGTTCTTGATAGTGACTGAAACATGCAGCAGGCGATTAGGGACGGAGATATTTAAGGCTATCCGATAGGCTTCTCCATTATCAGTAATATTACCGATCGCGTGCCCACCTTGAAAATAGAGACCTGTGCGGTGGTCTTTGTACCACCAGCTGTCGCCGTTGACTGACAGTTGACCACTTTCACGTACCCGATCGTTGATCCAGTTGTTCAGATAACCTCCCCAAACGGGGCCGCTAATATTGCCATCTGTCTGGAATGTAGTGCCACCAACATACAAATTAGCGCCTAAGTGACTTTCTCCTGCGACATATAATGTGCGATCAATGTAAGCATCAACACCGACAGAAAGATTTTCATTGGCTCGAACGGTTTTAGCCCCCAGAGTGAGCTGCCCTTGTTTTTCATTGATAATACGAACGTCATAATCCGTATTGGTATTGCCATAATGAAAATCGATATAAGGAGATGTCCCAAACAGTTCGACGCCGGCTTTAGCTGTCAGTTGACCTGAAATAACCGAGTTACCATTCACCGATAATGACGGAGTGGTCAGCCCTGACTTGGTTTCAATAGAACCATTAACCGTTAGGCCACCGGTTATAGTATCGCCGATCTGTTTGACAAACTTGCCGTCGGCCTCGGCCTTGCTGTAAGCCCCGACATCTGCCGCCGTGGGTTTATAGGCCGTGGTATAAATTCGGTACCACGACAGTGGTTTCTCCGGAACGGTGGAAATACCGATATAGGCAGCCGCGCTGTTTTGTATTGCCAAATAACCGCTGGAGGGTCCTCCATCGCAAGGGAGATTGAGAACACCATAGGTACCTGATCCAGGAGCGTTTTTTGATAAGTTATTCACCCGATAAATTTCACCAAGGTTACTATAGGCATCGGCATGATGCTTTATACCTGCGCCGAAACCGAACGCGCCGACCTCCATCAGATTTGTAGCTTCAGTCCCCACATTTCTCGTTGCCGCATTACCCAGTGCGAGATTGCCACGTGCGGCGGCTTTGTTGGTCAGATCCGAAAGGTTATCGGTTTTTTTGAGGCTTGCATCATTAACCGCTTTCACCGCTTTTGGCGTCGCTGCCAGAACTTCGCTGTTGCTATTGCTGTCGCTGCTCAGTTGGGTGAAGCCTTTGGCCAGCAGGGTGGCATCCGGGTGGTTACGTGAACGGGCATGTTCGGCGATAGCCGCATCCAGCTTATCGCGGGAAACCAGCACGGCGGTTTTGTCTGCCACAATCACGGCGCTGGCGTCACCTTTGACCAGCAGGACCATGCGCACTACCTGAGTACGACCGGCACCTTCGGCCAGCAATGGCTTGTAAGTGTCTGGTGTATTAGCCACGGCCACCAGTACGCCATTTTTATCGTACAACCCCAATTCACGGATCCACCAGCCACCGGTATCTTCCGGGATCACCTGCTCGGCGATCACCTGGTTGCCGCTGTCGGCGTTAACCTGCAGGGAATTGAGCACCGCCCGTCGTTTTTCATTCACCAGCCTGGTTTGGCTTTCGCTGGGCAGAGTGGCCAAGCCGCCGCCATCGCCGACGGCCATCTGGGTGATCTCCAGCTTCTGGCCGGTTGCCGCGGCGTTAGCCAGCAGCGCTTTACCCTGATCGGTGAGCAGGGCGCGATATTTTGCTGTCATGTCGTTGCTCTCTTTTGTTTGTCGGCCAGGTCATTCAGGCCGTTCTTGTACATCACATACAGGCTCAATCCGCGCAGGATTTCACCCGACCAAAAACCGAAGAACATCCCGTTGTCCGTGCCGGGTCGTGGTGCCGGTGACCAGGCACCATCCATCACATCCCCAGTGGTGAGATAATTCTTCTGTAACTCTGTAACGCATTGTTCGATAAAGTGTTCGGTGCCGGAAATCTCACTGCCGGCCATTTTTGCCAGCACGGCGCCGGCCAACCACAGGCCGCACATATGGCCTGTAAAATCATGTTTGTTGGGCTGCGGGATACCCGTCATCGGGAAATCGGTCGGTGTAATACCGCCTGAGTCCTGAGTAAAGCCGATCAGCCAGCGCAGCCAGTTTTCGACATAGCTGACCAATTTGGCCGGCGGTGTTTTACCCGTCAGTGTCAGCTCATACCAGGCACGCGCGGCGCCAAAGAAGGCCCGAGGTTGATAGCCGGACCAGGCGGTGCCGTCGCCCCAGTGGTACATGGTCCAGCTGTCCGCGGGGCCATAGCTCAGATTGTCCCAGCGATTCCAGATATAAGCGGAAGCTCCCGGCCCCAATACGCCAAACTGCTGCTGATACCACTGCTGCGATTGCCACAGAAACTCGGTCATGTTGTTGAGCATTACACCGTCAGGATCGGCGTCGGCATGCACGAAAATGAACGGGTATTGGTAGCCTGGATAAGGCATGCCGTGCCAGCCGTCGAACTGTTGGCTGTCTGCCTGATAGATATTGGAAAAGGGGATCACGCCGGGCGTGCAGAACAGGCTGTCCTGACGATGGCCCAGCAGGGTGCAATCCCCCAGCAGTGCGGTGTAAGGGTTGTCTGCCTGTAGCGTGACGCGGTATTTGATGGTGTAACCGTCGTCGGCGTTAAAGGTTGGCGGAATATCATTCAGTACGTAGTAGCTGAAGTTAGCGTTCGCCACATTGCCGTCTTGCAGGATAGTGACCTGATCCACCGTGCTGAAATCAGGACGGGCAGGTTTCTCATCGCCATCCTGATGGTCTGGCTGATAGCCGCTCAGCACCGCGGCAGCCGGGTCAAAGGTTGCCAACTTCCATTTACCCTCGGTGGCGGGCAGCATCCAGTACCAGCGCCATTTATCGTTGTCCTCAAGCCGCAGATTGAAGTCGGCATCAGCACGATAAACCAGTTGGTTTACCGGAAAACGTTCCTCGGCGGTCAGCCAGGCGCCGATCACCATGCCAGCGTCATCGTTGGGGTAGCTGGCGTTGATCACCGTTGCGCTGCGCCGATCGTAAACCTGTTCTTCAAACCGGCTGCCGATCACGCAACCGCCGTAATCGGTCACCGCACGCAGGTCGGCCAGCAGATAATCGCTGCCATCCTCGCGAGTCAACGCCGCCAGACTGGTGAGAGCGATATCATAGGTTTTTACCTGCGTCTGGGTGGACTGCGGCAGACCGATGCCCCAGTCGGTGGTTTGTTTTGCATCCTTTTCCGCTGCTATGGCCAATTGCAACCGGCAGGAAATAGGCTGGTTCTGGTCATCAACGCCACCGAAAGTAGTGCGAACCTTTGACTGTTTGCCAACGCGGAACCACACCGATTGCTGTTCCAGTGACTGCTGTGACGCCACTTCTTTGCGCAGGGTGATCATGCCATCTGCATTGCGTGCATAGCTGACGGGCACACCGGCAGGATATGACCAGTCGTAGGAGATGCCGTCGGTGAAGGGAGTATTGGCATGCAAACTCTGGCGGAAGAACTTATCCTGCGCGTCAATATCGGTGTATTCCATTGCGGTGAATTCAACGCTTTTCCAGGCATTGAAATAGCGTTGCTCGCCGGTGATTTTGTGCAGCAGGTGACAGGCATCGGCAAACCATAGCTCGGCGTCTGCCGCATTACCCATGGCATTGTGCGGGACCGGCACGTGCAGTGGACGATTGTGCTGAGCCTGATTACGTTCAATCATGACGCCGCCGTGCTCGACGGGCTGACGATTGGCAAAGTTCAGCTTATGACTGCCACTGAGCCTGTCATCTTTCAGTTGAACGGTACCAAACTGCGCGGCGGGCAGACCCTGGGCCAGAATGTCACCGTCGGCGCTAATCTGATAACCCTGCCAGTTAATGATCCACGCCACGTCGTAACGCTTGCCGTCACTGCTCCAGTCCACGTTGCCGGCGGCGTCAACCGCACGTACCTGCGCATTGATGGCGTCCCAGGCCAGAGTGCCGTCAAAGGCGAAGGTGGCGATATCCAGATATTCTCCCCAGTAAGGCGCGCCCTGCGGGATCTGTGTTTTGCCTTTAATGAAGGTCATGGGGACGCCTTTGAAACCGCTGTGCGTCGGATCTTTACTGTCTACCGGCCAGTTAGCCGGCACCGGCTCCTTGGCGTTGACGATCCAGTTGGCTACCCAACGCTGAGGGGTTTTCGGGATGGGGGCGCCGTCGTAAAAATGAGTCACATAAGCATCGAAACAGGCAATGGCCTGATCCAGATACTTCTGTTGTTGGGTCGCCAAAAAGGCATGGGCATAGCCGAGAATTTGCAACGCCTGCCCCTCGGTGGTGGCATCATTGGGCAATCCCGCCATGCGTGAAAGCTCTCGTTCATGGCGTGAGTCGGCCAGAACATGTTCTGCGTTGAGAACAAAATGTTGTTGGGTCGAATCCAGGGTGGTACCGGTATTACGTTGTAAAAACTGATAGTGGCCCTCCAGCATTTGGCGGGCGAACTCGACATAATCCGGATATACCGTGGTTATCTCGGCGTCGTAATGACCACCGGCCACCTCAATATTGCCTGAGGCCTCCAGGTTCAGCGCCAGGCCGGTCAAGTGGCGGCTGACCGGCTTGGCGTCGGCGATCATCCGTTCCATTTCCAGGTACATTTCTTCGGTGATGCCATTTTCCAGCACGCCGATATCCAGTGAAAAGGTGCCGGGTTCCGCGTTGGTTTCCCACCATTCACGCAGTTTGATCAGATAGCCCAAGGGCTCGACCACGCGGCGGATGGCGCCGATAGTGCCTTTATGGCGATGCACGAAGAAGGCAGAGGAGACGACGTTGCGTTTGGTTTCTTCCGTCCAGCCCTCATCCCAGTGATCGACCGAAAACGCCCAGGCCAGATACGGCAGCAGGTTGACCGGGCAGGTGGCCGGGTTCCACAACTCCCGCAGCGGTACCGGCATCGTGGCCAGCTCGGCGCAGGCCGCAGCCGCAGCGACCTCCAGCGGTGAAGAGCCGACCGGCAGCAGACGGTTACTCATCGGAGCCTCCGACGGTCAGAAGATAACTGGCGCAGTACGACGCCTGGGTTTTATCCAGCACGATATCGGCCTGCGGGCTTTTCAGTTCCACCCGTTGCACCCCTTCGGCATGCAGAGCGGCGTAAATTGCCGACAGACGGATATCACGCCCCAGACGGTGCTGGGCGCTGATGTAGCTTTTTAACTTGGCTTCGGCGGCGCGGCGGATAGGTTCTGCTTCCGGACCAGGGTAGAGGTAGAGCAGCGCATCGATATTGTAATTGACGATAGTGGCGGAGCGGACGGTGACCCGATCCGCCACCGGGCGCACGTCTTCATCGTTTAGCGCTTTATCGACAATTGCCACCAGCTCGGCGCTGGCGGTGCCATCACCTTCACGCGACAGCACCGAAATCAGTACGTTAGCCGGGCTGGGGCTGGTGGCGGAAACGTCGGCCACCCGGCCATCGGCGGAACGACCGTGGTATTCGTAGGAACCGCTGGAGCCGGCCACGCTCAGCCCTTCGAATGCCTGCTGGATGCGTACACGGAAATCGCTGTCGGACTCCATAATCGCCGCTACCGGCGGAATGACCGTATTGTCAGGCTGCTGGACCACCAGGCGTTCAACCTGGAAGTTAGCGCCAAGCTGATCGAGATCGCTGCCACCGGCATAGCCGAGCATCACCGCCTGAGCGGCCTCATTGATGCGCTGGCGCAGGATCAGTTCGCGGTATGCGTTTTCCTGCAGCAGTTTGACGATCGGTTCCGACTCCAGCGTCAGCGTGCGTGCAATGGCTTCACGCTGTTCTTCCGGGTAAAGGGAAATCAGCGTGGCCTTGCGATCGGCCAGCAGCGACTCGTAGTCGAGGGGATCCACCACCGTGGGGGCGGGTAATAAGCTCAGGTCAATGGTTGCCATGGTGTCAGCTCACAGAAACAGAAAGAGAAAAGGTATCCGGCGTATCGATACGGTTGCCGGTAATGTCGACCACCATTTTTCCGTCGATGGTAGTGTTAAAGGTGATGCCACTAAGTTGAATGCGCGGCTCCCACTGCAGCAGCGCGCTGTAGCAGGCGGCCATAATCTGCAGCCGCAGCACGTCGTTTTGCGGCTGATCCAGCAGCTCGGACAGCAGCGAACCGTAATTGCGGCGCATAATGCGTGAGCCGATAGGGGTGATCAGAATGTCGCTCACTGACTGACGGATATGTTCAATGTCGGTGATCGCGCGGCCTGAGCCGCGATTCATGCCAAGATATTTCGCGTTATTCATGCTGGTTTATCCGTTTGGCCTCCGCCGTTTTGCACGCCGCCGTGGGTGTGGCTATGTACCACCACACCGTTAGAAATGATGCTGCCGCCGGAGTGGTTGAGATCGCCGGTCATCGAGCCGCCCTGCCGGATGGCGATGGTGCCGGTGGTTAATAACTGAGTGCATTCCACCTCGGGGGCATCCAGCGTGATCTTGCTCGTTGCACGACAGGTGATGGCCGGTGCAGTGACGCTTACCTGCTCTGTGGCTTCAATGGTGGCGCTTTTGATCCCCATGACTTTCAGTGCCCCCTCTGCCGGTTCGTATTCGATCACCGCGCCGTCAGGGAAGGTGATGTGTGCCGCCTGAGCCGAGGTTGACGGCGCGGGATGGGCATCGGAAAAAATGCCGGGGAGCACGAAGGCGGTATCAAGCTCGCCCCCCAGCGACAGCACCAGTACCTGTTCGCCTACGCTGGGTGCCCACCAGCAGCGAGCGTCACCGGCTCGGCCGGTTAGCCAGTTAAGCCAGTCGGTGAGGTTGCCACCGGTGGCAACGCGACAGCGCCCGCGTTCGAGGTCGAGCTCACTGATGGTGCCGATGCGTATCAGGTTGCGCACAAGGCGCTGAATATCGAAGTTGTCTGTGTTCATTTGTTAAGAATGCCGCCGTATAAGGGGGGCGACAACGCGGCGGCGTTTAGCTGACGCCAGCACAACCGAAGTCGTCCCCAGGGTCAGTTTATGGCTGCTGAAATTGGCTGATCAGCTCGCCGTGCAGGTAAACACGGGTGAAGCGAATGACGTTTTCCGGCTCCGGCGGCTCGGCCAGGGGAGTGATATGCAGTGCACCCTCGCGCTGTTCCACCTGGATGCGCTCGGTCAATTGCAGTTGAAGATCCAGCTGGCCGGCGGCGCTGACGTCGCGTTTAAAGGCAAAACCGTTTTTACGTTTATCCGGGTTGGCGAGAATGTCGGGCTGGTGACGGCGTAGCCAGGCCAAGACAGTGACCATCACCAGGTCTTCTTCGGCTGCCTGGTCGCTCAGCGTCAGATTGAGCTGGTATTGGTATTCGAATGACAGCGAAGGGCCTAATGTTGAAACCACGCGGCCATTATCCAGGCTGATGCGTAGCTTATCGGGATGCGTTTGTAGGTCTGGCAGAGCGGTGGTCAGCGCAGTACGCAACTGCTTGGGTTTTAGCATGATGTCTCTCCTTGAGTGGTTGAAGCGATGCAGCCAGGATCAGCGCTGAATACCCTGCAGGCACAGAGCACGTTCGGCATGACGACGGCGTTCCAGCCCCTGGCTTTTAACGCCCTTGACATAGATCCAGCGCGGTAGCTGATCGCAAGCCGCCTGCCATTGTTGGCGTTTGATAAAGGTGGCCAATGTGGAATTGCAGGCAGCGCTGACGCCAACGTTGAAGGTAAAGGCGCTGACTGCGTCGTAAACCGGCTGCGGCATCTCTACGGCCATGCAGCGTGCGATGCCGAGCTCGACGGTGCGGACATCCTCGATCAGATTGGCCGCGGCTTGGCGTTCGTCGATGACTGAGCCGGATTTCACACCGGCGGTATGGCCGATGCCGTTGGTCCAGACACCGGCACTGCACTGGTAGGGGGAGAGTCTGCAGCCTTCGAAATCGGCAATCAGGCGCAATCCCTGTTCAGAGGTGTGTAGGGTATTGAACTGTGGCAGCAGGGCGGCGAGGGCCAGAATAGCCGCCACGCTGCAGCGTTTAGCGAGTGAGCTCATCGTAGACTCCGCGTTTCAGACCGTTTTTTTTTAACGATTTCAACAGCTGGTAACTTTTACGCCGGTAGTACCAATTCACTGCGAAAGTACCGACACCGACCGCAGCGCCGACCAAGAGGGCAATGTCCTGTGTGGAATGTCGCCCCATCCAGGCCAGACAGGCCGCCGTGAGGTAGGCAAGCGTTGAGGTGAGTTTTTCCATCGCTTAGTCCCACAGTTTGACGGTTTCTCGTTGAGCGGCCGCCGGCAGATCCGGCAGTTCTACCGGATGACCGTGGGGGAGTAGCGGGCCTGCGTCGGCCAGATCGCGATTAGCGAGATAGACCTGCTCCACCAGACGCTGAGTGCTGCCGTAATAGCGCCAGCAAATCGCGTCTATGGTGTCGCCTTGTTGTGCATAAATTTTCATCATTACGCTCCTGCGATGTGGTTGACTGAGATGGACGCTACGGCCCCGGATAAGCACTAGTTTCCCGTGAGAACCAGGCATCGGCAACGCGATGGGGTTGTGGATGCGCTGGCACAACTGAACGGGGGAATGCTGGTGACAGAAACGAAAACACCCGCCGATGGCGGGTGCTGGAAAAGGGGATTTAGCGTAAGCAGACGCTGATTTAGCGAGAGTCCTGTCCGTCAGCCGGGTAAAATATTTCTTGATAATCATTGTCCGGCAACACCTGGCTGGCCAGATCCGAAATCAGCGACATGGCGATCAGAAATTCGGCGGCACTGCACTGCGCAGCCTGCGAAACATCGGCGATGAACTGGATGCGGGACAGTGTTAGCTGTTGTTTATCCATAATTTCCACTGTTCTTGCCCTCTCTTAAGTATACTGTTTATTTATACAGTATTAAGCAAAACGCTAAAGGCGTCAATGATTGGATTTATCATTTGTGCAGTAAAAATTTGCCCAGTCATTGATTAGCGGAAATTGTACAAGTTGTCCGTCAAAGCTGATTTTCCCTCCTCTTGCTAATACTTCCAACTGCCAGCGCTGTGGATCGATGCCTGTCTGCCGAAGATCGCGGGCAATAGTCAGGCAATACTGCTGTTGTGCTGGAGTCAGACGTGCGGAGGGCGCCGGTTTTGGGGCGTTAAAGGAGGAGGATCCACAGTTATTGGCAGAACTCCAAGGTGTCGCAGGTTCGCGGTTTTTAGCGACGATGCGCCATTGTAGCGTACGTGTCCGGTACACCCGATCAGGGCCCAGATGAGGAGCATAAATACCGACCACCTTTTGCACTCGTTCGTCATAGCTGTTCAGCATGGGCGCATCATCACGCGCTACGCGTACCCACTGCCGGCTGCGCGGCACGTTAGCACCGCCCTGAGCATTGATATAACCGGCAAAATCTCCCGTATCGGCGGCGGCGCGTACGGCTTCGGTTCGCGCATCGAACTGCTGCGTCAGGCTTTGCCCACGAATGCGACGACACTCGCGATATGCGCCTATGCTGGGCAAACCAAAAGGATGAAACTGCGGAATACGCCAGGTGCTGGCCCAGGCGCTGACGGCATTGGCGGTTTCACTCAGCGGGCTACCGGTCTCATGATCGAGTTCTTCCTCCAGTGCATAGCCATCGAGATTCTTGGCAATGTATTTGGCCATGTAAGCGGTCGCTCCCCCTCGATTCAGGTGCTTATACTGGAGACGATTCTCTTGCGCTCCGGGTTCCCCGGCATCTTGCTGCAGTGCATAACGGCGCAGAATATCGATCACCTGCTGACGATGGGGTTGAGGGGTAAACAGCATCAGATGCCAATGCGGTGTGCCGTCGTGATGCGGTTCCACTACGCGAACACCGTAGACCTGCAACTGGCGATCTTTGAAAGCAGTGCGCATTTTGCTCCATTGCTTCACCAGGTAGCGTTGGCCGTCTTTGGGGGTAAAATCTTCGCGGTCCCAGCGGTGATTAAAGCGTGACTTACCGCGGTCGCCGGCAGTGCGCGTGGGATGAAAACGGGAGGGGGTAGTCAGGGTGACAAACAGGCCGATGTGGCTGCTGCGTGCGGCGTAGGTTTCAATGCCTGCGAGGGTATTCATTAGCTCCATACGGCGGATCGCCGGATTGGCAATGCTGCCGAGCACTTTCTCCATCAGATCGATACGCTCCCCGGTAACGGTATTTTCCAAATCGCAGCGGCGAAGATAATCCAGGTTTGACTGGCGTCGCGCCTTCACGTCACGAATGGCTTGCCGGCTGGCATAGGGTGATGTGTTGCGGCTGACGTTGCCAATGGCGATCAGCAGCGCTTCGCGCCACTGCATACGTTGCATCTTCAGGCGTCGCAGCCACCAACGATCGCTGGTCAGTCTCGACAGTGCCGCTACCGCGCGGTGGCTGTCCAGCAACCCCTTGCGATAACAGTGCCAATGCATGGGCTGAATATTAAAAGCGCGTGCCATACCGGCAATCTGGCCATACAACCGCGATTGAATTTCGTCCCGCAGCAGGACAGAAGAGTCTCCCGCATGCCTGGTCAGTAGGGTGTCGCACTCGCTTTGATAAAGCGCCAGTAACTGGCCGGCGATACGTTTTGCCAACTGTTCCAGCGCCTTGTCACCCAACGTGGGCAAAGCGTTATAGTTATCGGACTCGCTACCAAAGCGCATTGAGGCCTGCCGATTCAGAGCAAATTTATCGTTCACTTGCTGAATACGCGGCCATATACGACGTTCGAAAACCAACACCAAATAGTGCCAGGCAGCCTTCGAACCTTGTTGACTCAACAGATGTTGGTGGCGCTCGGTAAACTGTATACGCAGATAATAAGGTAGAGAATTGACGCGCCGCAGCGCGGCTTGCCACTGGCGTAACCGATCGCGGTTTAGCGTGGGTTCGCGGCCAATGGCTGGCCGCGGGGCATTCCAGGGATAGGCACCTTCAAACGAGGCTGAAGGCGGGGGGCCAATAAGGCCGGGGGAAGCTGGCATCGTATTAACGCCGGATAAAGTGACGTTGCTGAGCCTCTGAGATCTCCTGGCAGGCCACGCAGCGGCTTACGCCGGGAATAGCGCGACGTCGTACCTCCGGAATCGCCCCGTCACAGTCTGTGCAAAACTGCGCAGAGGCCTGGGTGACTACGGGCCTGGCGTGCGCGATTTGCTTTTCGAGCATCAGCGCCTGGCGTTCTTGCGCCATATCTATGGTATCAGCCATGGTGTGTTCTCCAGATAGGGTAAATTTGGGCCGAACGACATCCGGCGGGTTGCACGCCAGAAGTTGCGGAACGGCTATTTTTTCTGATTCAGCAGGCAATCCTCTTCGCTGATATAGCGCGGCAGTGATTTGCCCAGTTCAATAAATGCATTGAGTGCCGCGACAATTTTCTGTCGCTGGGGATAACTCATCTCGTGGAACTGCAGCATCACGTGACGCTCGGTCAGGCCTGCATGAAAGCAGAGCGTGTGACGTAGATGCAGCGGTGCCGTGTTGTAGATCTCCTCGGCCTGATTTTTATATTGGGCGAATAGCGTGCGGCGGATTTCAGCGATACGCCGTAGGCCGATAGCCCGTTGCTCTTCACTCGCCAGCAGCATAACAACCTCCCTGGATGCGGATTGATATATGGGCTTGCAAAAGCGAGGCAGCTCTCGGTTCGAATCACCATCACTGTGTGAGCTTACCGTTAACCAATGGCAGCATAACTTGCTATTGGACTACCAGGATGTTTGCATTTTCATCAATCATGTCGCATCATCTTAACTAAAGTGACATTTAAGCCGTTTATGAAACATTCATACGGCACTTTAGATCGCAAAATGCGACTTGTAAATGCAAATTTTGATTTTAATTGGTGATGATATGCGTGAAGAGACTGTGAACGATAACGCCTCAGTAGGCGCAGTGATTGAAAGGATCCTTTCATCTTATGGCGTTGGCACGCAGAAAGAGCTGAGTGAAATCCTGGGGATAGCCCCTAACAACATCAGCAGTTGGCAGCAACGTGGCAGTGTGCCTGGCTATGTGATCATCAGTTGCGCGCTGGCTACGGGCGCGGATTTGGCCTGGCTTATGACCGGGGAGCTTGCAAAAGCAAAAAGTGAACGTAAACCGATTCAACCCGCGCAGGGAAAAGCGCTTTACGATCGGGTTCTGGCCTCTGGCGGTAAAGGTGTGCTGCGCCGCATTCTCGATGCCTATGGTTTCAGTTTGCAGAAAGAGCTGGGAGATTTACTGGGTATTTCGTCGGGCACCATGAGCACCTGGGTTCGTCGTAATTATTTCCCGGGAGATATCGTGGTGACTTGCGCTCTGGATACCGGTGTTTCTCTGTTGTGGCTGGCAACCGGACAGGGGGAAATGGGCAGTGGCAGCACGGCGGTGACGGTACCTAAGGGCGGGCAAGCGCTGCCGAAATACCGGCTCGTCGCCGGGCAGTTGAAAGAGGCGGGAGAATGGTTGGCGGACAGCTCGCTGATCCCGGCAGGGGTAGCGCAACCGGCCTACATTGACGGCGGTCGGTTATCCTGGCTGGTGGATTTAGCGGTGACGCACATTGCCAATGGCCGTTGGCTGATCGATATCGACGGCAATATCGACGTCTATGATATTGCGCGTTTGCCGGGTAATCAGGTTCAGGTCAGCGGGGGAAATGCTGACTTCCAGTGCTCTACCGATGCGCTGAAAGCCTTGGGCATGGTCTGGTTGACTCTGACGCCTCAGGCATAAAAAAAGCCCATCGATGATGGGCTTGGTCGTATAAGAAATGCGGAACCGAAAAGATTACAGACCGTATACCAGGCTGATGGAGGTGGTGGTGTCGGTGTTCTTCGGTGCTGACGCTGGCGGCTTGCTGTTGTAAGTCACGTTATAAGCCAGACGCAGTGCGAACCTTTCGTTAATCGCGACGCTTAGCGCGGTTTCGGAGTTCAAGGTAGTTTCTTCGTTAGCCAGTGCGGAAACACCTTCGGAGAACTTGGTATTGTCGGTCAACTGATACGAATAGTTGGCTGCGCCGTAAGCCAGCGCTTTGGTGGAGCGACCACCGCCATGATATTCATCGTGACGTACGCCGGGACCAAATTCAACTCGCAGGTCGCTGAGCGGCCCGTTGAGGATTTGGCGACCATAACCGCCGGTCAGCGTGGAACGGGAGTCATAACCGTTGAAGCGGTCACTAAGCCAACTTGCCTGACCGAACAGGTAGTTGCGATCGGACAGGTTATAACGGGTACGGCCACCGGCCTGATACTTTTCAGACGAGCGCACGTTAGAGGAGGTGGTGTTGTTGGCGGCTCCCCACAGGCTGTAGGCGGCATCGCTGTTGAACCAGGTCATGCTGGTGTTGGCCAGCAGGGTCGAGCTTTGTGAGTTACCAGACTGCGAGTTGTAGCCGGCCTGGACGTTGCCTTCAAACGGCTTTTTAGCGGTGGCCGGATCGTCCATCGCGGTGAAAAGCGTATTGTCGGCAAGGGCTGAAACACTGGTGAAAGTCGTTAAGCAGCTAATGAACAGCGGAATAGCGCGGCGAGCGCGTAAAGAGAGCATTTTGGATCCAGTTGTTAAGAGTGATTATAAGTGATGTCAGTCACATTATATCGGTTCGTCATGGCGACCAAAATAGCTACGATTAGCTTAAGTTTTTAATTTCTCATCCTTACTTATTCACTTTTCTTCTACTTAATTAACCCCTTCCTGCGGCATATCATGCTGAGTATCCTTAGCGTTTGGCTGGGTTTTGGCTAAGGTTGTCGTCTGGTGGCAACAGCGGGTGGGCAGCCGTGCTCGATAATCTGGATGAGACTGAGAGCTGTATCGCGGCCTGATGCATTGTTGTGGAAAATATGGTGTATATTTTTCTTTACAGTTAGTGGTGATGATTCCGATTCTTAAAGCTTAAAGGGGATAAACGATAACCTTGATTGTGTTTGTTTGTTTCTGTTTATAAATCATATGATTACCAGTTATTTGTTGTCTCTTTTAATATGGGGTTTCAAGCGGATTTGTTAGTGGTAATTTTTTATTTACAGATATCGGATTGAAAACTTTACATCGCATGGTATGGTAAGGACCTGAAACGCTCAAGGTTGTATTAACGCTTACGCATAACGGCAAACGACAGGAATAGCATCATGCAAAAAGACGCGCTCAATAACGTACATATCAGTGCAGAACAAATTCTGATCACTCCGGAAGAACTGAAGAACCAGTTCCCGCTTAGCGCCAGCGATGAAAATGAAATCGCCACTGCGCGCAAAACCATCGCCGATATTCTGCAGGGGCGCGATCACCGTCTGCTGGTGGTGTGCGGGCCTTGCTCTATCCACGATCCGGATGCGGCACTGGATTACGCCCGTCATTTGAAAACCCTGTCGGCTGAATTGAGCGATCAGCTGTATATCGTTATGCGCGTCTATTTTGAAAAACCACGCACCACCGTTGGCTGGAAAGGCCTGATCAACGATCCGTACATGGACGGTTCGTTTGATGTTGAAGCCGGTTTGCACATCGCGCGTCGTCTGTTGCTGGATCTGGTAGGTATGGGTCTGCCGTTGGCGACAGAAGCCTTGGATCCGAACAGCCCGCAATACCTGGGTGACCTGTTCAGCTGGTCGGCGATTGGTGCGCGTACCACAGAATCGCAGACTCACCGTGAGATGGCTTCAGGCTTGTCGATGCCGGTGGGCTTCAAAAACGGCACCGACGGCAGCCTGGGGACGGCAATCAACGCCATGCGTGCCGCGGCGATGCCACACCGTTTTGTCGGCATCAACCAGGCAGGGCAAGTGTGCCTGCTGCAAACGCAGGGTAACCCGGATGGGCACGTGATCCTGCGCGGTGGTAAAACGCCGAACTACAGTGCCGAAGACGTTGCGGCCTGCGAAAAACAGATGCGGGACGCGGGACTCCACCCGTCCTTGATGATAGATTGCAGCCATGGCAACTCGAATAAAGACTATCGCCGTCAGCCGACGGTTGCCGAGTCCGTGGTAGAGCAGATTAAAGCGGGTAACCGTTCGATCACCGGCATCATGCTGGAAAGCCACCTGCACGAAGGCAGCCAGTCTTCTGAGCAACCGCGTGCAGATATGCGCTATGGGGTTTCTGTTACTGACGCCTGCATTAACTGGGAGAGTACCCAGACGCTGCTGCGCCATATGCACCAGGAACTCGGCACTGCGCTGACGGCACGTACTGGAGAGTAGTAAGTTATGGTGGCTGAACTGACCGCGTTACGCGATCAAATTGACGAAGTGGATAAGGCGCTGCTGGAGCTGCTGGCAAAACGCCTGCAGCTGGTGGCAGAAGTGGGTGAGGTTAAGAGCCACCACGGGTTACCGGTATATGTTCCCGAGCGTGAGGCGGCGATGTTGGCCTCACGGCGTCAGGAGGCAGAGAATCTGGGTGTACCGCCCGATCTGATTGAAGATGTACTGCGCCGGGTAATGCGCGAGTCTTATGTCAGCGAGAACGACAAAGGCTTTAAAACCCTGAACCCACAGCTGCGTCCTATTGTCATCATCGGCGGTAACGGCCAAATGGGACGGTTGTTTAATCGCCTGCTGACGCTGTCCGGCTACCAGGTGAAGGTATTGGATCAGCAAGACTGGCCGCAGGCCGATGCTTTGCTGGCAGACGCCGGAATGGTGATTGTCAGCGTGCCGATTCACGTGACCGAGCAGGTGATTGAAAGATTACCTCCGCTGCCGGCAGACTGTATCCTGGTCGATCTGGCGTCGGTAAAAAATCGCCCGCTAAATGCCATGTTGGCAGCGCACTCTGGCCCGGTGGTGGGTCTGCATCCGATGTTTGGTCCGGACGTAGGCAGCGTGGCCAAGCAGGTGGTGGTCTATTGCGATGGCCGCGAGCCGCAAGCCTATCAATGGTTGCTGGAGCAATTGCAGGTATGGGGCGCGCGTTTGCACCGTATCAGCGCGGTTGAGCACGATCAGAATATGGCCTTCATTCAGGCGCTGCGCCATTTTGCCACTTTTGCCTATGGTCTGCATTTGGCGGAAGAAAACGTTCAGTTGGAACAGTTGCTGGCACTCTCTTCACCAATCTACCGGCTGGAGCTGGCAATGGTCGGACGGCTGTTTGCGCAGGATCCGCAGTTGTACGCAGATATCATCATGTCGTCGGAAGAGAACATTGCGTTAATCAAACGCTACTACCAACGGTTTGGCGAGGCGATAAAACTGCTGGAACAGGGCGATAAACAGGCGTTTATCCAGAGTTTCCAAAAGGTCGAGCATTGGTTTGGCGACTACGCGCAGCGTTTCCTGGTGGAAAGCCGTTCGTTGTTGCGCCAGGCGAATGACAGTCGACAGTAAAATATCAGGGTTCGGCAATGCCGAACCCTGTTTTTACTTCATCAGGATGGATTGACCGGCACCACGTTGTCGCTGGGGTAGCAGCCCAACACCTTCAGCGAGCGAGTTATAGGCGTCAGATCCCTCAATGCTTTCTGCATTGATTCAGAACGCAGGTTAGCCTGCACATCGATATAAAACATTTCTTCCCACGGATTGCCGTTAATCGGGCGAGATTCCAGTTTGGTCATGATGATGCCGTTTTCGCGCAGCACCAGCAGCGCTTCAACCAATGCACCAGACTGCTGCCCGGTGGCCATGATCAGCGTGGTTTTAGCCGGCACTTGCTCGGAGACGTCGATAGCCTTACGTGCCAGCACGATGAAGCGGGTGATGTTCTGCTGTTGATTGGCCAGATTGTGCTCCAGCACCTGCAGGCCATACAGTGCCCCGCCGGCTTCGCTGCCCAGCGCTGCGGCTTTTGGCGAGTTCAATTTGGCGACTTTTTCCATCGCTGCGGCAGTGCTTTCACAATATTCGATTTTCCAGTGCGGATAACGATTAATGAACTGGCTGCATTGCTGGAACGGCTGCGGGTGGCTATACACGGTTTCAATCTGGGCAAGATCGGTATCGCTGGCTACCAGGACGCAGTGATCGATAGGGTTGGTTAGTTCGCCGACGATCGACAGGCTGGTGTGCTGCAGCAGATCGTAGACATCGTTAATCGAACCTGAGCTGGTATTTTCAATCGGCAGAATGGCGTAATCCGCCTGGCCGGTTTCGACCTGGGTAAATATGTCCTGGAATTTCTGGCAACCGCACTCGATCAACTGGTCGAAATGACGAGCAGCGTATTGGCGTGCGGCCAGGTGTGAATAAGAGCCTTTCGGGCCGAGGAAAGCGATGCGGGCTGAATGCTGACTGACTTGATTGAGTTGGTTTTGCAGTAACGACTGCTGGGTTAATACCGAGTCTTCGATAATTAGCTGGAACAGGCGGGTGACGTAGAACCCGTCCAGATCGTAGGGTTTGGCGGCGGCGATCAGGGCGTCCAGCAGGTCGCGCTCACGCTCTTTATCCCGAATTGGACGATGAGAGTGCAGCTTGGTTTTCCCTACCTCTACCGCCAGTTCACGGCGTTCTGCCAGCAGGGACAGCAGTTTCAGATCCAGTGCGCTGATGCGTTCGCGCAGCACGAGTAACGGGTTGTCAGTCATAATCAGCTTCTGCCTTATATTTTTATACGTCGTAAATAGCCATAAAAAAAGCCCCCTGATTTCAGGAGGCTTTGCTGTTCGTCTTCGCATTCTTTATCACACGACGAAACGCCT
>RCUM01000448.1_pt1 | contig 24549 bp, 18 predicted proteins | sample 2166141 | NCBI WGS metagenome assembly RCUM01 (sample SAMN09932756, study PRJNA488358) | compost metagenome | isolation source: compost soil in crotonic acid-enriched | place: Germany: Experimental Botanical Garden
GCGCTCACCAGGGGAACAGGTGACCGAGTACGACTATTTCCCGAACGGGCAGATGCGTGCCGTTACCCATCCTGACGGGGTGACACAAACGTATCGTTGGGATAACGTAGGACGTTTACTGGAGAGTACCACCAGTGGCGGTAGCGTGCGCCGTTACCGTTATACCCCCCTTGGCACCCAGCCGATCGCCGTCACCGATGAAGCAGGTAATACCACCCATTTTGTCTGGGATGCGTTGGAACGGTTGCTGGAGCAGACCACGCCGGACGGTCGCACCCAGCAATACCGTTACAATGCCTATGGCAAGGTGACCGAATCGCGCGATCCGGCCGGTTTGGTGACCCGCTACGAGTACGCAGCCCCCCTGCATCTGCTGACGCGCAAGATCCTGCCGGATGGCAGTACGCTGGAGTATCGTTACGACAACACGCACCTGCAGGTCAGTGAGATCCTCAACCCGAAAGGGGAAAGTTACCGTCTGGCTTACACGGCGACGGGGTTGCTGAGTGAAGAGATCGGGTTCGACGGGGTTAAAACCGCGTATGCGTACGATCTGAACGACAGGCTGATTGAAAAGCAAGAGTACGGCAATCAACCAGATGCGGAGCCGCTGGTCACCACCTACCAGCGCGACTGGCAGGGAAAACTGCTGCGTAAGACCCTGCCGGATGGGCAGGTAGAGCAGTACGACTATGATGCCCTGGGGCGGTTAATTGCCGTCAATGACGGGCAGATGCCGCTGGCCTGGGAATACGACATCGCCAATCGCCTGGTGGCAGAGCACCAAGGGTGGGCAACGCAACGTTATCAGTACGATCCACATAGCGGGTTGCTGAAAGGCAGCCGACTGCCGGACGGCCAACAACTGGGCTACCACTACCAGCATGGCCGGGTGCAGGGGATCACGCTGAACGAACAGCCGCTGCTGGCGTTCAACCACGACAACGCCGGGCGCGAGCAGGAGCGGCGGCAGGGCAACGGGTTGGTCAACCGCTACCAGTACGATAGTCTGGGGCGTATGGTGGAGCACCGCTTGCAGGGGCCCGGCGAGATGGGGCTACAGCCACTGTGGGAGCAGCATTACCGTTACCAGGCGCAGGGTGAACTAGCGAGCATCACGGGCAATGCCCCACGGGAATACGGCTATGATGCACGGGGACAGTTACTGAGTGCACAATTCCCCGGCAGCCACACGGCGGTAGATCGGCACAGCGTGGCAGGGGAAAACTTCCTGTACGACGGGGCCGGTAACCGGGTCAGTGAACATGGCGAGCGGGACAGCGCCCCTGGCAACCGGCTGGCGTTTTTTGGTGACAGGCACTTCGAGTACGATCGCTTTGGTAACTTGGCGGTAGAGCGGCGCGGCAAGGCCCACAAATTGGTGACCACCTTTGCCTATGACTGTCGGCACCGGCTGATAAAGCGGACCGATCCGCACGGGCAAGTAACCACCTACACCTATGATGCGTTTAACCGCCGAACCAGTAAAACCGTAGAGGGCCAGACCACGGAATACCTGTGGCAGGGCAATAAGCTGATTGCGGAAACGGACAATCAACAGCACTGGCAGACGTTCTTGTATGAGCCGGGCAGCCACCGACCGATGGCGACGATAGTAGGCTCATCACGGGTGAATAGCCCGAAGGTCAGGACCTATTGGTACCAGAATGACCACCTTGGCACACCGCATAGCCTGACAGATAGCCAGGGCAATATCGTATGGCGGGGGCAGTACAGCGCCTATGGGCAACTGACGGAGGAATGGACACCGCCAGATGCACGGGATGAACACCCACAACCGAAGGTGAACAACCCACTGCGTTTCCAGGGGCAGTACGAAGATACGGAAAGCGGGCTGTATTACAACCTGAACCGGTATTATGATCCGGGTGTTGGGCGGTATTTGACGGCGGATCCAGTGGGGCTGAAGGGAGGGTTGAGTTCTTATGCTTATACCAATGGTAATCCTGTTAATTATGTTGACCCATTGGGATTATTTTCATTAGATAAGAATGGGTTTGAAAATACGCATGCTAATCTGGAAGAACCAGAGTTTGTTAGCTTATATAGAGCAGTAGGCCCCAGTGAGTTATCAGACATTCAGAGCACAGGAGCTTTTAATAATGTACTTGGCATAGAGACAAAATACTTTACAACATCAGGTGAAAAAGCATCAGAGTATGCGAAAAAAGCCGTTCTCGGTTTTGGAGACGACCCGTACACTATAGTAAAAACTGATGTACATAAAAACATATTAAATAACCCAATGTTTTTTGCTGAGGTTGATGGAGGTATACCAGCATATGTTTTGCCAAGTAATATATTGCTAGGACTGAAGCCTATTGCACTACCCTATTCCCCTATACCTAAGGTGAAAAAATGAAAAGAATTTTGGCCGATATACATTTGTTTGAGACGAGCAAAGGTGGGAGGGTTAAACCTCTTCCAAACTTAGTTTTCAAATGCCCTTTGTTTTTCAAAGGAATAAATGAATTATCATCGCATGGATATGATTGTCGTATGTTAGTTGAGGAAGTAGGTAGAGAAATTAATCCTGGCGATAGAGTAATGTCAATGCCTATAATTTTTTTATCCCCAAATGAAGTGTTTCCCCATTTATTCATTGGCGCCAAGTTTGATATATGGGAGGCTGGGGTGATTGGATGTGGAGTTGTTTCATTAATTGAAGAGTAAGATTTATTTGCATGGGCAATTTATTGCCCATGTGCTATCCAAACTATCGAGGCAACCCGCTACCAGTTGGATGTACTGGACTGACTGGTAAAGAGCACTCCTCAGTACAATGCCTTTTTTCGATGTTTAAATACGCCCCCACCCTTGGTTATAAGGGTGGGGTGTAACTTCGGACGACCAACAGTTGGACTACCTAGAGAAAATCGGCAAAGGGTATTAAAAGATGAATAGATATAAATTCAAAAAAACATAATTAAGTCAGAACTAGAGATGATAGATGTAAATAAAAAACGGAATAACTATGCGTAAAGATAAAATTTACTGGAAAAAACAAATTATTGGATTTCTCCTGAATGGAAGAAGGGATAACTTTGATTTATATGGTGAGTGGCTGCCAATACAAAGCAAGATTCTCGATAGCTTTATTGAAGAAATTGAGCGAGATGATGACAATGTATATGTCTGTGTCGGAGATGATAGTCAAGGAGTAATAGGTAATGTAGGCGATGTACCTGATAGCAAAATTAGCATCCGATGCCGAGGCGCTTACAAAGATATAAATACTGTAGAAGATACCAAAGAGTTTTATAACAACCTTCATTATTAGAATAAATAAAGAGCGGCCCTCGGCTCTCTCTTTATTATTTTCTCACTGCAGAATCATAAAACCAGCTATATTCATAGATCAATAGATGGTTAAAAAATGGCCAAATACGAGATTATTAAGTGGCTAAATCTTGGGCAAACAGGAACTCTATGTATATTTAGAGATAAGGTAAATGAAGAGTTTTACCTAATCTTAAAATCTTTATCAATAGTATTATCTATTAAGATAAGGCTATGAGTTACAAGTAGATTTTGACGCAATAAATCAAGAGAAACAAGGAGAGGGTTGGCAATGGTGTACTTCTTCTACATCATTAGAACAATTAATTCCTCTTTTAGAAGGTGAGTTAAAAATCCCTTTGAGGGATTGGAGTTATGTTAAGAAAACCAAGATGGCATGCATCGATGATGAAAAAAAGATTGGGATAGATTAAGTAAATAAGGATTGATTTTTGAAGAAAAGTATGACTATGGTTACGCATTTCTTCCAAATCTGCCTGAAGATATTCATTGCTCTCGAAGACCATACCCATACGATAAAAAGTATGGTCTCTTAGATGATTATGACATTGACTGATATTTATAGCCGGGTATATCCCGGCTTACCACTTCTTAATTTTTGTTGATGGGAACCCGGTTAGTTGGGTAGATCCGTTGAGGTTGTTTAAACGCGATGCTACAGGCGCAGAGAGGAGTTCGGTTAATACAGAAACTCCACAGCTTCCTGAAATTCCGTGGTCTAGCGCTTCGGTTAAAAGGGCGTCTGATGAACTTGACCGTGGTGCTTTAGAAGTTACAGTAAGAAATAGAAGTGAAGCAGAAGAGCTTTTTCGTGGTAAACATGTAGGAGAAGGTTATAGAAATGCTGAAAGCTTCAACTCGGTAACAGCGAAGGATTACTTTAAAGTTAACCTTACCACTAAAGAGCCTTATTATCATTGGGATGATACTCCTATGTCAGACATTCAGATTAAAAAATATTTATGGCAAATCATGACATTAACGATGCACACGGAGCCTTACCGCACTTACAATTACATCCTACTCGCGGAAGAGCGATGAGAATATACTGGCCAAATACTGTAGGTAATAAATAATGAATGAGAAACTAGGAATTCCGCTAAAAGTATGGAACGGCATTGAGTTTGGTTCCTATATTGAAATTGCACAAAAAGTCCAGCCAAAATCTGATGATACAAAACGTTGGATCGCTTTGTATGCTTTGCAAAAAATGACGGAGGAGATGAAAAATAGTGTCCATTCTTATGATTTCATAAAAAAATCAAAAGACTTCATGTACTGCGTTGTAGATTTTGAGATTCCAATTAGAATCATTGAATTTAATGATGGTGTTGATGTTGGTGATGCAGTTAATCTAAAGTATTTTACAGCAAATACTGAAGACGAGTTGGTTTCAATTTTCAAGAAGGAAGGAATAAACCCAGAACTGTTTGTCCCACCTTGGTGTTGCGATTATCCGACTTAATACATCCCCCCCGACATTCACATTGAGGTCGGGGACACTTTTTTGGTGACAGGAACATCGAGTACGATCGCTTTGGCAACCCGACGCGGCAAGGCCAACAAAACAATATGGAGGTATTCAAACCATGATTACATCAGAATTAATTATGGAGAAAGTGAACAACTATAGTAATAAAGATATAGTAGATAAAGTTGAAAGCGTTATTGGCGGCAATGATTTTAATTTCAAAATGATGCATTACGAAAGAGAAAGGCATGTTTTTAATCTAAAAATACATGACATGTATACAACTAAGGGAGGTGCTGAAAAGTTTGGTTTTTCTGAAACGATAGATCATCTTGAGAGAATAAATGATAAGAACATACTCATATGCGTTTATAGAGAAAACTCTTATATGGTGCACTTTCTCTTCCAAGAAGAACCTATGACTTTAATAAGTATTATGGGGTTAAAGATAAGAGTTAAATCACAAGAAGAAATAGACGAGATAATGGCTATGGTGAATCGAAATTGATAGAAGGAGTGATATCCTTCCGTTTAAAGATGACTAACTCACATGGAGTGGGACAAAACGACTCGATAATTAAAACATAAAAACATTAGAATCAAGTAGTAATGTATTATAGCTAAAGATAAGAGCAAATCAGGATTTGAGATAATCAATAGAATGAGAGCAAAAGAATGTGTGAACTTACAGTTTTTTGGAACAAAGACCCCGTCGGTAAGATACTTGACCCACAACCAGATAATCTCCATCCATACGGAAAATGGCAACCTATAGCAAGTAATTATTTGGATGATTTTATCAATGATATACAAGATACCGAAGATTGTTTAGTCTGCTAGGAAGTAAAGAAAAAGGATTAATTGGAGTAGTTTGTACGGTACCTGATGAGTATATAGACGTTTTAATTAGAGGTTCCTACAAGAATACTCTGGTCTTTTAATAAAATAATTTGATTTACTCCATTGAAGAGTTGCTCTTATGGGGGGAGGTATTTTAGTGACTATTCCAGTATCGCGACGACCGTTGGTTCAGCCTGCGGCAGTTGGCCGGTGGGGTTGAGTTTTACTTGGAATGGCAGGAGGAAGGCAAACAGGCCCGTACGGTGCGCCACTGGAGCAACCTGCCGAACCTTGAGTAGCGTTTTCTGTAAGATAACCAACCCGAAACCGGCACCATGGTCCACCAGGACGGTTTCACAGCAGACCTAGCAACATGACATCCGATTCCACCGCTTCATCAAAAAGGTCGACCTGGAAGGGGCGATCCACCGCAATGATTTGCGGCTGGGCCTGATACTGCATCCGAACACACCGATTTGCTTCCTGTTACTTTCGGCTGGAACCCGGAAATGTGTCAGGCGCTTGTGCGCAACCTCAATACCGACAACAAATTGGCTTCCGATTATCGTAGACCGTTGATAAAGTGACCGACGGGTAGGCGAAGGGAAACCAGCATGGTCGAACGTATTGATTACCAGATTGAAAAATATAGCTTCGCGGAAGTTAATGAAACGCCGCGTATTGCGCAGCAATGGGCTGAAGTCCTCAAAGAATGCCATCAGGTGCGGGCTGGAAGTATCGAGCGTCTGCGCATCGCATTGCTGAATGTGGATTATGTCACCAGCTTTGAACTGCCTTTTCGTTTGCTGTTGGTACGTGCCCCACAACTGATTGCCGAGCTGCGTGATGAACTGCAACTCAGTCAGAAAAGTGCCGTGTTTAATGGCAAGCGTTTTGGCTGTGTTTATAGCGTGAAGGCTGATTTGAGTAAGGTACCGGATGAATTTCAATACCGTCTGTCAACCCGCATTCGCCGGGAAGTATCGTCAGGCGAAACCGCAGAGCCTTACCGGGAAATTGCCAGGGAAATAAAAATTCCGCGCGAGCGGCTTAAAAAGGCGCTTGAGAACGGGCTCGCGGTAACGGCGCTGGATGGTCTGTTTTGGTTCGGTATGCAACGAATCGCAGCCGACGTGGCGGTACTCAGAAAAAAGGGGATGCGTATTGTGACTTCAGAGGTTCAAGCATGGGACAGTCTCACCGCTACCCTCCGCCCCATCCCGGTATACCGCGGCGTCTGATACGCTCATTGTCACTGTTGTTATCTTTTCCTTGTGTGCTTTTTCGGCGATCACAGGAGTCGCATTTGATAGCTAGTGCTATTGAATTTACTTAGTTTTATCGTGTTGGATTTTGGTTGGTGCCCCCTATTGTGCCCCCAAATGATTTTGCTTGAGAGGAGTGAGGCATGAAGGGCTACTTATAGTTGCTCAACCACATATGGGATTGGCTGGCTTCACCGCGCTGATGAATGAACTCAGCAACAGTATAGCCAATGCAGACAACATGCAGTTTGCTCTGGATGGTTTGAAAAAACAACGCTGCCTTTTTGAAAAATGGTAGGCAGTCGGCAACTAACGCAGCGATCTCATGCCCGAGGCCCGCTAGCACGGATATTTCAGATACGCTCCAGCATATCGCAGAAATGGTCGAGTAAAAACGATGCCCCAACAGGTTTATTTTTAAGCTGCTCATTGTCCCTCACGAAACCTTTAGTCAGATATTCCTAGACTGTTGTCGGAAAATGGGTGTTTAGAAGAACTAACGCGATAACCGATAGCAAAAATAACAGGCAGATTATAGTGAAGCATAATGCGACTTACACAATGATTTCCGTCTTGGTAAACTTGTAAGAAAGACTTACAAGTTGCATCCTGTTCAAGTTAGCCTTCTTCGTAGATCGCTTTGATATGGGTGTATCTTGGTAAAGATTCTGGTCGCTTAAGATAACCACAGTGGTTCTTGCTCAAAGCGACATTCAACGCACACTTCGCCATCGTCACTGGCAAACATAACAAATTAACCTGCAAGGTTTGAGTTAAGTGCTTATCTATCATGCATCTACACTCACAATGAGCGAGCAACGGACATCGTCACCCAATACAATCGCTTTGCCAGCGACAAGAAAGAATCTGGATTATCAGCCGAAATTCAGTATTATGGGAGTGTTCACCCCATGTTAGGCTCGGCCATCATCAATCCATAAAAGCATGGCAGTTCCGGGGCCTCCGTTAAGGATCTTATGGCTGCATTACAGTGAAACAGGATAAATCATGATCAAAAACTTCTCTCTTGAAAACTACGGACCAATTGTGAAGGTACGTGGAGATAATATGGGAAATATAAATTTAATCTTGGGTGAGAATAGTGCAGGAAAAACATTCCTATTAAAAGCATTGTATAGCGCCATTCGTAGCCATGAGGACGCCAATAAAGGTAACAGTAATCAGGACATTTCGGAGGTATTAAGTGATAAACTTTACTGGACTTTCCAAGCAGAAAAGCTAGGTGATATTGTTACCCGTGGTGAAGGTAATATATTAAACGCTTCGCTGACTCTTACCGATAACAGTTCGTTGTTCTATAGCTTTGGTCGAAATACGACGAAAAAAGTCACTCCTTCTCTAAATAATCTGACTAAAAGGCAATCGAATTCCATTTTCTTACCACCTAAAGAAGTGCTTTCTCTAATGGGTGTAATTCATAAATCAGCGGTTATAGATAAGTTATTTGGATTCGATGCTACCTACGTCGATCTAGTTTCAGCGTTGAATATATCCACGCAAAAAGGTAGGAATCATGACGCCTTTGCATCATCGCGCCGAAGTCTTGAGAAGATGTTTTCAGGTAAGGTCGAGTTCGATACCAAAACTAAGAGTTGGGTCTATCGAAAGGGAAACAGTCGTTTCACAATGATGGCGACTGCAGAAGGGGTTAAAAAAGTCTCCATACTGGATACTTTGCTAGGAAATCGATTTCTTGATAAAGATTCAATAGTCTTCATTGATGAGCCAGAATCAGCACTTCACCCAACGGCCATTGTCGAGTTTCTTAACATTATTAATGTATTGGCACAAACAGGCATCCAGTTTTTTTTGGCGACGCATTCGTATTATGTAATCAAAAAATTACTCTTAATCGCCAATGAAAATAGCATGCCTATCCCGACGTTTACCCCCGGTCAGGATGGAGTTTGGAAGCAAACGTGTATGCTTAACGATGGATTACCAGAAACAGAAATTATCAATGAATCCATAAGGTTGTTCGAAGAGGAACTCAACATTAGTAATATTGGTACTGCACCTGACAGATGTCACGGGGTCGGTGAAAATGGCTAATGCTCAGGAAAACCATATCACAGTTGTCGAGTCTGGATTGACGTTTGGAGCTTACCATCCCGGCAATTGCTATTTAATTGAGAACTCAAACGGTCATCGCTCACTGGGTGACGGATTTAAGATGGTGGAGTTTACACTGTTAAACGAAGATGGGTTTTACATCGTTGAAGCAAAATCTAGCATTCCTAGACCATCTTCGAAACTAGAGTACGAAAAATACTGGCAGGAAATTCTTGAAAAAATGGAAAATGCGTTACTTTTGCATGCAATGGCGCATGTTCAACGCAATACTGCTGCCAGAGAAGAACTTCCAGAGAATATGGCTACGATCGACTGGAAAACAATAAATATTAAACTTCGTTTGGTCATTCCTTCTATTCCGGATTCACATTTACCTCCTATCACGGATGCTTTCCGCCAAACGGTTAAGAAGCTGAAAAAAATGTGGGGCATTCAGGACATCAACATTGCTGTCCTGAACGAAGGTAAAGCGAGGAAAAACAATCTTATTGCATGATTTTTTAACTTAAACCTAGTCTGACTATAATGTGAATATAACGGCATTCTAATCAGCTATGACTGTTAGTAACAAGGAAGCCATTGTTAACAGTTCTGTATGTTAATTTATGGGGCGTAGGTCTAGTCGGAATATGTGTCACTCCTAACCAAGGATGAATTATTGGAATGACACAGAATTCTTAACAACCTCTTTTATTATTCATCAAATAATAACCCAGAGTCAACTTCACCATATTTTATTTTTATTTTTCTTCTCTCCTCTCTATATCTTGCTGACTCAGAAATACCAATAACAGGGTCATTTATAAGAATATCTAATATCTTCACTCTAAGTGCCCAATCTCCAGCATCTTTTAGACTATGTCTATTATGTAGAGTGTAGGCTTCAAATGATTTATTCTCAGAAATTAATATCTCGCACTCAATAGCATCATTTTTAATATCGTTTTTTCTTACACTTCTAAGCATTGTCATATCTTCACGAGCTGATTTTAAATCACCAGATCTTGCCGCATATACAGCTCTGGCTGAGCGAAGTCTTATAGAGTCTCTCTCTCTGTTTTTTAAAATCCCTGATAAATATTCAAGGGCAGATTTGTCACTTTCAACTTTAGCCAAAAATTGTGCGTAACGTAAGTCTGCTCTATTAGAGTTAATATCAAGATCTTTTAATTGTTCAATAAGATGCAAAACATTTTGTGTTTCCCCACGAGAAATATGCAATGCAATGCTAAAATCTAACAACTCAGCACTTTCTGAAATTAAATTTTCGTATTTTTTCAGTAATGCTTCAAGCTCTATCATTTGTCGTTCTCGTCTGTAGCACATAGCTAATTCGTGCACAGCGGATCTACTCTTGGGATTGTGAGAAAGATAGAATTTCAAAATTGGAATTGCTTGAGAAAATTCTCTACGCTTTCTTAAATAATGACCTTCGAGAAATGTGTATTGTCTGTAGCCTTTTTCCTTCATGAAACATATTGTTTTATGTGCATCTGAATATTGTTCGAGCCTTATTTGCGCCCGAGAAACAATAGATAATATCTCTTCCTGTAACCGCCCTTCCATTGGCATCTCGAATGCGATATTCCCCCACCTTATAGCTTGCTCAATAACAGCATCATTCTCAGTGGCTTTTCCCTGAGCATAGGTATTTTTTACCATTTCATAAATGTTACTCGCTGTCATCAATCTACGCAGTTCATCCGGTAAAGTGCGACCTTCTAATAATTGCATGAAAACAAATGCGGAGAATAGATCATCGCGAAAACCCATTTCTTTACTTTCCTCCCATGCGTTAGAAAAAACATTCTCCATAGCAGTCAAAGTTTTTTTATCCGTAAGGTTGTGACGTCTGTATAAATGACGTACAGATGATGCTATTGAGTATTTCCATCCAGAGGCATAAATCAAACATCCTAAAATCAAACTTTCGATGGCAGAATTATAGCTTTCAGCTGAACAATCCAACTCATGCACAACAATTTGTTCTAACAAGTCAGCACTTAAATTTGGTAACCAGCTGAGAACGTCGAGAATTATCCTTTCTTCTTCTAATAATGATTCAGAGCGAATAGACTCGTTAATTATTAGCTTTTGTATATTAAACAATTGACTGGGATCTTTTTCTAAGATGGCTGTTCCTTTTTGTTTAGCTAACCGTACCGCTGCATTAGCAACATCAGGATGGCCTCCGATCGCTTTGATAAAGTCATCTGATATTCTGAAATCACTAATTTTTAGTGCATTTGCTGTTAAAATCATTAATGCCTTGATGTCTTCATCAGCGAGCTCATTAACTCTACATTGCACTGCCACACCAAGCTCATCAATAAATTCACTTTTGAATTGTATATTACTAACGATAAAAATTAATTGTTGTTGAGAGATTCTTTGAAATAATGGTTTGACCCATATTTTCGGTACAGCATGGTCATCAAAAAAACCTGCCGCAGAAATTATAGTTATTGACTGGCCAAGTTTTGTAAAATGATTTGTAATTCTAATGATTTCATCTATTCGTTCATCATCAATGAGGCTGTTAAATAATTCCTGTTCCTCTAACATTTCTGATGGCTTAATATTTGAATCTATTTCTATTCTAAGCGCACGATAAAGATCTATTAATTCGGCCTGTGCTGAAAGAATAAGTGTTGGACCATACCTTAGATTTGCTAACGAACTGAGAGCATTTCTTTGAAAATAGCTTGAAAAAGTTCTCCTGCCAATTCCTGTTATTCCAGGGAAGATATATATTTTAGGCGCTTCTTTATGAGAATTTAGATGTAATGCTGAAAGTCTCCTCACATCATCTATGAGCGCCCCTCTTCCGATAACATCAGGTATACCCGTGGTGTTATCGGAACTGGGTTCAAGTAGAATAGTAGTCAAATACCGAGCTATATCTGAAGGAGAATCACCGGAATTCGGCACCCAATAATTATGCATCCAATCAGGAAGCTCTCGGAAATCAAGACTAGGCTCTAAAGGGAAAATATATATTTTTTTCATCTTATTGAAGATGAGTCTCCTTCTAGCTTCCTCTATCTCAAAATTAACAGCATAAGAAGATAATGAACTTCTAGACGCGAAAAGTACAAATATTTCAGAATTATCAAGAGATCTTTCCATCGCTGATATCAAGTCTTCTCCTCTATCAAAGCTCTTTTCATAGTATCTTGCCACCCCATGTGGTAGACGCTTATAGACATTGCTTACAAAATTTGCATCAACGAAAGAAAGTGAAAGGAATATAGATGACATATGAACAACCCTTATGTAATTGAGGTTATTTGTATTAACTTATTTTTCATTTTTTGTCAATATATTACCAAGTATTTCATACCGCTAATTTCTTTTTGGGCATTTATTGTTTAATTTCTTGAAGAAAGATATTTTAGATGAGCTATTTTTTACTCGGATATGTCAACACTGTCAGTGATAATCTGGAGTAATGCCGTCATTGTAACGCTAGTCAGCACCTGATTGGTCTTACCAATTAACAGTAGACACAGTCCTAAGCGAGGCTAATTCTTCAGGACTGAGACCCCCACAGACACTGTGGCAACACCAGCGATTATAATCCCACTCTATATGATCAAACACCGCTGTCTTCATTTCGGCTCGGCTCCTGAACCGTAACCAGCAAATCCTTTGGGACCATTATGAGTGAAAGCATAACGTCTTGATCGTTTCAGCTTGGGCTGAATACGGGCTTTTATAGTCATGCTCTTCTCCTTTGGTTATGCTTTCAACGTAGTTAACATTCGACACGCAACCTATCTTGCGCTAGCATCCCTATGTAATGTTTCGCGATAATTCCATTCATCTTTTCAATCAATTCGGGTTTTCTGAATACGATATACGCAGGCCCTCTCATGAAGTACCGAATTCTTAGATAATCATCTTGGTAATCCTTAGCCTCCTGCCTATTGGCACAGATATGCTCATTCAACCGGGTTGTTATATCGCCATAGTTATCAGGCATTAGTTTGCCATCCAACAAGTGCAGCACTCGTTCCAGATCCGCCAGTTGGTCACGACGGTAATCGTGGTTCAGAATAAACCCCCATTTGTTTTAGCTAACCAGATTGCTGATGATGATTTTCTTGTCGAAGAAATAAGGATTGTTGGTCTTATAAGCCCAGGAAAGTGACTTGAAAACGCTAATCACTCCACGTTCAAATACCTCCCCCATATCATGGTGTAGCTGCTTAAACTAGCTGTAGATGCTTTTCTTCATTGATGGCAGACTGGTCTTTACTCTCCATGCTCTTGTACCGCAGTTCGCGGGCTTCCACATCCATCAGCGCAAGCATTCCAGAACGATTTCTCAGGTCTTGCCAAAGTTTGCGATCGATGATTGTCAGCCCCTTATCTTGCTCCAAAGCTAGATGGCATCCATAAAGGTTTGACCTGCTCCCCGTATGTGATCCATTCATAATCAGGAATAACCGGCTTCATTCTGGCAACCGGAAGATTTTTCGGCAAACTCGGAGGGCGTCATCCAGCCCAGTGCAGAATGGGGACGACTCTGGTTATAGTGTATGCGCCAGGCCTCGATTTTGCACCGTGCATCCTCCAGAGACATGAACCAGTTCTCGTTCAGGCATTCCTGCCGCAACCTGCCGTTGAAGGACTCGACCGTAGCGTTGTCCGTCGGTGTTCCCGGGCGTGAGAAGTCGATCCTGATCCCTCTTTCATACACCCACCTGTCCAGCATTTTTCCTGCAAATTCAGAACCATTATCGGTTTTCAGCAACTACGGTAAAGGACGCCTGAGCGCTATGCTGTTCAGCATTTCTGCCACTTCTGTTGAACGCAGATTCTACCCCACGCAGATCCCCAGGCATTCGCGGGTGTAAAGGTCGATAACCGTCAGCAGGCGCAGTCGCCTCCCGTCAAACAGCGCATCAGAGACAAAATCCATGCCACAGACGTGATTCAGATACAGACCCTGAGGCTGCGGTTGTCGGCGCTGTGCGGATTTATTGCGCCGTGGACGTTTGAGACGCAGTGACAACCCCTGTTCGCTGTAAAGCCGGTAGATCCGTTTGTGGTTATCGCACCAGCCTCCCCGCCTGAGCTTCACGTGCACCCGGCGATATCCGTAGTGAATTCGCGTTTCAGTGATCTCACGGATACGCAGGCGCAGTGCGCTGTCATCGGCAGCAACTGAACGATAACTGAACGAACTGCGGCTGAGCCGTAGCGCAAAACAGATTTGTCTTTCGCTGGCACCATATCGGGCCTGTAAATCCCTGCCCCATTAGCGCAGACGTGCCAGCGTCAGCTCTTTTTTGCCAGCACGTCCTGCAGCATCGCCTTGTCGAGGCTCAGATCAGCAACCAGCCTCTTCAGCCTGAGATTTTCTTCTTCGAGCTGCCGCATGTGCTTCAGCTCTGAAGGGTAATTCCTCCGTATTTTTTACGCCACGTGTAAAAGGTAGCATCAGAGATACCCAGTTTACGGCAGACTTCAGGCACCGATGTACCCAGCTCGGCCTGTTTCAGGGCAAAGACAATCTGTTCTTCGGGGAATCGTGACTTTTTCATCGGCACAACCTCCACTCAGGGGAGTGTTTATCATGCCGGAATTCTGTTTCTGAATGGAGCAGGATTTTGGTGTAGGGTCACAAAATCAAACACCGGTCTGCAGATATAAAGCGCCAGTGGTGACGGAGCTATATGAAACTCCGACTAGACACCTTCCATCAGTGATTGTTGTTGCAACAAGCGCACCCCCACCAACTCAGGGTTGCGCAAGGCGCATAACTACCCTCTGAAGCGCTCTATCTGGATGGTGGTCATATACCTATCGACAATAACCGCACGTAAAACAGCCTCCGTACAGTGTTCGTAGGCCGCAAGAACTGGCTCTTTGCATGGTCATAGCGCTCTGTCACGACCCGTATCTCTGGTTGCGCGATGTACTGACTCGCTTGCCGATCTGACCTAATAGCCTAATCAACGAGCTATTACCCTACGCCGAAAACCACTTCAGTTAATACTCTCCACCTTATCACATAATTTTAATCGAACAATGTGAGTTCGCCGTTCGGTTACAAACATAAATGCATATGTTTAGCTCAAATGCTAAGCATTACTTAGTGTATTTGTACTTGCTAAATACCAAAATTGGTGCTTTGTTTCACCGCTTTATAGGACAATCATGTTACCGCGTCGTTTGAAACAAGCTCGTCTTAGGGTCGGTCTTTCCCAGCAAAAATTAGGGATTCTTGCAGGGATAGATGAAGCAACAGCTAGTGCTCGAATGAACCAGTATGAAAGAGGGATCCATACACCAGATTTTGCCTTCGTATGTCGTTTAGCTGAAGTCCTTAGAATCCCGGCTTGTTATTTTTATGCTGTAGAGGATGACCTTGCGGAAATCATATTAAATTATCAAATACCTTCCCGTGAAAATATTAAATAAAACTTAATGAGGCCGTTAATGTTAACAATATGGGCTGAATCTCCTGAAGAAGCAAGAAACTTCATTCGTAATATATACTCAAAGGTAAATCTTCCACCGATATCAGGTATCAGAGTTGCTAAAAGAAACCCGTCATCTCGTGGAAATAACTATACTGTGGGCGGTTATTATATTGCCACTAATGATGAACATATTGATGTTACAAATGAAATCATATTAGCTCCTCCTTCCATTGTCGAATTAGTCCAGTGGTGTACCTGTGATATAATGATTTCAGTGGGTGATAATCCAGTATGTGTTATTGAAGACACAACTCATATTGTTAGAATGAATGTGTTTCAGCGAGTTCCTCGCATAATTAAAGCTGCTCACTTGGGTGTTCATGCAATTATTTTACAAGGAACACAAGGTTTAGATCTTAAAAAACGTGGTGATAACTGGGCTATTTATAGGTATATGCTCCCATATCAAAAGGCAAACAAAATATACCCTACATTGATTGCACCTATTTTATATTTACCGAATGACAATGATCAATACAAGGCGGAAATGGAAGTAGCAGATTTATTAGCTACTATATTTTACAGCCCAGAATTAATTTCTAATAAAAAATCAATAATTGGCTCAAATCTAGACAGTATCGTTCAATCTGGATTTAATGGTAATATAGCCCCACCAATTAACTCTATTAGAGTTTTAGAAAACAAAGTAATTATTAAAATAGGTGCAAAACCAGAGCGTGCTAGTTGGAGGACTAAAGGAAGTGGGCAAATGGACCCTTATATTGGAATGATCGCTGCTGCTAAATATGCTTACTGCTTTGATCATTCGGGACAAAAAATTAGAGAACTAGTTGTTGAATTTACTTACCTGCCTGCAGATTTCTTTTATTTTACCGACTGGGAATCAAGCACGTCATTATATAAAAGACTCGCTTTTGAAATAGCTGATAAGGTCGTATTTTGTGGCTGAAATAATAGTAGATCAATCGCATTGCAATTATCATTTATGTCTTTGGTTCGAAAGCCAAGGGGGGGTTATTTTATTTCGAGACGCAGGTAGAGTAACTCGTGGTGGAAAAGGAACACAGCGAAAATTACTACATCTTTTTGAGTCAACAGGACTTCCAATTCCCGATGTTGTAGCCATATTAAAGGGAAATTTATATTTAGTTGAGATAGACTCTTTGACATTTAAAGCTATAACTAGTCTTGGGATTTACGATAAGAATAAATCGTTGATTTTGAAATATGTTAACGGAGTATCTGAAATGCCACATGTAAGTAAAATGAGAGTTACATTTTGTAAGGTAGGTGTAACAGACCTGACGAGACGTTCTTATTTTCAGGTATTAGAACACGGTTTTGATTATATATATTTTGATGCTCCTAGAAGTGTAAAATATGTTGATTTTCATTAAAAAATCGTATAGATACAGGTGGTGAGATATCACCTGTATTTATTATTTATTTTTTTTTAGAAAATATTAATACATGTTCTTTCTTTCCCGCTTTACCAGGTGCTATGACATTTCTTTTTTCTAAACTCCCGTACATACCGTGATGTGGGCCGGGTATATCTATTGACTCAACACATTCGTCCATACGCCAACCGACGTTGTTGGCACATTCTGAAAGAATTTCATTTGTATCTACTAGTTGGCCATGTACTATAGATGGTGCGTTTATCAACGCAATTATTCCACTATCTTTAACTGAGTTTGATAGTCTGGAAAATATATCCCTCATATCTAGTTTATATCTTTCTATATCATCATTTTGTCTACGAAGATGTCTTCCAATTTCAGTATTTTCATATTGATCAAGATTGAAATCAAGCCAATAAAATCTAAACTTGTGATATAGTCCATAATCCCATGACATTAAGTAAGGCGGCGAAGATACAACCAAATCTGCTTGAATAGATGGCAAATGACTATGGTCTGCGCGTGAATCTGTATTAACGAGCGTAGCTGAGCAGCCATTACTAAATTCGACGATTCTTTCATTATCTTTCTCTTTTAATTCTGTTCGTATAATTTCTCCACCTAACTCAGAAGAAAAATTTTTAGCACATTTGATAACAGAGGCTACGCTATCATTAAATAGTGAAATAACTCTTCCTCTAAAATCATTTTTCTTAACAGAAGAGTAATGGGACTCTCCTTTTTGATTCGAAGATTTTACGATTATACTGCTAAATGCAATTCTAAGGAAAGAATATACCGTAAGGCTTTTAGATTGTCTTTGGCTATATTTTGTTAAATAATATTTTAAAAATGATAATTCATTTAATGAGATATCAGTGAACCACTTAGAGATATCATGTACTCTTCTCATATTTGGAATTAGATGACTGTAAATAGAGAAATCTGTAGTTACTGAGAATTCTTTGTTTATTTTATCCAAAAAATCATTTATTTCTTGTACTTCGTTCTCTGAAATACCTAATATTTTGCACTTAGCAATAAGACAGGCCAGCGGGCTACTATCCCAACCAACTGTAGAACGGTTATTTAAAATCGCTTCATGTAAAACAGTTCCACTGCCCGAAAATGGATCTAAAATCAGATCTTTTTCATTGGAAAAGGCAAGGATTAGGCTTACAGCTAAAGCAGGATCAACCTTACCAAAATAAGGATGAATAGATAAGGAACTTGAAAGATGTCGTTTAGGTGTAATATTATACATGTTATTTTTTCCCAAAGCTAAAGACGACTTCACTTTTAATACTCCCTCCAGAACTATTTCTATTAAGCCGCATGCCACTTCTATTATTAATTACATGATAAAATTTATTTTTCACATGTAACCCAGAGTTAATTGCTAAAGATTCCAGCAAATTAGCAGTCGGGATCTCAATGCCACATATATTATTACTTTCTCCCACGACGAAGACCATTTCTCCATCATGCTTCATAACTCTTTCCATTTCTAAAAAAAACTCGTGCATTAAAGTAAAGTACTGCCATACTACATAGCTTCTATTCAAAGAAGTTGTAGTATTTTGTTCTCTTAATAATCTGATGAAACCATCTATATATTCATTTCCAGAGAATTTAATAATCTGATTGTAATCTGATACCCTAACAGCTCTCTCTGTAACACCAATGTACTCTCGACAGTGATCTTTAAACTCACATGGCTTAATTAATCCCAATGCAAACATCGAGTACTTATGTGCCATTGTATAATCAATTGCATTAATATACGGTGGAGATGTTACAATTAAGTCAACAGTATTTTTTTCTATTCCTGTATCAGTCGCACTTGCTTTAAATATATTAAATATTGGTGTATTGTCACTCAACTTTTGAGATGTAATCAAATGCTCAAGTATAAATTTTTCGAAACTGTTAATATATGTATTGTAAACTTCAGGAATACTCTTGTTATAAATCTTTTTAACCTTCACTTGATTTTCATCTAAATATGAACACTTCTTCACAATAGATGATAATACCGAAAGATAAATATAATATAGTTCATTTTTTTCCGATTCTTGAATTGCGTATCGAATAGAGACTATTTTTGATATTGACTCAGAGTCAAACCATGTGCTCCATGTTTTATCCATGTTATGACACTCTTTAGAAAAAGAGTTATCAAAATCATTTTTAATATCTAGATATTTTTTATTAGCTAAGGAGACAATGTTTTTAACTCGGTGTGAATACTCAGCAGAATTATTCTTATCTAATACGGTTGTTTTGGCTTTTGATATTATGATTGCTACATCGCTTATATCGACTCCGATGGAGGTTGCCCCTAACACACCAGCTTCAATCAAAGTTGTACCTGAGCCACAAAAAGGATCAAGCACGGTAAGATTATTGTGATTCTTCTTCCTATTTAATGCCCATTTAGGAAATTGAGGTATAAATTTCGCAGGATATTTGTGATGCCCATGACTATTGCCAATAAGATCATTTTTGGGGATTTTATTGAATATATAAACCCCATCATACAATGGCATTTCTGGAATTTTAGTTATTTCAAAAATATCTTTCATTAGCCATAACACCCTATTAATAACGCATCTCTTATGATACCACTTCACTGGTTAAAAATCCAGTACTTTAAAGTTTTGATCATAGATTTAGGCTAGCACGAATTTTATAATGAAGTAAAAACCTATTTAATTGAATTATAGGTAAGTTAATTAAATTTTTCTTGGTAAAGAAGAATCCCTTTTCACTAGTATCACCGATGAGCAAATCACTAAATTCTTCACGCTCTTTAGAGTTACCAGACCTAAGCAGGAATACTGTAAACTATATTAAATACACACCCTCTATTATCTGAATGTATAAATCTTAATGTATATGAGTTAATAAATAACAAACTCAGTGTTTCATAAAATAAAACAGCGTCATCTTAAAATATCAATACAATTGAAAAAGACAGAGTCATTATATAGGGGCGGCTGGTGATATCTTTATCACCAGACATGAGAAAACTTATCGGTTTAACTATCAGCGCGTAGAACCTTTCAAGACGGCTTTATTATCAGAGAGATAACGAAAGCTCCAGCCTATGTCCCCTTTGAGTTCAATTAGTGCGATAGACCCAAACCATCGCTTGGAGTATATGACTACTCTTTTAGCTTAGCCGCTTTATCTCTCGATTTGAGAGTGATATCTGTATAGCCCTTTGTTATCTACTATTCCCTATACAAATTACTATATATATTTTTTGAGTGGACTTAAAGGGCCGCCTACGCTCATATTTGGACGATGGTATTTATAACTCGTTATTTTTATAAAAAATGAACTAACATGCACTACTATGAAAAAGCTTTGGCGGAAGATCACAGGAGTAATAAAAAACATTCAACACCATGATAAATAACACAAAATACATTGATTTATTAATTAATTATACACATTTCTATACATGATTTCCTGAGTGGCTTCCGCAGCAAATACGCGACACAAGCCACTTTCCTATTTCACTTCTTACTATTGATGAGAGACAATAAACCATCTGCAATCTCTACCGGATTTTTCTTGTAAACGGCATATAACTTATCTGCCAATAACGGTAACTTAGTTTTGACTAAATCCTCATCTCCCTCCCTGACCAAAGTTAATAATTTCTTATCACCCTCAGCTATTTCTCGAGCCAGTACACTATGTAACTCTTTCAATGGCCATTTTTTTTCAACAGAATTACTTGAAAGAACAGCAATAACGAATTTAGATCTAGCAAGTGCACCATTAATTTTTTCCGTTAAGGAGTCGCCCCACTGGATATACTCAGTATCCACAAAGGCTTGAATACCCAACTTAAGTAACTCTTCATAAAGTGGCATCACAATACCGTCTTTATCCTCGCTTGCATGACATAAGAACACATCAAATCTCTCTATAGCTTTCATTGCTCTTCTCCCTTCTTTTGTAGGTTTACTATCATTACTAGTCATCCAGGCGCTTAATTTTAAGTATAGAGGCCATTCAGGCCCTCGAATCATCCTAATAAAACTTAACCGACCATAAATATGATTTCTAAATCTTTCTATAGAATCCTTATCATTACTGCTAGGTTTTTTATTGTGTAGTTCAAAATATTTACTTGCAGCCTCTCCTTTATTTTTCCCCCAGCCATCAATCATGGCTCTTGTTATACGTACATAGTCACGATTTATATTGACTTTTTCATTAACTGTTAACCCTGTAACTACTTGCCTTTCTGTCCTTTTTTGCAACCTAAATTTAGCCTCATTTATTTTAAATCCATTGCTTTCGATAACGTGTCTAAAAGACGCGCCAAGCTCATATTCATCTGTACCTTCAATTTTTTTTGCAATATCCTCAGGTGGTAACTGATTAAAAGAAAATGTTATATCATCAGCATAGCGCGTATATCTCATTTTATATTTACTAGCTAACCTAACTAATGCCTTATCCAAGGCTGAAGCTATTATATTCGATAAAACGGGCGAGGTTGGGGCGCCTTGCGGTAATTTACTCTCATGCACGCATAAATGAGCAAATGTTGCAGCTGCTGAGCTGCCCATATTGAAAGGGTGTTTTTTCAACACACCATATATTCTAGGGAACGTGATGCTTTCAAAAAAATCCTTTAAATCCACATTTACAACATATTTCTTTTTTACATGCTTTTCTGCATTAGAGTAAATTCCTTTTTTTGTTATGAACCCATGAGCTGATATTTTTGGTCTGTAAAAACAATCTAAATATTTCCTCGCTCTTTCCTGAAGTATTTTTATACCACCTTGTGGTGCGAGGATTGTTCTATTCCCTCCATTCTTTTTAGGGATAGTGAATCTTTTATATTTTACAGAACTGGACTTGTATAATAAATGCAAAAGACTTCCAACGGGCACTTCTAGCAGGGTTGCTATATCATGGGCATCATTAATTATGATGTTTTTCTTTGAAATCGCACTACATACCTTTAATACTTCATCTCCTGTTAAACTAAATTGCTCCCCCTTAAAATCATTCTTCCAGATAGTTTTACCACCAATAACAACACTTGATGGTTCATTATTTTTAAAACAAGGAATATAAGAGTCATCATCCTTCCCTTCAGCGCTACAGTTCGCATTGAATAATATTATTTGTTCTCTTAGATGCAATTTAACATCCTCTGTTAGATACATATCACCAAATATGAACAAGTGCGACTCTACCCAATCACTCTACGCAAAACTATGCGGCCAATTCAGCGTTACCCATCGAGCGGCAAAGCTGGCAGAGGGCATGATGTGCTCACATTTACTACTTCAAAGCGAAACAACTTTGAAAATTTAAGGTAGAGCCGCCGTTACATCCTATCAAAATTCGTACAACAAGCAAAAGCACCTTGATGAATATTTAAAAGATTTATAAAAAAACTGTTCACACTGTTCACTTTTTATTTTTATATAAAAAAATCATGGTGTTAGGTAGTGATTAGTTATCTTAAAACTGTGCACTACTGTTCACTCCAGCGTGAATAGTAGCGATCAGAACGCACAAAAAACCAGCCGAAGCTGGTTTTGCAGTTTTAGTGAACGGTGTAGAGAAAGGCTCCCAAGCATGCCGGGAGGGTCACCGATACATTTTCCCTGGTGTTGGATTGTATGCGGTTCATAACCTGAAACTATAAATGCCTCACTGCGTCAGCGTCCAATGGGTTTGGCAGATCAATAACTGCGTATTGATCGTCAGAAACGATCGTGGCGAACCCAATGTATTTCATAGCTAGGCTCATCGGGTGTTGATGGTAGTATCCCCTACAAGCGGTAAAACATGCATGTACAGTTGCGCGAACAAGCTGGAATAAGTTACATTAAGCGCTTATTAATTATAGTGAATTTTTCAATTCATATAATATACGCGTGCTAATTATATTGATAGACAAGAGGTATTATGGATATTGAAATAATTTCAAGATTGTTACTTAATAACATAGGATCGATATTTATAGCATTGACGTTACTTGTCTCGATTAGGTTTATTGCCAAGGGCAATTTTTTCTTTAAAGATAGTGAGGCTATATCTAATCAGCGGGAGATTAATGAATTAAAAAATAAAGTCAATGAGTTAACAATTGCTATTAACGGTGATGCTGAATTAGTTGGTGTGATAGGGACTATTGATAAAGTCAAATCAGAATTAAGAAAAATAAATACAATTAATTTAAGTGATGATGTAAAAGATAAAGTTGACAGTATTATATCTGAAATGTCAAAAGAGTTACTACATGAAAAAATTAGCAACGCTGACTTTATACAATCAGATGTAAGTGCTGAATTTGAAAGTATGGTTAGGAACGAAATATTAAAAGCAACAAATAACAAAGATATGATAGGTAGAATAAGCTCAGATATAGATGAGGATATTAATCTGAGGGTGAAAAAAGACTATGAGTATTTACTTGATGATGAATATAAAAATTCAATAAAACTAAAGGCAATACTGGTTAATTTATTTGTTTTTGTAAATATAGCCATGTTGTTGTTAGTTATCGCTTTTACTTATATTGTAATAGGGGGCAGTCAACAGAACCCTAACTTTTCATTTCCAACTCAATTAGCACTAACTATGTCAGGCCTTTATATCAGCTTTGCTGCATTTGTAATTTATGTCATTAAGTTTGCTAATTCTAGAACATTGACCATACTAGCGTTGAGAGAGGATTGGTCAAAACAAAACCTTCTCACGAACCTTATTAATACAATAAAATTAAAAGAGACTTTAAACGAAAATGATGTTGCGCTTATTAAGTCAATCATGACAAATAGAGCTCAGAGAGAGCAAAAAACAAAACATCCCTATGAGATTTTCCTACAGGGTGTTTCTGGTTCAAACATTCAATTTAAGGGAGGAAGGCTTCAAGTAGGAAGGAATAATGATAATCAGTAGCAGTGATTATTTATGCTGATAGCCATTCTTAATTACTGGAGAAACTAAGCTCTTTTAGCTTCTCCAGTGTCTATTTATGAAAAGTCACACTTCGGCAGCCAATCGGCCTCACAATCCCCACTCAGTACCAGGTTGGTCTGTATCCCCTGGTTGGTCTTACGCTTAAGCAAGGTGATCTCGTATTCGCGCAAGGTCTGCGGTATGGCGCGTCCGAACGCCGTCAGATTCAACGGGTATTTGTGCCCTCGCGCCTCCATATAAGAGAGGTAAGCGTGATACAGATATTTACGCGGGTTGGCGGGCACAATATTGGCGTTCCCCATATACAGGCCGTGGGGTTCACTCTCTTCCAGCAGGTAGCCACAAAAATCAACCAGCGGATCGGCACTACGCTTGATCTCCAGCGCTTCATCCGAGTGTTGCTGCGCCTGGAGCAGGTCGCGGGCATCGTTCGGATTGGCAAAGCGTTGCATCAGGTGGCGCACAATCACCGCCAGTTCGCCGGTGATTTTGGTCAGGAGTTGCGGATCGCGTTCATGGGTCGGTATCACCTCCGGGAACGGCAGGATCACCCGGCGACGGGATACGCCCCCGCTGCGGTCACTGAATTGCATCGGGTTGTTGTTCACCGCCAGGATCACCGCCGGAATGTGGGTGGAGTAGCCATCACGGTATTTCGGATCGATGGCGACGGCATCACCGCCGGTGATCGCCTTGATGCCTGCCCCGTCACCGCTCCATTTCTCCTGGTC
>RCUM01000449.1_pt1 | contig 24543 bp, 18 predicted proteins | sample 2166141 | NCBI WGS metagenome assembly RCUM01 (sample SAMN09932756, study PRJNA488358) | compost metagenome | isolation source: compost soil in crotonic acid-enriched | place: Germany: Experimental Botanical Garden
GCCGGTGCCAGGCACCGCGTTGGCTTCTTCGCGGGCAAGCCCGCTCCCACCGGCCCCACAATCCAAGGAACTGGTCGAGGCGTTCTTGCAGTTCAACGACAACACGGTCGATCGCGGGTTGTTCTACCAGGCGCTGAACGTGGTGCTGGAAGTGGTGCTGGACGAAGAACTGGACATGGATGATTACCAGGGCAATTTCCGGCGCATGTTCGGCAACGCGCGCATGGACGCGGTGTTGGGCTCGGTGGATGGCAGCGTACGCTTCCACGGGCTGACCCCGACCAGCATGAAGCTGGAGGGGCTTGACCGTCACCTGCGCCTGATCGACAGCTACAAGAAGCTGCATGCGGCGCGGGCCAAGTTCGCCTGATCGTTGTTTTAGCCAGCCTGGTGGGAGCGGGCTTGCCCGCGAACACCGGCGCAGCCGGTGCCAGGCACCGCGTTGGCTTCTTCGCGGGCAAGCCCGCTCCCACCGGCCGCACAATCAAACGCGCTCCATGATTACAACCGGCTAGCAGCCAAGGCCTGCTCAAGGTCCGCCAGAATATCGTCAGCATGCTCGATCCCGATCGACAGACGCACCATATCGCGCGGCACGCCGGCTTTCTCCAGCTCTTCATCATTGAGCTGACGATGCGTGGTCGAAGCAGGATGGCACGCCAGCGACTTGGCATCGCCAATGTTGACCAGACGCACCACCAGCTTCAGCGCATCGATAAACCGCGCCCCGGCCTCCTGGCCACCCTTGATCCCGAACGACAAGATCGACGCCGGCTTGCCTTCGGTGTACCGCTTGGCCAGTTCATGCTCGGGATGATCCGCCAACCCCGCATATTTCACCCACGCCACCTGCGCGTGACCCTGTAGATAACGGGCCACCTTCAATGCGTTCTCGGTATGCCGCTCCATGCGCAGCGCCAGCGTTTCCAAGCCTTGCAGAATCAGAAACGCATTGAACGGCGACAGCGCCGCCCCGGTGTTGCGCAGCGGCACCACGCGGCAACGGCCAATGAACGCTGCCGGGCCGAAGGCTTCGGTGTAGGTTACGCCGTGGTACGACGGGTCGGGCGTATTGAGCAGGGCAAAGCGTTGCTTGTGGTCCGCCCAGGGGAACGTGCCGGAGTCGATGACGATGCCACCGATGCTGGTGCCATGCCCGCCGATGTACTTGGTCAACGAATGCACCACGATGTCCGCGCCATGTTCGAACGGCCTGCACAAAATCGGCGTGGCCACGGTGTTGTCGACGATCAAGGGCACGCCATGGCGGTGCGCAGCCTCGGCCAGGGCCTGGAGGTCGACGATGTTGCCGGCCGGATTGCCGATGGACTCGCAGAACACCGCCTTGGTGCGGTCATCGATCAGTGCTTCGAGCGCGGCGATGTCGTCATGTGGCGCGAAACGGGTGTGGATGCCCATGCGTGGCAGGGTGTGGGCCAGCAGGTTGTAGGTACCGCCGTAGAGCTTGGCCACCGAGACGATGTTGTCGCCGGCCTCGGCCACGGTCTGGATGGCGTAGGTGATCGCCGCCATGCCCGAAGCCACCGCCAGGGCGCCGACGCCGCCTTCAAGGGCGGCCATGCGTTTTTCCAGCACATCGTTGGTAGGGTTCATGATGCGCGAGTAGATATTGCCGGCCACCTTCAGGTCGAACAGATCGGCACCGTGCTGGGTGTCGTCGAAGGCAAACGAGGTGGTCTGGTAAATCGGCACAGCGACGGCCTTCGTCGTCGGGTCGGGGCTGAAGCCCGCGTGGATGGCCAGGGTTTCCAGCTTCATGCGGTCGGTCCTTGAACGTGGAGGGAACGGTTGAGCATGCGGTGGCGATCAGGTCCCGGTCAAGGTCTGGCTAGCCGCGCCTGCAATGCCGGCCAGCGGCACCCCTGCCAACCCCGGCATGTCCCTCAGCAAGCGCTTCGTGTACTCACTTGTCGGCGCCTGGAACACCTGTTCGGTAGGCCCCTGGTCCACCAACCGGCCCTGGCTCATCACCAGCACCTGGTCGCTGATGCCGCGTACCGTGGCGAGGTCGTGGGAGATGAACAGGTAAGTCAGGCCCAGGTCGGCCTGCAAGGTCTGCAGCAGGTCCAGTACCTGCGCCTGCACCGGCGCGTCCAGCGCCGACAATGGCTCGTCCAGCACCAGCAGTTCCGGTTCGGCGGCCAGCGCGCGGGCAATTGCCACCCGTTGCCGCTGTCCACCCGACAACTGCCCAGGGCGCCGCTGCAGCAAGTCGCCAGACAGCCCGACCCGCTCCAGCAACGCCATGACCCGCTGCCGATCATCGCGCCGCTGCCCGATGGCGAACGCCCGCAGCGGTTCGCTGATGATGTCCAGCAGGTTGTGGCGCGGATCGAGGGCGGCCCAGGGGTTCTGATAGACCAGTTGCACCCGGCGCCGATAGGCATGCAGTTGCTGGCGCCCGGCAGCGAGGATCTGCTGGCCGTCGAACAGCACGCTGCCGGCGCTGGCGTGCTCCAGCGCGAGGATGATCCGCGCAGTGGTGGATTTGCCCGAGCCCGATTCACCCACCAGGCTGGTGGTCTTGCCGCGCGGCAGGCTGAAGCTGACATCGTCCACCGCCGCCGGGCCTTCGCGGTTGAATCGCCGCGTCAGGCCAGTGACGCGCAGCAAGGCATCGCCTGGCGAGCGCGAGCTGCTGACGCGGCGCTGTTGCAGGCGTGCCAGCGGCGAGGCCTGGAGCAACTGACGGGTATAGGGATGGCTGGGCGCATGCCACAACTGGCTCGGCGTACCACTTTCCAGCAGGCGCCCATGGCGCATTACCAGGATACGGTCGGCGCGATCCAGCGCCACGGCCAGATCATGGGTGATCAGCAACAGGCTGCTGCCGCGCTCACGCACCAGCCGTTGCAGGCGGTCGAGGATCTGCCGCTGGACGCTGACATCGAGCGCGCTGGTGGGCTCGTCGGCGATCAGCAGCGGCGGATCGTTGGCCAGGGCGATGGCGATCAGCACCCGTTGGCACATGCCACCGGACAACTCGTGGGGATAGCGTCGCAGCACCTGTTCAGGGGCCTTCAAGCCCACCTGGTCGAGCAGCGCCAAGCCGCGCTCGCGGGCTTCACGGCGGGCCACGCCATGCACGCTCATGGCCTCGACCAACTGCGCGCCAATGGTCTTCACCGGATCCAGCGACGTCCCCGGATCCTGGGGCACGAAGCCCACCAGCTTGCCACGCCGGTCGCGCCAATCGCGCTCATCGAAGCGCTCCAGCGCCTGGCCTTGCAGCCACAGCTCGCCTTGCTGCTGCGCATCGGCGGGCAACAAGCCGGCCAGGGCCGCGGCCGTGGTCGATTTGCCGGAGCCGGACTCGCCCACCAGGCAGACGATTTCGCCGGGCGCGATGTCCAGCTCCAAGCCCTGCACGGCAGCCTGCGGGCTGCCGGAATACTGCACGCCGAACTGGCGGACTCGAACCAACGCGCTACTCATCACAGTGCTCCCTGAAGACGTTGCAGGCCACGGGCCAGTTGCTGGGTGGCGAGCACCACGGCCGCCACCACCAGCCCCGGTAGCGTGGTGTACCACCAGGCCACCACCATGTAGTTGCGCCCTTCGGCGATCAGCAGGCCCCATTCCGGCTGCGGTGGCGGTGCGCCGAAACCGAGGAAGCTCAGCGCCGACACCGCCAGCACGGCACTGGCGAACTCCAGTGCGGCCAGGGCCAGCAGCGGGCCAGCGGCGTGGGGCAGGACGTGCCGGCAGAGGTTGGTCCAGCTACCGACGCCGGCCACCCGCGCCGCCTCGACGAAGGTGCGGCTGCGCCAGCGCAGCACTTCGCCGCGGGCCAGGCGGGCGAAGATCGCCACCGACGACAAGCCCACCGCAAGGGCGATCTCCAGCGTGCCGAAGCCCAGGGCGGTGACGATGGCCATCGCCAGCAGCAGCGCCGGAATCGACATCAGCACTTCCACCACGATGGCCAGCATCCGGTCGGCGACGCCGCCGAACCAGCCGGCGATCCCGCCCAGCAGGCTGCCGGCGAGCAGCGCGATCAGCACCGCGATGCTGGTCGCCTGCAAGGACAACGCGGCGCCGTAGACGCAGCGTGCATACAGATCGCGGCCCAGATGATCGGTGCCGAACCAGTGCTCGGCGGACGGGCTCTGCAGGGTTTGCGTCGGGTCGGCCAGTAACGGATCGGCATGGCTGAACAGGCCCGGCCAGAAGGCCCAGCCCAGTACCACGATAAACAGTGCGAGGCTCAGCAGCACGGGCGGGTTCGGCAGGCGCAGCGGGCGTGCCAGGCGGTCGGCGGGTTGCAGGATCATGAACGGCCTCCTTGGCGGATACGCGGGTCGAGCAGCGGGTAGATCAGGTCAGTCAGCAGGTTGCTCAGCACATACAAGGCGGCGGCCAGCAGCACCACACCCTGGACCACGGCGATGTCCTGGCTGGCGACCGCCGCCTGGGCCAGACGCCCGACGCCATCGCGGGAGAACACGGTTTCGCTGACCACCGCGCCGGCCAGCAGGTTGCCCAGCAGCGTGCCGGCCAGGCTCAGCAGGGGAATCGCCGCGTTGTGCAGGATGTGCCCGCAGAGCAGCCGCCACGGCCCGACGCCCTTGCTGCGCAGGGCCTGGACGAACGGCTGCTGGCTGACGCTGGCAAGCGACCGGCCCAGCACCTGGGCGATCATCGCGGCGCAGGGCAGGGCCAGGGTCACGGCCGGCAGCACCAGGCTGGCCAGGCCGCGATCACCCATGGCCGGCAGCCAGTGCAACTGGAACGAAAACACTTGCAGCAGCACCAGCCCAACCCAGAAGGTCGGCAGCGACACCACCACGGCCGGCACATTGTGCAGCACGCTCTGCAACGGCTTGCGGCGCACCTGATGCGCCGCCAGGGCCAGGCCAATCCCCAATGGCAGCGCCAGCGCCAGCGCCGACAGGGCCAGCGCCAGGGTGGACGGCAGGGCTGCCGCCAACGCCTGGGCCACCGGCTTGCCGGTCTGCAGCGACTGGCCCAGGTCCAGTTGCAGCAGGCGCCAGAGCGCGCCGCCGTACTGCTGCCACAGGTTGCCGTCGAGGTGATAGCGGGCGCGCAGCTCGGCGACCTGGGCCGGGTCCACCGTGCCCGGCTCGCCGCTCTGCGCCAGCAGGATCGCCACCGGGTCCCCCGGCAGCGCATAGAGGATGGCGAACGACAGGCTGAAGGCCGCCCACAGCACCAGCAGTGCCTGGGCCAGGCGCCAGAGAAGCGCGTAGCGATTGCTCAAGAGGGTCATGGCTCAATGACTCCCCGGTTGTACCAGCCAGGTGTCGTAGAACTGCAAGCGCGACGAAGCCTCGTAGTGCAGGCCGCGCACACTGTCACGGAACGCCGTCACAGTAGCCAGTTCCACCAGCGGAATCACATGACCCTGGTCGAGCAGTTCATGGCTGGCCTGGTGGATCAGCGCGCCGCGGGTGTGCGCATCGAGACTGGCCGCCGAGTCCTGCAGCGTCTGGTCCAGCGCCGCCGGGCCACGCACGTTGATGTTGCGCCCGCTGGAGAGGAACACCGTGCGCAGCACGTCCGGGTCGGCGCGGGTCAGATTGAAGAACCACAGCTGGTAGTTCAGCGAGGTCTGCAGCAGGCTCACCTGGCCGATGGTCGACTTGTTCAGGCGCAGCTCGACGCCGACCTGACGCAGTTGCTGCTGCACCAGTTCCAGCACCGGCGTGCTGGCCTGCCAGTAGTCCAGGGCAAAGCTCAGGCGCTTGCCGTCGCGCTGACGCCAGCCGTCGGCCGCCTTGCGCCAGCCGGCGGCGTCCAGCAGCATGCCGGCGCCATCGGGGTCGTAGGCGAGGCTGGCACTGAGGTCCTGGTAATACGGTGTGCTGCTGGCGAGCACCGAGCTGGCTGGCTTCTGGTAGCGGGAAATCACGCCTTTGAACTGGCTGCGGTCGATGGCTTTGTTCAGCGCCCGGCGCACGTTGGCATCATCCAGCGGCGGGCGCGATTCGTTGGGCGTCAGGTTGAACACGATGCCCGGATTGGAGCGGGCGATGGACGGGATACCCTGTGCCTCCAGCACCGCTTCGTCCTGCACCGGCACGCTGGTGTTCACGTCGATCTGCCCTGAGAGCAGGCTGCCCAGGCGCACGCCGGACTCCGGCAGGATGTGGAACTCGATGGCGTCCAGCCAGGCGCGGCCTTTGTGTTCGGCCAGGGACGACGGCCAGGTGTAGTCCGGGCGTGCCTCGATGCGCACCCGGCGATTGTGCTCGAACTGTTTCACCGTGAAGGGCCCGGAACCGACCAGCGCCCCCTGGCAGCGTGCTTCGGCCGAATGCTTGAGGGTGGCCGGCGCCAGCAGTCCCAGGCTCATGGTCGATGTGGCCTGGAGAAACTGCGCATTGGCTTGCTTGAAGCGCACGCGCAGGCTCAGCGGCCCGAGCACCTCGACCGCGTCCAGGCCGGCCAGGTACGTGCCCGCCAGTTGTGCCTGGGCGCCGAGGGCGACGATGGCCTCGAAGTTGGCCTTGACCGCTGCGGCGTCGAGCACGCTGCCGTCGGCGAAGGTCACGCCTTCACGCAGGTGGAAGGTGAACTGCCGCGAGTCAGCGCTGACCTCCCAGCGCTCGGCCAGCCAGGGCACGATCTCGGCGCTTTGCGGGTCCTGGTCGGTGAGCGAATCGACCAGTTGCCGGCCAACGTTGAGGGCCGTGTTGTTGCCCGCCTGTTGCGGATCGATGCAGTTGGGGTCGCCGTCGAACGCCACCCGCAGGACGCCGCCTGTCTGTGCCTGGGCTGGGGCCTGGGTAGTGGCCTGCTGCGCGGATTTGCCATCGCAGCCGGCCAGGGCCACGGCAATCGCCAGGCTGAGTGAAGCCAGGGGTCGGAACATGGGCTCTCCTTAGAAAAAGCGATTGGCGCGATAGGGCAGGCCGAGGTTTTCGCGCAGGGTGGAACCTGCGTACTCACGCTGGAACAGGCCGCGCCGTTGCAGCTCTGGGATCACGCCGTCGACGAAGTCGTCGATGGCTGAATGCAGGCCGCTGAACATGATGTTGAAACCGTCGGCCGCACCGGCTTCGAACCAGGCCTGGAGGTCATCGGCGATGCTTTGCGGGGTGCCGATCAGGATGCGATGGCCGCCCGAGGTGAGCTGGTTGAACAGTTGCCGCACCGTGGGCCGCTCGCGGCGGATCAGGTCGAAGATCAGCTGCTGCCGGCTCTGGTGGGTGTTGGTAGTGAACGCCTCGGGCGGCAGCGGCACCACCTCGTCGAACGGCAGTTCGGATAGGTCGTAGCCGAGGCTGGCAAAGCGTGAGATGGAGCTTAGGAACGCCTTGGGTTCCAGCAGCGCCTGCTGGCGGTCGTACTTGGCCTGGGCTTCGCCGAGGGTCTTGCCCACCACCGGCGACACGCCCGGGAGGATCTTCAGCGTGTGCGCGCCGCGCCCGAAGCCGGCGGCGGCCTGCTTGGTTTCCTGGTAGAACGCCTGGCCCTGCGCGATGGTGTGCTGGGCGCTGAAGATCAACTCGCCCACCCGCGCCGCCAGGCGTTTGCCGGCCGCCGACGCGCCGGCCTGCGCCACCACCGGATGGCCCTGGGGCGAACGCGAGACGTTGAGCGGGCCGCGGACCTGGAAGTGCTCGCCCTGGTGGTCGAGTACATGCAGCTTGTCGATGTCCAGCCAGGTGCCGCTGGCCTTGTCCTGGACGAAGGCATCGTCGGCCCAGCTGTCCCACAGGCCGCTGACCACATCGTAGAACTCCTCGGCGCGGGCGTAGCGGTCGTCGTGCTCGACATGCTCCTGGCGGTTGAAGTTTTCCCCGCCACCCAGCGAGGTGACCAGGTTCCAGCCAGCGCGGCCGCCGCTGAGGTGGTCGAGCGCGGCGTACTTGCGGGCCACGTTGTAGGGTTCGTTGTAGGTGCTGCTGGCCGTGGCGATCAGGCCGATGTGCTGGGTGCTGGCGGCCAGCGCCGGGGCGAGGATCAGCGGGTCCCAGCGCACGCTGTTGGGCCCGCGTTGCAGGGCCAGGTCGAGCTTGACGTCGAGGGTGTCGTTGAAGAACAGCGAGTGAAAGCGCCCGGCTTCGAGCTTGCGGGCGATGTACTGGTAGTGCTGCAGGCTCTTGAACGTGTCCAGCGGCGCTTCCGGCAGGCGCCAGGCGCTGCCGCTGAGGGTGCCGGGAATGAACGCGCCGAGGATGAACTGGCCGTGGCTCATGGTGATGCTCCTGGCGCCCGCCGCGTGCGGCGGGCGCATTGTCGGTGGGGTCAGAAGTTGTAGGCGATGCGCGTGTACCAGAAGCCGCCGTAAGGGTCGAACGGCGAGATCGAGCCGAATTTCGGGAAACCGTTGCTATCGCCGGCGGGGTAGCCGTTGTTGTCGGCGCGCACGTCGAACAGGTTGTTGGCCCCCACCGCGACGTCGAAGTTGTCGGTCAGGGCGTAGGCCACTTCCAGGTCGGTGAGCCACTTGGCGCCGTAGGTCACGTCGTAGTCCGGGTTGGCGTCACGGGCGATGACCTTGTCGTAGCGGGTCAGCCCGGCATTGATGGTGAAGCGCTCGATCTGCCAGTTGGCGCCGAGGATCAGCTTGGTCTTGGGGTTGGCCACGGTCAGGTAGCCCTGGGCGACGCGGTCGAACAGTTCGAGGTTGTTGCCCGCCGCACGCAGCGATGCCGGGGTTTCCTTGATGTCGTCGATCTCGGTCTTGTTGTAGTTGAAGCCCACCCCGTACTTGACCCGCCCGTAGCGGCCGTAGTCGACCCGGTAGTCGGCCACCAGGTCGATGCCACGGGTGGTGGTGTCGGCGGCGTTGGTGAAGTACTTGATCCGGTAGCCGGGCTTGTAGCCGTTGGCGACCAGTTGCTGGTCGACGCCATTGCCGTACAGGAAGCCGGTGAGGGCGATGCGGTCGCGGATCTCGATCTGGTAGGCATCGAGCGTCACGCTGGCCTGGGGCAGCGGCTGCCAGGTCAGGCCGAGGCTGATGTTGCGCGATTTCTCGGGGCTCAGGTCTTCCGCGCCAAGGGCCTGGGCCAGCGGCGAGTCGACCCGCACGGTCTTGGCTTCGACGAACTGCGACACGCCGTTGACGGTGGTGTACTGGTTGGCGGTCTGGGCATACACCGACTGCGACAGCGACGGGGCGCGGAAGCCATTGCTGAGCGTGCCGCGCAGGGCGAAGGTCGGGGTGAAGTCGTAGCGCGCGGAGAACTTGCCGCTGCGGGTGTTGCCGCTGCTGTCGTCATATTTCTCGAAGCGTGCGGCCACCCCCAGCCAGAGTTTCTCCGTCGGGTTCAGGCCCAGGTCGATGTAGCTTGCGTAGCTGTTGCGGCTGAGCTGGCCTTCGTCTTCGGGGGTGAGGGTGATCGCGCCCTGGGCACCCACCGAGCCGGGTTGGCCGGCCAACGGGCCGCTGGGGTAGATGTAGCCGCCATTGAGGTACGAAAGCGGGTCGTCGGACTCGGTCTTGTAGCGTTCGTGACGGTGCTCCAGGCCCCAGGATACCTGTACGGGCTTGACCAGGCCGACGTCGAAGGCGCGGGTCAGGTCGAGGTTGTTGGTCCACTGGTCGAACAGGTTGGTGTAGGTGTCGAACCGGGTCGGGCTGGTCGGGCCGAGCGAGGCGTTGAGGGTTTCGTCGGCGCCGGCCTGGCCCTTGTCGCGGCCGAAGGTGGAGCTCAGGTCCCAGTGCCATTCGGCAATCTCGCCCTTGCCACCGGCAGCCGCCTGGTAGTCGGTTTCTTCAAGGGTGTAGAAGGGCGCGGTGCCGTCCGGGTAGATCTCGGGGATGATGTTGGTGGAGTTGGGCCGGCGGTAGTTCTGCCCGCCACGGGCATCGCGCTTGCTGAAGGTGGAGAACGAGTACAGGGTCAGGTCGTCGCTCACCGGCAGTTCGGCGTTGTACGAGACGTTGATGGCCTTGATCTTTGGCAGGCCGTTCTTCTGCACTTCGCGGTCGGCGGTCTCGTTGCGCGGGTCGCCGGGGAAATACAGGTTGCCGGTGGCCGCGCGGGAACGGGTCGCGGTCTGCACCGATTTGGCGTCCAGCGCGTAGTTGAGGAAGCCGCCGTTGTCGCCCAGGGCCAGGCCCTGGTTGAGGGTCTGGCGCAGGTTGCCGCCGTCGCCGTTTTCATAGTATTCGCCGTACTGGGTGCTGACCGAGCCGCCGTTGTCGCGCTGCTTGAGGATGATGTTGATGACCCCGGCGATGGCGTCGGAGCCGTACTGCGCCGAGGCGCCGTCACGCAGCACTTCGACATGGTCGATGGCGCTGATGGGGATCATGTCCAGGTCCACCGGGTTGGTGCCGTAGGCCGCGGTGGAGTCGAGGTTGATCACTGCGCTGTTGTGGCGGCGTTTGCCATTGACCAGCACCAGCACGTTGGAGCCGTTCAGGCCGCGCAGGCTGTAGGGACGGGCGATGCTGTCGTTGGAGGTGCCGGACGGGCGTTGGGAAAACGACGGCAGGGTTTTCTGCAAGGCGCCGCGCAGGCTGGATTCGCCAGTTTGCTCAAGCTGCTTGCTGTCGATCACGTCGATCGGTGCCGGGCTGCTGGTGACGGTACGCACTTCGCTGCCGCGCGAGCCGGTGACGATCACCGTGTCGAGCGCGGCGTCGCTGTCGGCGGCAACGGCCAGCGGGGCCAGCAGGTAACCGGCGAACAGCGCCGGTGCCAGCGATAAGGGGGTGAACACAGACTTCATGGTGATTCCTTCGGGTTCGATTGGCAGATCAGGCCCTGGATGTGCGATCGAACGGGCTCTCATAGGTGTTGCACGCATCACAGGCGCAGCCTGGCCCGCGAGAGGTCGGTTGCTCCCGTGGCGGGTGGGCCTGTTGGTCGTCCGGCGCGCGCCGGTGCGGGGTGCTCGGGCGGGTCCCTAGCCGCTGAGCAGGCGGTTGAAGCGCTCATCCCAGAAGCCGCGCACTTGCAGTGGCTGGCGTAGCAGCCCGCTGTCATGGAACAGGTCGGCGATGCGCTGCTGGGCGAGGATGTCGGCTTCGCTCACGGGCGACAGCCGACACCGCTGCTGGCGCTGTTCGAACTGTTGCAGGTACAGCGCGCGGGAGATCCCGGTGAGCTGTTCGTTGCGTTCGGCCCAGGCCTGCGGGTGGTGCTCGACCCAGTCCCAGATGGCTTTTTCGCGTTGCAGGAAGTCGCCGATGGCGGCTCGTTTGCCGGGTTGCTGCAAGACCTGCGCGGTGGTGGCGATCAGGTAGTTGCCGCAGTGGTACGGGCTGGCCTCGGCCAGCACCACGCCGTCCATGCCGGTCTGCGCTTGCAGCGCGCCGATACCGCCGGTGACGATGGCGTCCAGATGACCGTTCTGGAACGCGATCAGCGCATCCCGGGCTGGCAGGGGGCGGGCCTGGATATCGGCGAGGGTCAGCTGGTGGTCGCGCAGCAGGTTGAGCACCAGGTAATGGGTGTCGGTAGCGCGGACGAAGCTCACGCGCTTGCCTTTGAGCTCGGCAATGGACTGGATGCCGCTGCCGCGCTTGACGATCAGGCTGCTGCGATTCTGCTCGCCCTGGTAGCTGGCGATCAGCACCAGCGGATTGCCGGCGGCACTGGCGAACAGCGGCAGCACCGGGCTCATGAACGCGTAGTCGAGGCTGTTGCTGGCAAAGGCTTCCAGCACCATGGCGCCGCCTGGTACATCCACCCATTGCAGCGGATAAGGCGTACTGGCCTGGCCTGCGTCCGCCATGAAGCTCGCGGCCTGGCCCTTGTAGCGCCAGACCCGCAGCGCTTCGCTGGCGTTTGCCAGCAGAGGTGCGAGTCCGGCCGCGAGGCCGGCAACGGCAGTGTGGCGCAGGAAGGCGCGGCGGTTGATGCTGATTGCCATTGTGCAGGCCTCAGTCCAGGAGATCGGGCTGTTGCTGGACGACGCGGTCCCACAGCGGCAGGAAGTTCAACCAGCCGAACAGCTCACGCTGGGCGGGGGTGGACACGCTTTCGGCCTGTTGCGGGATACGCGGCTGACCGGCGGCATAGGCCAGCAGGTGGGCACGGGCAGTGTCGTCGGCGAGGATGAAGCGCCAGGCGGCGCTTTCGACGGTCTGGCCGGTGGTCCACAGGCCGTGGTTTTGCCAGACCAGCAGGTTGTGCTCGGCGAAGGTTTCGACGAAGGCCTGGGCAACGGCATCGCGGTCCTGTAGCAGTGTGCCGTCGGCGTTGCGCAGGGCATGCCGGTCGAACAGCACCTGCTCGCCGACGAAGGCCGAGGATTCTGCGGTAATCGGTTGGAACAACTGGCCCAGCGACGACCAGACCCGACCATGAAACCCGTGCAGATGAGCGATGCCGACCACGTCCGGACGGGCACGTTGCAGTTCGTAGTGCAGTTCCAGTGCGCTGGTGTTGAGCAGGCCGTCGCCTTCGACGACCTCGCCTTCACCGTTGACCCGCAGCAGGTCGCGGCTGCGAATCTGCGAGAACGGCACGCCCAGCGGGTTGATCCAGTAGTGGTCGGGCTCGATGGGGTCGCGGGCGGTGAAATGGCCAGCCAGGCCCACTTCGAAGCCCAGTTCGGCGAACAGCCGGTACCCGGCGGCGAGGCGTTGCTTGCGGTGCAGACGCTCGGCCAGTGGGTCGCTGAGGACCGGTGGCGAGCTGAGCTGCAGGCGATGGTTGTGCTGCGGCAGTTGGGTGACGCTGTGGCGCGGGGCGGGCTGGCTCATGGCGGTTCCTCACGGGGAAATGATCGTAATGCCGATCATCCGGACTGCCAGGGCTACCTGATGCACAGGGGCTCGCAGGGGATGAATCGGGGCCTCCACCGTGCGAGGGGTCGGGTCTGAGGGGGACTGTAACAAGGGCTGGGACTGGGACAGAAATACTGTTTTGATCTATTTTTATTATTATTTTTCAGAATAAAAATCTGCTTTGATATTTGCGTATTGCATTTTCTGCAGGCCTTTGCGGGGCAGGTTTCGAGATTGTGGGTAGGGGAGAGCTGTTCGTCCTCCCCAAGGCTCAGCGCCTGTGCCGCAATACACAAAACATCTCAATCTGATATCTCCCCAGAAACCGGGGAGAAATCGCCGGTTGCATCAGAAAAACCGCCCAGCCCCTGTCATCCCAAGCCACCAATAACATAGGAATAATACTTTCCAACTATCACAGCCCGTTTCAAATAAGTATTTTACTTGACCCCCGCCGCTCGCCAATTCTCAGCGCCTGTTCATTCGCGAGGGCGTGTCGATGTTGGTTCATGGTGACAAGGATTACGGTGTACTGAAGGATGCAGAACGTGAACTTCAACTGCATGTCAGGCAGATACCCGATAGCCGATTTTATGACCGAAAGCTGCGAGCAGCCTGGAACCGAGCGCTCCACAGTGCGCACTACGCAGAGATAGGCAACTACAGCCTCGCCGCCTTCCAACGGTTACCGCTGACGCCCAAGGCCGTGCTCAAGCAGCACCCGCTGGCGTTCTGCACCGTGGCACTCGGCGACGCCGCCAGGTACTACGCCACCACCGGAACCACCGGCGAACCCACCCCGACCCCACGCTTGAAACAAGACGTCATCTGGAACGCCATCAGTGTCGCCAGCCATTGGCGTTCGGTGCTGCGTCCCGGCGCCCGGGTGGCCAACCTGATGCCTTCGGATATCGTTCCGGTGGGCGACCTGATTGCCAACGTGTGCGAATACCTGGACGTATCCCACGTCCGTCTTTATCCCTTCACCACGGGCATCACTGATTGGGAACGGGTGTGCAAAACCTTCGACACTTACCGTCCAACCGTATTGTTCATCGCCCCGGGTGTGCTGGTGCAACTGACGCGTTACCTCAAGCAGCGGGATCTGCTTGACGCCTTCGCCGAGTCGGTGCAGGCGATCATGCTGCTGGGCGAGGTCAATACCCCGCCATTTCGCGAGCGCATGGCCCGTGGCTGGCAGTGCGACGTGTTCGACGCCAGCTATGGCAGCACCGAGACCGGCACCCTCGCGGCGGTGGGCGAAGACCGGCAGATGCGCCTGGCCACGGCCACCCACTACTTCGAACTGCTGCTGGCCGATGGCCGCCTGGTTACGCCCGCCGAAGGCTTGACCGGCCGATTGGTGGTCACCCCGCTGAACCTGTACGCACGCCCCTTGCTGCGCCTGGACACCGGCGACAGCGTGACCATCACCGGGCCTTGGGTTGCGGGGCAAATGAGCCCGACCTTGCTGATCAATGGCCGCGACAGCGACAGCATCGTGGTGGCCGGGGTGGAGCTCGACATCCGCGCGATCGAGGACGTGGTGTATGGCGCCTGCGATGCGACGGGCTATGTCATCGAAATCGACCGCCAGCACGACAGTGCCGCGCTGATTCTTGAGCGCGACGTGCACTGGGACAGCCATCAGGAAAGCCAGCTGCAGGCGCATCTGATGGAACGCTGCGCGCAACAGATGGGCTTGCGCTGGAGCCGCATTCTGTTCGTCAACAACCTCTCGGCGCTGAACAAGAGCGGCGCGTCGCAAAAGAGCTGGAAGAAGACCAACCTGCGATTCGTCGGGGGTGCGCAATGAACCCGCCGCGTTTCCCCGAAGGGCAGGGCTTTGCCAATGGCCAGCCAGACCTGTGGTGTACCTATGCGGCAATCCGCAGCCTGGCCTGGGTCGAGCGACTTGGCGATGTCGATGCGCCGGCCCTGGGCAATTATCTCCAGTCACGGCGCAACCGTGACGGTGGCTTTGCCTGGAGCAAGGGCATGCCGTCCGACGCCTGGGCCACGTTCTACTGCAGCGAGTCGCTGAAGGACCTGGGCATGGCCATTGCGCGCACAGACCAAACCGCCCAGTGGATCGACAGCCTGTTCGACGGCGACGCCTACGCCATGTGCCCGGGGCAGACGGCGGACGTCTGGGCCACTCACTACGCCTTGCGCACCTTGCTCGACGTCTGCCAAGGCACCGTGACCAACGCTGCTGCGTTGTCTCGCTGGCTGGAGGGGCTGCAATGCGCCAATGGCGGCCTGAGTTGGTCGGCGGATTTTGCCCAGCGCAACCTGGCCGATACCCGCGCGTGCTTCTATGGCGTGATGGCAGCCCGTGCTTTGGCGCGGCACGGCTTGCCTGCACCGTCCTGGGACCTGCCGCGCCTGGTCGGCTGGCTGCAGGCGCAGCAGATGGCGTGCGGCGGCTTTCGTTTCAGCGAGGCTGCGCAGGTGCCGTGTCTGTGGGCGACCTACCGCGCCACGGCCAGCCTGGCGGCCCTGCAGGCGCAGCCGTTGGGCGGTGACGCCTGCGTCGACTGGATCGAGTCGCTGCGCGGCCCGGGCGGCGCCTTCGTGCGCTGGAGCGGTTATGACAGCGAGGATGTCTGGGCGGCTTTCTGCGCGGTGGGCTCGCTGAAAGCGCTCGACGCGTCCGTCGCCCATTTGGCCGATGAGCTGGCAGCTTTCATCGCCACCCTGGCACTGCCTCAGGGCGGCTATACCTACCGGCCCTGCCACCCAGTGGACGCTGCCGCCGACGTGCTGACCACGGCGGCGGCCGTGCTGGGCGGCGAGCTGTCGCAAGTGCAGCGCAGCGCGGCGCTGCGCTGGATCGAAGGCTGCCAGATGCCCAACGAGGCAGGGCTCATGTACATGCCCGGCCGTGGCGCCGAGGTGCGCTGCAGCAACTGGGGCCTGACGGCCGGGGCGTTCGCCGACCGCCCCGAGGCGCGCAAGGCCATCGGCCATTGGCTGGCGTCGCTGCAGAATCCGGACGGTGGCTTCGGCTTCTGGGAAGGACGGGGTTCGGACATGGTTTCCACCGCCTCGGCCGCGGCGATCCTGGGCCAGCTGGAGGGTGACGCGGGGGTGGACCTGAGCCGACTGGAAGCGTTCGTTGCCAGCTGTCGCCAGCAAGCGGGCCATGCGTCGTTCCCCCGTGGGCAGACCTCGTTGCGTGCCGGTTTGCAGGCACTGAGTTGCCTCGCCTACCTCGGCCAGCAGGTGCGCCAACCGCTGGCTGAGCTGTTGCTCGCGCACAAGGTGCGCCAAGGCGGCTTCGCCAATCAGGGCCAGCGCATCCCCGACCTGCTCAGCACTTACCAGGTCGTGACGCTTGCCAGCGCTGTGGGGCTTGCCGTCGACCTGCCACACCTGCGGTTCTTCCTCGACAAGGTGCGCAGCGGCAACGGCCATGCCTGGTCGCCGCTCTACCTGCAAGGTCATGACGCGCTATCGGATTGCCTGGGGCGACTGCTGGCGGACTTCGCTGCAGGCCTGCGCGAGCGGCTGCCCAACCTGCACCTGTCGTGAGGAGTGGCCATGCCAACCATTACTGTTTCCTGCGCAACGCTGCAGCCGCTGGAGCGCAAGCGCCTGGCCCTGGCGTTCACCCGCCAGCTCAAGGCGCTGGGCGCGCAGGCCGCCCATTGCCTGGTGTTCTTCAGCCCGCTGGCGGACGCCTGCGTGTTCAGCGCCGGCATGCCGTTGCCCATCGTTGACCAGCACGGCGCCCCCGCACAGTTCTTCCTGCGCATCACCGTTTCGGTGGAACGCGACAGGCTGGCGCGACAGGCCCTGGCCGAAGGCCTGCAGCGCTGCCTGCAGGCGCAGTACCCCAACGCATTCCTCTATCTGCATTTCGATGCCATCCAGCCCGAGCAGGTGTTCTACAGCGCGGGCAGCACGCTGATCAACGCCGGCACCCCACAAGGAACCACAGCCTCATGACCCACCAACAACGTATTCGCCAGACCCTGGCGCAACTGCTTGGCGATGAGATCAACGCCCTCGACCCACGCGACAGCTTTCGCGACTTCATTGGCGAGCGCTTCGACAGCCTGATGGCCGTCGACGTCATCACCGCCATCGAGGCCTGTTTCGACATCGAGGTGGACTACCTGAGCGACGACGTTCGGTTCTGGTTCGAGACCCTGGAAAAGATCGAAATCTTCGTCGCGCAGAAACTGCAAGATCAACTGACCCTGCAGGCCGCCGAGTGAGCGGCGAGCAGTTGTTCACCACCTCCGGCTCCACTGGCGCGCCGCGCCATTGGCTGCGCAGCCAGGCGCAGATGACCTGCGAGGCGGGGCTGATCCTTGGGCGCTGGGCAGCAGACGCGCGGGAGATCCTGTCGTTCGCGCCAGGCAGTCACAGCTACGGCAGGATCCTCGGCGAGGTCGGCGCGCACTGCTTGAACGCACGGTTGCAGCACTGTTCGCTGGAGCAGCAGGTACTGCCGACGCTCGATGGCGACGGCCCGTGCGTGATCCTCGCCATCGCCAGCACCTGGCGGATCTTGCCCGCGCTGCTGGCGCGCCTGTCGGTACGGCGCTCGGTGCTGGTGCTGCACAGCGCCTCGCTGTTGCCAACGGACGCCCTGGCCACGGTCCGCCACTGGGCAGGGCCGCAGGTGCGCTTCGTTGAATTGCTGGGCGCTACCGAGACTGGCGCCATGGCCTACCGCGAATTGAACGCACAGAGCACGCCGGAGCAGCCCTGGACGCTACTGGACGATGTCGTGCTGCTCGGCCCGCTGGGCGAAGCGGGGCCGCTGCACATCGGCAGCCCGCGCATCGCCCGGGAGCAAGGCCACGCTGCGCCCGCCGCCAGCCACTGTTGCGACGATGTGGTGCTGGCGCTGGACGCGCGCCGTTTCCAATGGCTCGGCCGGGCCAGCAGCCTGATCAAGGTCAACGGCCAGCGGCTCGACCTGGCCCGCCTGAGCGCCGACCTGGGCCAGCGCCTGCAGTGCCCGACCCTGGCCTGCGTGGCCGTGCGCGATGCCCTGCGCGGCGAAGCGTTCGAAGTGTTGTTCAGCTCCACCAGCCTGAGCGAGCGGGCGCTGTGGCAGGCCTTCAGCGCGCTGCCGGCTGGCCACCCGCGCCCGGTCGCCGTGCGCCGGGTCGCCGCTCTACCGCTTTCTGTCACCGGCAAGCCCCAAGCGTGGGCCGCCTCAACCCTTGTCAAGGAATACACCCATGAGCCACGTTGATACCCAGGCCACCATCGCCCATTACCTGAACACCTGTGGCGCGCCAGCCAGCACCGGCCGCGAGCAGCCGGAGTACCTCGGCCTGAGCTTGCGCAAACGCCATGAACTGCTGCAGCGCAACCCGGCGCTGGCGGTAGACTGGGCGGCGCAGCACGATGCCTGGCGTGACCACGCCGACAGCCACTATCGCTGCCTGACCAGCACCCGGCCGGTCGAGGCGCCGTGGTTCCGTCTTGGCGTCAAGGACACCGTCGATGTCGCCGGGCTGCCGACCCGCCTGGGGCTGCGCAGCTACCGTCACTACCCGCAGCGCAGCGCCGAGGCACTGAGGTTTCTCGACCCGCGTATCGCCCTGACTGGCAAGGTGGCGACCACTGAGCTCAACATCGCTTTCGGCGCAGGCTGTGTTAATCCGCATTTTCCCGGCATCGACCCGTCCGGTTCGAGCACGGGCTCGGCGGTCTCGGTGGCAGCGGGCCTGTGCGACATCTCGCTGGGCACCGATGTGCTGGGCTCGGTGCGCTGGCCGGCGTCGCACTGCGGCATGGTCGGCCTGCGCATGACTCAGAAAGCCACCAGCCTAGCGGGTGTGTTTCCGCTGTCGCCGCGCATGGATGCTTTGGGCTGGGTAACCCGCAGCGCCGATGACCTCGACCACCTGTTCCCGCTGCTGGGCCTGGAACCGCTGCTGGGCGATCAGCAACCGCTCAAGCAGCACTATCGCGTCGGCGTGCTGGAGCACGCCCTGGACACCGCGCTGACCAGCCCGGCGATGCTCGCCATGCTCGGACAGGCGCGTGCTGCCCTGGCTGAGCTGAACATGCCCAGCCGCGAGGTGGCGATGCCCGAGCTGTGGGCCTGCCGCGGCGATGCCTGGCAACTCTGCGCCCGCGATGCCTGGCTGGCCTCGGCTGCCTGGGCACGGCGTTTCGACTGCGACCTGCATTGGTCGACGCTCAGTGCGCTGAAGGTGGGCGAGGGTGTCAGCGACAGCGACTACCAGCGCATTCAGCACCGCATGGATAACGTGCGCGTGGGTATCGACGCCTGGTTCGATGCCGCCCAGGTGGACTTCGTGCTGTTCCCGATGGACCCCAACCGGCCGTTCGACCGGCGCAACCCGCAGCCGGGAGACTCGACCATTCCGTCGCCGGACGATCACGACTACGCGCAGAAGATCAGCTTCACGCCACTGGCCAGTTTCAGCGGCTTGCCCGCCATCACCGTGCCGATCTGCCTCAGCGCCGATGGCAAGGCACCGCTGGCGGTGCAGATCATGGGCCGGCGCGACAGCGAGCGGCAGTTGCTGGACGTCGCCAAGCGTCTGCAGGGCCTGGTCGGCCTGCTGCCTACCCGCCGCCTTCAGGTTTAAGGAGCGCGCCATGTGCGGAATCACAGGCTGGGTGGACTACACCCGCGAGCTGACCCAGCACGGCCACGTGCTGGCTGCCATGACCGATACCCTGGCCCTGCGCGGCCCGGACGCCAGCGGCAGTTGGCGGCAGCGCAATGCCCTGTTGGGCCACCGGCGGCTGGCGATCCTCGACCTCGACGGTGGCGTGCAGCCGATGACCTACCGCTTTGCCAATGGCGACGAGGTGGCGCTGGTCTATACCGGCGAGGTCTACAACCACCAGGCGCTGCGCGAGCGTCTGCGCCTGGCCGGCCACCACTTTCTCACCCGCAGCGACACCGAAGTGGTGCTGCACGCTTATCTGGAATGGGGCGAGCAGTGCTGTGAATACCTGAATGGCATGTTTGCCTTCGCCGTGTTCGATGGGCGCGACGGTCACCTGCTGCTGGTGCGCGACCGCCTGGGGGTCAAGCCACTTTATTATGCTCAGCATCAGCAGGGGCTGCTGTTCGGCTCGGAGATCAAGGCGATCCTCGCTCACCGCGAATTTGCCAGCGCCCTGGATGTGGTCGGTCTGGTGGATGCCCTGAGCCTGTCCCGTGGTACGGCGCGTACCGCCTTGCGCGGTATCAGCGAGCTGCCGCCGGGCCATCGGTTGTCCTGGCGAGCGCACGGCAAGGTGACGCTCAGTCGTTACTGGCAAGTGCAACGGCGCGAGCACCTGGACGATGAGGCGACCACCGTCGAGCGCACCCGCGCGTTGCTCGGCAAGGCGCTGGGCGAGCAGTTGTACGCCGACGTGCCAGTCTGTTCGCTGCTCTCCGGCGGGCTGGACTCGACCCTGCTCACCGCGCTGGCGCAACAGCGCTTGCGCGCCGAGCAGGGCGGCACGGTGAATTCGTTCTCGGTCGATTTCGTCGGCCAGGCCGAGCACTTCCAGAGCGACACGTTTCGCCCCGAACGGGACCAGCCCTATGCCCTGGCGGCGGCGGACTACATCGGCAGTCAGCACCAGACCATCCTCATCGACAACCGCGAGCTGAGCGCAGAGCCCGCGCGTCTGGCGGTGTACCGCGCCAACGACGGCGCCGCCACCTTCGGCGATGTGGACACCTCGTTGTACCTGCTGTTCAAGGCCATCCGCAGCCATTCCACGGTGGCGATCTCCGGCGAGGCGGCGGACGAGGTGTTTGGCGGCTATGCCTGGTTCCGTGACCCGCAGGCCGTGGCAGCGCAGCGCTTCCCGTGGCTGTCGCGCATGCAGTTGCTGCAGCCCGAGCTGATCAACCCTGATTTCAACCGGCTGTGCGACTTCGTCGACTACCAGGACAGTTGCTACCACCAGGCCGTGGACAGCGTCGAGCACCTGCCCGGTGACGGGCCACAGGAGCGGCGCATGCGCGAACTCTGCCACATGCACCTGCAGCGCTGGCTGCCGATCCTGCTCGACCGCAAGGACCGCCTGAGCATGGCGGCCAGCCTCGAAGTGCGCGTGCCGTTCACCGACCATGAACTGGTGGAGTACGTGTACAACGTGCCCTGGTCGATCAAGGGCAAGGATGGCCAGGAGAAGTGGCTGCTCAAGCAGGCTGCTGCCGGGTGGGTGCCACCGGCGGTGCTGCAGCGGCGCAAGAGCCCGTACCCGACCTCGGCCAACCTGGCCTACGAGCGCTTCCTGCGCGAGCGAACCCGGCAGTTGCTGGGCGAGGCGGGCAGTGCGGTGTTCCAGGTCATCGATCACCGGCGCCTGCAGGACGAATTGGGCAAGCCCGAGGGGTACTTCAACTCGCAGCTGCGGCGCAACAACCTGGAGACGGCGTTGGCGCTGGACAGCTGGCTGCGTGGGTATGGGCTAGCGCTGTAGGTCGAGCCGGCTGCTGCCATCCAGGATCATCGGGTTCTGGATGGTGTCGCTGAAGCGGCGCGGTGCGCCCTGGTCGAGCATCGCGATGAAGCTGCCCAGGGCCGGGGAGGCATTCTGGATGTTCCAGTTCATGTACAGACCCATGGTTGGCGTGGGCTGGTCCTTGATCGGGCGGATCGGCCGAAACTGCACGCGGTCGCGCAGCGTGGAGTAGGCAAACGACTCCGGCACCAGGGCCACGCCAAAGCCGCAGGCGACCAGGCCGATCAGGGTATGCAGCTGGGCGGCTTCCTGCACCACCTTGGGGTAGAACCCGGCCGATTCGCACAGCGCGATCAACTGGCTGTGATAGCCGCTGCCCAGCGCTTGCGGGGTGAACACGAAGTCCTCTTCGGCGAAATCGCGCAGGTCGACCATCGGCTGGTGGGCCCTGGGATGGCTGGAGGGCAGGGCCATGACGATCTGCTCGTTGAGCAGCAGCCGCGACTCGATGGTGTCGGGCGGCATCGGCAGCTTGCGCATGAAGCCGATGTCGGCTTCGCCGGCCATCAATGCCTTGGCCTGCGAGGCGGAAGGCATCTCGCGGATGGTCAGGCGCACGTTGGGGTAGATCTCGCGAAACTTGCGCAAGGTGTTGAGCAGGGATTCGTAGTAGGCGATGGAAATGGCCGTGATGGTCAGCTTGCCGCAAATGCCTTCGGAGACATTGCGCGCATATTCGATGCCCTGCTCCAGCTCCCTGAGCGTGCGGTAGGCGGTTTCCAGGAACGCCATGCCGGCGGCGGTCAGCTTGACGCCACGTTTGTTGCGCAGGAACAGGCTGAACCCCAGTTTGTCTTCGAGACGGCTGATCGCCTGGCTCAGGGGCGGCTGCGCCATGTGCAGGCGAATGGCAGCTTTATGGAAGTGCAACTCCTCGGCCACGGCAATGAACTGCCTGAGCAGACGGGTCTCGATCATTCTCTGTTCCTTCATCGAGTCGAACTGATGCCAGGAAGGCATTCTCCATGAGCCGACCCTTCGAGGCGGCCATCATAGTGCGTGGCATCGAAGCGACAAAGCCTTTGCTGCTGACGCCCCGCGTAGGGATAGGCGGCGAAGCCAGGCGGACCTTGCCGGTTCACTGCTTGGCGGTGATATCTGCGGGATATCAAAGTTGCATGCTTTTAATATTAAGTCATTGATTTTTTTATTGTTATCGTAAAAAAGGAGATTCGAAGGTGCTCTGCAATGCCGCTTACACACCCCTTTCAAGACAAAGTCGCCATCATTACCGGTGCCGCCCAAGGGCTTGGCCTGGCTTACGCCCAGGCCCTGGCTGAACGTGGCGCCCGGGTGGTGATCAGCGACCTGGGCACCGATCGATCCGGCGAAGGGGAGAATCCGGCAGCCGTCAGCAGCGCACTTGAAGCCATGCATGCCAAGGGCTATCAGGTGATCGCGCATGTCGGTCAACTGGAGCACGAACGCGAGTGCCAGCAGTTGGTGGAGCTGGCCATCGAGCATTTCGGTGCGCTGGACATCCTCATCCACAACGCCGGCTGGGTCGATTACCAAGGCATCGAAACCCAGCAAGAAGCCTTTCTGCAGCGTGCCCTGGGCATCAGCGTGCACGCGCCCGTGTGGCTGGCCAAGCATGCCTGGAAGCACCTCAAGCGCTCCACGGCGCCCCGCGTGGTGCTGACCACCTCGGACCGCGCCATGTACCAGCGTTATGCCCAGCCCGGCCTGGTCGCCTATGCCGCCGGCAAGATGGCCCAGGTCGGCATCATGAATGCCCTGAGCATGGAAGGCCTGGAACACGGGATTCTGGTCAATGCGATCTCGCCCGTGGCCAAGACCCGCATGTGGGGCGTGACCGAGGCGCCGGATGAACTCAAGCCCGAATGGGTCACCCCCGGCGTGCTGTACCTGGCCAGCGCGTTGTGCCGCGACACCGGTTATATCCTCAGGGCCAGCAATGGCCAGTTCACCGCCACGCGTTTCAACGAGAACACGGGTGTCACTTACCCACGCGACCTGGCTCGCGTGGAGGCTCACAGCCTGGCCGAAGTGGCCGAGCGCTGGAGCCGCATCAAGGAATGTCATTACGTGCCGGTCAAAGTGGCCAATACCCGCGCCGACCTCGGCGAGAGCCCGGTCTGGGATGAGCGCACGGGTGCGCTGTACTTCGTCGACATCTCCGATGGCTGCATCAATAGCCTGATGCCCGACGGTGAAGTCGAGAAACTGTATGAGTCGGCCGCGCGCATCGGCGCCCTGGCGCTGACCGATCAGGGCAACCTGATCTTCACCGAAGATGCCAGCGTGGCGATTCTTGACGTTGAACAGCGCAAGGTGCGCCAGTGTTCGGGGTCGGTGCATCATCGCTCCAGCTACCGTTTCAACGACGGTGCCTGCGACCCGCAGGGGCGTTTCGTCACCGGGCTGATGGACGAAGGCCCAAGCGGCCAGACCGGCGCGCTGTTCCGCTTCGACGCCGAGCTGCATGACGAGGTGATCCACGATGGCATGTCGCTGCCCAACGGCCTGGCCTGGTCGGAGGATGGCAACACGGTGTTTTTCGTCGACTCGGTGGCGCGTTCGATCTACCGCGCCGAGTACCTGGCCGAAGGCCGCTTGGGCGAGGTCACGCTGTTTGCCGAAACCCCGGCCGAACTGGGCCGCCCGGACGGCATCGCGCTGGACCGCGAAGGCGGCGTGTGGGTCTGCCAGTTCAATGGCAGCTGCCTGCTGCGTTACGACCGCGATGGGCACCAGACCGATCAGGTGGTGATGCCGGTGTCGCGCCCGACCAGTTGCTGCTTTGGCGGGGCGGGGATGGACACGCTGTACATCACCACCGCACGGTTCGGCATGAGCCCCACGGAGCTGCGCCACTACCCGGATGCCGGCGACCTGTACGCGATCCGCCCGGAAGTCGGCGGCATTGCCCGCTACAGCTTCAGGGAATGAGGTTGTGCACCTGGCTGATCCTCGGTGGCCAGCCCGCTAGGGTTCTGCCGTATCGGCCAGTGGCGCCTGCAGCCGTGCCGTCTCCTCTTCGATGTGGGTCAACAACGCGCTGACTTCCTCATCGCCCAGGCGCATGTTGGGCATGGCCAGGCGGTTGTATTGCTCGTAAAGCAGCATGGCCAGCGGGTCTTTTTCCGCCAGCATCCGGTCGGGCTCGCGCAGCCAGCGGTTCAACCAGCGGGCGTCGCGTTGGCGGGTCACGCCGAGCAGGTCCGGGCCGATGCCTTGCTGGATGCTGGGTTCGGCATTGCCCAGGGTGTGGCACGACGAGCAGCGGGTGCGGAAGATCTGCTCACCACTGCTGGGCGAGCGGATCTGCGGCGCCTCGGCATAAGCGTTGGTCATCGCACTGGCCTGCTTCCAGTTGTGCAGGCTGTTGCCCAGGCGGTCGGCGAGGATGTACGGGCTTTCGA